>Ga0307989_1000739_pt1 | contig 19475 bp, 19 predicted proteins | sample EllFjometagen185_FD_203164 | JGI IMG/M metagenome (GOLD analysis project Ga0307989, IMG submission 203164) | Marine microbial communities from Ellis Fjord, Antarctic Ocean - #185 | ecosystem: Environmental > Aquatic > Marine > Unclassified | place: Southern Ocean | collected 2014-10-08
GTTCTAATAAACTCTATAGCAAAAAATAATTTTCGCTTCCGTTTATTGTAAACTGATCGCTCTATTTTAGCAAACAAATATGCTGGAATATCTCGAAACAACTGACATTCACTGTCTATACCCATATATTCTGCTGTTAAGTTCATAGCAATTAATTCTATATCTTTGAGTTTTGGCTTCCTTTTTTGTTTTAAAAATTGTTCTTTTTCTGTAATAGACGTTAATACTTCTAAAATTTTATTGTAATTTGTTTTAAAGTTGTTCATATATTTAATTGTTTGATATTCAAATAAATATACGACTTTAATGAGTCAATGAACAACTTTTATTATTCAATTATTAATGCACAACGGGTTATTTAAATTAAATTCATTAATTGTAATACTTTCTTTACCTTAACTACTGTAGTGGTTGAGCATTGAGCTATTTCGGCTATATCTCTAATTGCCAATCCTTTTTTAAGCTTCGCAACTATAATTGGATGCCTCTCAAGTAATTTTGTATCAGTCTGAATTGAGCCATTTTTTCTGCCCTTAAATTTTCCATTTGCTTTTGCAATTTTTATTCCTTCTGAAGTCCTCTCCTTAATTCTATTTCTTTCCATCTCCGCTATGGAGCCCATCACAGAAATTACAACCTTTGCAATTGGGTTTTCCTTTCCCTCTACTATCGTTTCAAATCCTTCTTTTAGGGATTTTAAATTTATTCCATTTTGAGTGAACATTTCAATAGTACTTAAAACATTTATCAGGTTTCTTCCAAGTCTATCGATGGAATCAACAACTAATGTACAACCTTCAGAATTTGATGTAATGGCATCATAAAGTTTAACAGCTTCTGGCCGTTCTAAAAAAGGAACATTTCCTTGAATTTTATCAATAAATAAATTTGAAGGATTGAAATTTGGAAAGTTTTTGAAATTCTCAATTTGTCTGCTTGAACTTTGAGTTATAATTGAGACTCTAGAATAAAAATAATACATATACTTAATGTTTTCACAAAGATAATGTATTACTTTTAGACTCTCTATTATTTTAATACATTTCCCGGTCTAAACCCTTTAAATAAATAAATATTATGTTTTAGATTTAAGGTACAGTCTAAAAGTAAAACACAAGAAGAATGCTCATATATAACAAATTGGTTTTTAACTCAGTTCTTATTAAGTTAGCCAAAGTATTTAATCTTTCAGAGTTAGAATTTTAATCAATTTCTCATTAACATAATAATTTCCAGTTCCTAATTTTTCTTTTTTTAGAACTTTGTCTTTAGCCAATAGATTCAAATATTTCGAAGCGGTAATTCTTGAAACTCCTAAATCATTCTCAATGAACTCAATTTTGGTATAAGGATGTTTAAATAAATTATTTAATAGATCTTGACTATAAAATTTGTAATTATTTCTCAATAAATTTTTATACTCAAATATTAAATCCCTTATTTTTCCTATTAGTACAATTGTTTCTTTTGAAATTTGCTCGATTCCATCTAACATGTATAAAAGCCAATTTTCCCAATTATCAGTTTCTCTAACTTCTTGTAAAAGTTTATAATAATCCCCTTTATGCTCAATGATATAACGACTTAAATAGAGAACAGGTAAATTTAATAAATCATTCATTACTAAATATAAAACGTTAATTATACGTCCGGTTCTTCCGTTTCCATCATAAAATGGATGAATACTCTCAAATTGAAAATGTATTATAGCCATTTTGACTAATGTGTCAAATTCAGACATATTTTCATCGTTGATGTATTGTTCTAGATTTTTCATTAAATCTAAAATTGTATTATAATCTTGTGGAGGAGTATATACAATTTCTCCAGTTGTTGCATTTTTCAAGGCAGTTCCTGGAACTTTTCTGAATCCAGCATTATTTTTCTCTAACTCAGATTGGATTCCAATGATGTCATTATTTGTTAATATTTTATTCTTTTTAATTAAACCGAATCCTTTTTTTAATGCAGAAATATAATTTTGAACTTCTTTGGCATTTAATGATTTGAAACCCTCAAGATTTAACTCGGCTTTAAATATATCGTCGTGTGTTGTTATTATATTCTCAATGGCAGAACTGTCTTTTGCCTCTTGAAGCCCTAAGGTGTTTATTAAAATATTTTCATTCGGAATACTGGAAACAATTCCTTTTAACTCGGCTAAAGCTCTGTGGGCTGAAGCTAGTTTCTTAAGAACTTTTTTTGTTTCAACATCTTGTTTCAGAGGTAATTCTTTTAATTTTTTAGACTCCATTATGTATAGAAATATTAATTTTCTTTACAAATATAATTCATTATGATAATATAATCGATTTTTCTTATCATAACTTTCTGATGTGATAAAATATTTAAGTTTATTTATCATACAATTTTCAGGACGGGTCAGTCTTAAAATAATGTCCGAGTAAATGTCGTAACTCCAAAATAAATAAAGCTATTTAGTGAGTCTAATTTGAAAACAATATGTTTTTTAAAATAATTATATTTTATATTTTTTAAGACCAATTAATTCCCTATTTTTACATATAGTATTTAAAAACATTTTTTTAGTTGCCCTATTAGTTACCCTAAAGAAAAGTAACCATTGGGAAGCCTTGAAAACACTGATAAAAATTTAAAGTTTACGGAGCCTCATTCTCCGCAATGTCAGCTGGTAATCATTTAACTTGTTATCCATCATATCCCCAACTCCTTTAAAAATCCAGCTAATTTTTTATCAATATCAGCTTCTTTTTCATCCAATGCTGATAGTTTTTGACTTACCTTTTTAATATCCACTTCAGGTTCTGGCTCACTGGTATCAATATATCTTGAAATATTTAAATTGTAATCATTCTCAGCTATTTCTTCAACAGGAACAATTCGCATATATTTATCTATAGCTGTAGCACTATCATAGGCAGTTACTATTTTATAGATATGCTCTACTAGTAATTCGTTTTGGTTTTTACCATCCTTAAAGTCGCTGCTAGCATCAATAATAGTCACCTTTCCTTTTTGAGCTTCGGTTTTGTTTTTATTAATTATCCAGATAGAGGCTGGTATGCCTGTATTATAAAACAACGCACTAGGTAAACCAACAATACCTTCCACCAAATCCGCCTTTAGCAAAGCTTCACGTATTTTACCTTCAGTACCACTTCTAAACAGTGTACCGTGTGGCAGTACAACACCAGCTTTACCATCTTGCTTTAATACGGCATCATATGTTGTTAAAAAGCTAAGTCTGCATAACCTCTTGGTGGTATTCCAAATTGAAAACGTCCATAAGGGTCACTCACTACTTTGTTGTAGTTAGGAGAGACTTTCTTTTCTTTACCATCCTTATCTAGCTTTACCTCAATAGAATTTTCTGCTGGTGTCCACCAACCATCCATAGAAAATGGTGGATTTGCAATTACTCTATCAAATAAGGTCAACTCATTTGCATCGTTTTTATGCTGTGGATTTACCAATGTATCTCCTTTGCGTATATCAGCATCCATAAAATTGTGGAGTAACATATTCAACTTCCCAATTGCCCACGTACCAAGGTTCTTCTCTTGTCCAAATAAAGACACGTTTATGTTGTTTCCTACTTTTCCGTTAGGTTGTTCTGCAATATATCTAGCAGATTCAATTAACATACCACCAGAGCCACAAGTTGGGTCGTATACCTTTTGTTTGGGTTCTGGTTTTATTAATTGAACTATTAATTGAACAACACCTCTTGGTGTGTAGAATTCATCTCCTTTTTTACCAGCATCATCCGCAAACATTTTAATCAAATATTTATAAGCATCACCTAATAAATCGTTAGATTCTAGGTGGTCGTTTCGTAAAGAATGTTGATTAAAATGACGGAATAAACGTTGTAATAATTCGTCAGACAATTTCTCTTTATCTCCAAATTTAGTAGCTGTCATTACACCTTCTAATGAAGTGTTTTCACGCTCAATACCAGCAAAAGCTTTATCTAATGCAATTCCAATATTTTCTGTTTGTTTTTTAATAGTTTCCCAACGAGATTCTATTGGTAATTGAAAATAGGTGTCGTCTTCTGCGTCTCCTCTAGAGTAACCCTCACGCTTCATTATATTTTCAACTTCTTCTTCAAAAACATCGTTAGAACGCTTTAAGAATAAGAATCCGAAAATGTAGTTTTTGAAATCTGAGGAATCAATGCTCCCTCGTAATATATTGGCGGAATCCCATAACCAAGATTCAAGTGTTTCTAGTGTTAATTTATTGTTAGTCATAAATATCTTTGCAAGATTATAGCAGTTTTTTAATTGAAGTGGGAATTTAAGAATTTTGGTTCAGTAAATTCCTATATTTTTTGGATAAATTAATACTTAATGCCCAAATAGAAAATTCGTGAGGGTTTTTGTAATTAGGTTAAAAACTAGCAATTAATTTATACGGCTGTAGTTTTAATCAAAATATGAATGATTTTACAATTTCAGGAAAATTAAATTTAAAAGTATGTTTTCACCCTGAAATCCTGCACATTGAGTACTGGAAAGCGGATAACCAAAGAACGTTGGAATTCTACTAATAAATTAGAAAATCCTTTGAGGATTGACAAAGAACAGAATTATAAAATTGCACTTGGAAACTTACTTTATAAAATTCATGAAGGATTACAAAATCAATATTGTATTAGTTGAATTGAACTCGATTTTTTTGTGCTATTTTTAGTATTCTTTATTTAAGTTCTTATGTTCTATTATCGGTGTATCTATTTAATCAAAAATAAAATGCTGCCTATAAAAATTACTCTAAATTTTGAACACCTACTTGCTGCGCTCTATTTTTTATTAATGCTGTTATTGCACTTTTATTTTCATCATTTAAAAAACTATTATTAATTAACGCTCCCCAACTTCCCATTCCTCTTTCTATACGTTTCCAAAGGTTTTCAATGGCTTTTTCTGGAATATGTGCTTTCTCCATTGCCACATTAAAATCTTGACGGTTTAGTTTTCGCTTTTTTCCATTGAGGTTTAAAGCTAATTCTTCGTTATCATCTGGAATCAATAATTTCACTGCTACCATATCATACGCAGGTGATAACGCATAGTGTTCATTATCTTTTGCTATTAATGAAAAGTTTTTTAGATGCATATCATTATTCCCAATTAAGAAAGATACAATTACTTGTTGATAAAATTTTACGGTTTCCAGTAAAGGGTTTTGAGCATATCTAAAAATTCCTTTTGCTATTTGCTCATAAGAACCACGGTATTTATGTTCTGTTAATCGCTCTGTAAATTGGCAAGCATCTTCCATTGGATATTTTCCACTAATATTATTACGATCTATACGCTTGGTTAAATAGGCTAATGATCCATCTTTTAACGGAATTAATAAAAACGGTACTGTTGCTATACCGCAAGCTTGTGTTAATAGCATAGACAATGCCTCAATTTCTGGCATTTGTGGGTATAATTGAAATGGTGGTTTTAAAATATACCTTCCATTTAAAGCTCCTACAATAGTTAAACGACTTTGAGTATTTTCTTCTGTAAAACCTAATGATAATTTTGGTTGTACACCTGTAACAATAATACGTTGTGCTACATTTTCTTTAGCTAAAGCTTCGATTTGAGACAACTTGTACTCTAATTCTAGTACAGGTGTGTCTTCTTGCCAAAATGCTGCTAGACAATTTTGATGGTAATTTATTTGACCATCTTCCAATTCCTTATGACAAGCTAAACAGTGCTTCATACTTTTTCTATAATGCTAATATTACCAATACAATCTCTACAAGTAGTTAGTAATAATCCCATACGATCTCTCGGATTTATTTTCCAATTTTTATGCGCAATGTCTAATAACCATCCTTCAGGAATTAAACCATCAAAAAAAGGAAATAAATGCTCCGCTTGAAAAGCTTCTTTTTGTAGTGGTAATGTTACACTTACCTCCATTGCCTCTTTTTTTTCTAAATATGTTTTTTCATATTTAAAATTATAGCCATTGTCATTTTCAGTTAAAATACCTGCTAACGCACTATTTACCCATATTTCTCCTTGTCTCATCGCTTATGGGTGTTGGTGTTAGTGTGTGTCCGAAAAATAATAGTACTTGGTTTACTTTATCTGACATTAGATTTGGTTTTCCTTGTTCAAGTTCGCGTACAAAACGCAATCCTACTCCTGTAAAGTCGGACAACTCTACTTGTGTTAGTTTTGCTTTTTTACGCCTATCCCTTACAAATTGGGCGATACCGTTCTCTCTATCCCAGTTATTCATAGTATACCTTTATGGGTACAATATAATAAATTATATTATCATTACACCTTTAAGGGTATATATTTTATTTTTTTGAATTACCTATACCTTAACAGGTGTAATTTTATTTCTTTTTTTAGTTATTTTATTAAAAGTGGTGGTCCTCACCCCTATTATTTAAAAAATCTGTTACCACTTTTCGTATTGAAATAGGAAGCTTTGACACTCTTTTTTGAGTGGGTAACTTTTCCATATTTTCCAGGGGTGTTAGTGATAAATGCAGATTCTCATTTGCTCTTTGCCAATGACCGAAAATATATTCAACATCAGGCTCTATAACTATTCTTTCTTTGAATTTAACAATACCTAAAAACTTTGGACTATCTGGATGATTTTGATACTCATTAATGGTCAATTTTAATTTTATTGTATTGGTTTCTTTGCCATAACCAATAGAATTATTTACTTTCATGACAATTAAATTTTTGTTATAAATATATGAAATATGAATAAAAACCTATTCTTTTTAAAAAGTAAGTTTGAAAATCTTAAATTCAACTAATAAAAGCAATTAATTAAAAGTTACTTATTAATCCAACCAACATATATTTCATAAGCCTTGTCGTTTTCATTAAAAAAACTCTTGAAATACATCCTGTTTCAATTGTGATTTTTGTTGATACAAATTATAGAAAAAGTGAATAGCTTAAAGGTGCTTTAATAAGCATTATTCATTTCATACTGTTAAATTTTCAAATGCAACTCATTTAGTAGAATAGCTTTTACTGTTCAAATTAAGATTATTTAGTAACTTTGCATCTTCAAATTTTTAGTAGTGGAAAGTACAAACCAAAATTCAGTTAATTTAAATAAATACATCAGTAGCACTGGTATTTGCTCTCGTAGAGAAGCAGAAAAATTAATTATTGACGGGAAAGTTACAATTAATGGTAAACCAACTCAATTAGGAAATCGAGTATTAGAAGGTGATGAAGTAAAAGTTAATGGGCAACTTTTACAATCAAAACCAAAAACATTATATATAGCTTACAATAAACCAATTGGTATTGTAAGTACTACAGATTCTAAAGAGCGTAAAAATATTGTAAAAGCAATTGGTCATCCCGAGCGTCTTTTCCCTGTTGGAAGATTAGATAAACCATCTGAAGGTTTAATTTTTTTAACCAATGATGGTGATATTGTAAATAAAATTTTAAGAGCTGGTAACAATCACGAAAAAGAATATATTGTAACTGTAAACCAACAAATTACAGCTTCTTTTATCGAAAAAATGAGTAACGGAATTCCAGTTTTAGGTACTATTACTAAAAAGTGTTTCGTACAAAAAAGCGGTGATTTCACCTTTAAAATTATATTAACTCAAGGTTTAAATAGACAAATTAGACGAATGTGTGAATATTTAGATTTTGAAGTTACTAAATTAAAACGCACACGAATTATGAATGTTAATTTAGGGAATTTAGCCATTGGTAATTGGCGAGAATTAACTTCTGAAGAAATGCAACAAATTAATAAAATGATTTCCTCTTCATCAAAAACTGAAGAAGCTTCAAAAGACATTCAGAAAAAAGAATACACGCCTAAAAGAAATCATACATTTCAACCAAAAAGAAAAAAGAGAAGATAACTTTTACTTTATTTCCTTCAAACAAATCCTATTCAGTATCTTTGCCAACTATGCAATTTGAATTATTAAAAACCGACGCTCAAAGCAAGGCTAGAGCTGGAAAAATCACAACTGATCACGGCGAAATTGAAACGCCAATTTTTATGCCTGTTGGTACAGTTGGTACAGTAAAAGGCGTTCATCAATCCGAATTAAAAGACGAAATTAACCCTGATATAATTTTAGGAAATACCTACCACTTATACTTACGCCCAAAAACACAAATTTTAGAGCAAGCAGGAGGTTTGCATAAATTTATGAACTGGGACCGGAATATTTTAACTGATAGTGGTGGTTATCAAGTATATTCACTCTCAAACAGAAGAAAAATTAAAGAAGAAGGCGTAAAATTTAAAAGTCATATCGATGGCTCTTACCATACTTTTACTCCTGAAAACGTAATGGAAATCCAACGTACTATTGGTGCTGACATTATAATGGCTTTTGATGAATGTACACCTTATCCTTGTGATTATAGCTATGCAAAACGCTCTATGCATATGACACATCGTTGGTTAAAACGTTGTATTACACATTTAGATAAAACACCTTTAAAATACGATCATAGGCAAGCATTTTTCCCAATAGTTCAAGGAAGTACGTATAAAGATTTAAGGAAACAATCTGCTGAATATATTGCTTCTGTTGGTGCTGAAGGAAATGCAATTGGAGGTCTTTCTGTAGGTGAACCTGCTGAAGAAATGTATGAAATGACAGAAGTTGTAACTGCAATTCTTCCAGAAGATAAACCCCGATATTTAATGGGAGTTGGAACACCAATCAACATTTTAGAAAATATTGCATTGGGTATAGATATGTTTGATTGTGTAATGCCAACTAGAAATGCTAGAAACGGAATGCTTTTTACCGCAAATGGCACCATTAATATTAAAAATAAAAAATGGGAAAATGATTTTTCTGCCATAGATGAAATGGGAATTACTTTTGTAGATACTATGTATTCAAAAGCTTACTTGCGTCATTTATTTGCTTCTAAAGAATTATTAGGAAAACAAATAGCTTCCGTACATAATTTAGGCTTTTATTTGTGGTTGACTCGTGAAGCTAGAAAGCATATATTAGCAGGTGATTTTACCGAATGGAAAAACCGTATGGTAAAACAATTAGATAATAGGCTGTAAATAAAATATGAATTGAGAATACTAGATAAATACATATTAAAAAAATATTTAAGCTCGGTTGCTTTAGTATTAACTCTCTTGCTGCCAATTGCCATGGCTATTGATGTTTCAGAAAAAGTTGATAAATTTCTAAGGCATGCCGATTTATCAGTTGGTGAAATTATTAGTGATTATTATGTGAATTTTATTATCATTTTTGGTAATACCTTTTTACCTTTAGCATTATTTATTGCCGTAATATTTTTCACCTCAAAATTGGCTGGTAATACTGAAATTATAGCAATACATTCTGCTAAAATATCGTTTACTCGTTTTTTAAGACCCTATTTTATTGGTGCTACAATTATTACTGTTTTTGCTTTATTAATGAATCATTTTATTGTACCTAGAAGTAATAAAACCTATCAAAAATTTAATAGAACGTACCTTGTAAAGAAAAAATTTAATGAAGATAATTTAACGAATATTAATTTACAATTAGGTCCAAACGATTATATATTTTTAAAAAACTATCGAGTTGCTACAAGCAGAGGTTATAACTTTTCATTTGAGAAATTTGAAGGAAATAAACTAGTTTATAAATTATTTTCTGATAATATAAAATGGAATACAAAGGATAGTACTTTTACATTAACTAATTATAGAAAAAGATACCTTTTAAAAGAAAAAGACAGTATTGAATATGGTAATAAATTAGATACTACTTTTGCGTTTACACCAAAAGATTTAATTAATGTTGATTACCTAGCAAAAGAAATGACTTCATTTAAGCTCTATGATTTTATTCAACAGTCTAGAGAACGCGGTGTTGATAATTTAAACACTTATCTAGTTGAATTTCACAAAAGAACTAGTTTACCAATTTCATCTTACATCCTTACATTTATTGCGGTTGCCCTTGCCTCAAAAAAACGAAGAGGCGGAATGGGAATAAACCTTGCAATTGGTATAACCCTTATGTTTGTTTATGTATTTTTCTTGAAAATTGCAGAAGTATTAGGAGCCGGAGCAGATACAAATTCATTTATAATGGTATGGTCTCCAAATATTATGTTTGGATCATTAGCCATTTATTTATACCTGAAGAATGCCAAAAAATAGCTTAAATAATTATTTACATCTCCACTTTATAGTTTTTATTTGGGGATTTACAGCTGTTTTAGGAGCATTAATTAGTGTTGATGCAATTCCTTTAGTTTGGTATAGAATGTTATTTGCAGTAGTTTTTATTTTAATTTATTTTATTATTAAAAAAAAATCACTCAAAACTTCACCTAAAGGATTACTTAAATTTCTATTTACTGGAATAATCATTGCTTTACATTGGATTGCTTTTTTTTCAGCCATAAAAGTCGCCAATGTTTCAATAACTTTAATAGCTATGAGCACAGGTGCTTTATTTACTTCATTAATAGAACCATTATTTTTTAAAAGAAAATTAATTCTCTTAGAATTATTCTTTGGACTTATAGTAATTGCAGGACTTTATTTAATTTTCAATGTTGAAAGTCAATATACATTAGGAATCATTTATGCTTTAATAGCCTCATTCTTGTCTGCACTTTTTACAGTTTTAAATGGTTTATATATCAAACAATATGAAGCCAAAATAATTACGTTTTACCAATTACTTTTTGGCGTTGGCTTTATAAGTATTTTTGTATTATTAACCTCTGATTTCTCAATTCAAGATTTTACATTAACAAATTCAGATATATTTTATCTTTTAATATTAAGTAGTATTTGTACTGCATATGCATTTGTTGTATCAGTAAAAATAATGAAATATTTAACACCTTATACCGTAATGTTAACCGTGAATTTAGAACCCGTTTATGGTATTATTTTAGCTGTACTTTTCTTTGGAGAAAAAGAAAAAATGAGCCCTCAATTTTATATTGGTGCTATAGTTATAATTATTACAGTTATTATTAACGGAATTTTAAAAAATAAAAAAAAAGTATAATATAACTTTCAAAAATGATAAGTTATTATATTTGTAATCACAATCAAACGTAAAAACATGGAATATTTAGATTTTGAATTACCAATTAAAGAATTAGAAGAACAACTCACTAAATGTGTTTTAATTGGTAAAGATAGCGATGTTGATGTAAGTGAAACTTGTAAAAACATTGAAACTAAATTACTAAAAACAAAAAAAGACATTTATAAAAACCTAACTGCTTGGCAAAGAGTACAACTTTCTCGTCACCCAAACAGACCCTATACTTTAGATTATATCAACGCTATTTGTGGAGATACCTTTATGGAATTACATGGAGATAGAACCGTTAAAGATGATAAAGCAATGATTGGTGGGTTAGGAAAAATTGGAAACCAATCTTTTATGTTTATTGGTCAACAAAAAGGATACAATACTAAAACTCGTCAATATAGAAATTTTGGAATGTCAAATCCAGAAGGCTATAGAAAAGCTTTAAGGCTTATGAAAATGGCGGAAAAATTTAAGATCCCCGTTGTAACTTTATTAGATACTCCAGGTGCATATCCTGGTTTAGAAGCTGAAGAACGCGGTCAAGGTGAAGCTATTGCTAGAAATATTCTAGAAATGACACGCTTAAAAACACCAATAATTACTATTGTAATTGGTGAAGGAGCCTCTGGTGGCGCTTTAGGAATTGGGGTTGGAGATAAAGTCTATATGATGGAAAATACCTGGTATTCTGTAATTTCTCCTGAATCATGTTCTTCAATTTTATGGAGAAGCTGGGAGTATAAAGAAATTGCTGCTGAAGCCTTAAAATTAACTGCTGAAGACATGAAAAAACAAAAGTTAATTGATGGGATCATTAAAGAAACTCTTGGAGGAGCTCATTACGATCGTGAAGGTGCTTTTAAAGAAGTAGAAAAAACCATTCTAAAAACATATAAAGAATTAAAAGAATTAACTCCTAAACAATTAGTAAAACAACGAATGGACAAATATGCCAATATGGGTGTCTATAAAGGATAAAATTTAATAAAAAACCTCTCTAATTAGAGAGGTTTTTTATTAAATTTACTCTTATGTATATTCTTTCATCTAAACAAATAGCAAAAGCCGATAAAGCAACTATAAAAAATAAAGGTATTTCTTCTATTGATTTAATGGAAAATGCTGCAACACAATGTTTTGATTGGCTTCATAGCAGATTACAAGGTCAACCAATTAAAATACATGTATTTTGTGGAATTGGTAATAATGGTGGCGATGGCTTAGTAATAGCAAGACATTTACATCAACATGGTTATAATGTAAATTGCTATGTGGTTAATTTTAGTGATAAAAGGTCTGATGATTTTTTAATAAATTATAATCGGTTTAAGGAGCTTGATGAATGGCCAAAAGTAATCTCCAATGAATCTGAATTTCCAGAAGTTGCTTTTGAAGACATTGTAATTGATGCCATTTTCGGAAATGGGTTGACCAGAAAACCAACTGGATTTACAAAAAAATTAATACAGTATATTAATAGTACAAAAGTTTTTACGCTAGCAATTGATTTCCCTTCAGGCTTATTCAGTGATACATCTGTATCAGATAAAAAATCCGTTTTAAAAGCAGGACATACATTAACGTTTCAAACTCCAAAATTAGCTTTCTTTTTACCAGAAAATAAAGAATATCTTAATACTTGGGAAGTACTAAATATTGATTTAGATGAAGATTTTATAAACAGCCTACACCCAAAAAATCATTTTATTACTAAAAGTGATATTATTCCATTATACAAACCAAGAAATAAATGGTCACACAAAGGTACTTTTGGACATTCACTTATAATTGGAGGTAGTTTTGGTAAAATTGGTGCAGTTACATTAGCTACAAAAGCCGCATTAAAAATTGGTAGTGGATTGGTTACAGCCTATATTCCAAAATGTGGCTATAACATTCTTCAAATTGCTATTCCGGAAGCTATGGTTGAAGTAGATGACGATACTCTTTTAACGTATTATAATTTTAAAACTAATGCTACAGTTATCGGTATTGGGCCTGGTATGGGAACTGCTGAAAAAACAGCCGTTGGTTTTGAGAAGTTTATAAAAGAAAATAAACTTCCGCTAGTAATTGATGCTGATGGAATTAATTTACTTTCAAAAAATAATGAGTTATTAGCTTATTTACCAAAAAATACTGTTTTAACACCGCATCCAAAAGAGTTAGAACGTTTAATTGGCAATTGGGAAAATGATTATGATAAATTACAAAAAGCTACAGAATTCTCAACAAAGTATCATCTAATTCTTGTTATAAAAGGGGCTAACACTACAACTATTGATAAAGAAAATATGTACATTAATTCAACGGGAAATCCTGCTTTAGCTACCGCTGGAAGTGGTGATGTATTAACTGGACTAATTACAGGATTAATTGCGCAAGGTTACGAACCTAAAAATGCTGCTATATTTGGAGTTTATTTACACGGAAAAACTGCGGATATCGCACTTCAAGAAACGAGCTATGAAACATTTATTGCTTCTTCTATTTTAGATTATTTACCTGAAGCTATTTTAGATTTATTTAATCAGGAAAATGAAGTCGAAGAAAACACCAGTGAAGAATAAAATATTTCACTAAACCACCATAAAAAAAAGCGTTGAATTTTCAGCGCTTTTTTTATGGTAGTATTTATTAGTTAAATTCCTAATTCTATAAATAGTTCTCTTAATTTAGGGTTTGAAGGTCTGTCTGCATTAGCATCTACAATATTTCCTTCAGGATCTATTAAAATAAACCTTGGAATAGAATTTATACCATATTCAACAATAAAATCTGAATCAAAATTATTATCAGCAAATAACTGAATTCCTTCTAGATTTTCAGTTTTCACCATTGTTTTCCAATTTTCATAAGCGTTTGGCTTATCAACCGAAATACTTACAAATTCAATATTTGTACCATGAAATTCCTTTTCTAAAGTTTTTAAATACGGTATTTCAGCCTTACAAGGGTTACACCAAGTTGCCCAAACATCTATATAAACATATTTACCTTTTAAATCTGATAAAGACGTTTTACCTCCATTATAATTTTCATAATTTTTAAAAATAGGAGATTTTTTACCTTTTGCAAAACGCACCATATTCTTATGGTTCATCTCATAATTAGATGCTATGTAATTAAAGAAACTTTTATCATTTCTTGAATCCATAGACCTTATAGTTGAATCTAAATTAGTTGCCTGATCTTTAAATGTTTGTAAAGTAGCTTTTGCATCTACAAGCTTAGCTTCATAAGCTTCTTTATCTAACTTAAAATACGCTTTAGGATCACCCATATCACTCAAATAAAATGAGCTTTTATTATCTAAAAAAGTATTTGTTTCGGAACCAATTCCTTCAAATAAAATACCTTCAGATAATTTTTCACCTTTAAATTGTAACGTTAAATTGTATCCGTTTTTCAAGAAAAGTGTTGCTCTATCATTCCCATTAGCAATAAGATGAATACCATCTGTTACTTTTAATGTGTCTGAAAATGTACCATCTTTTTGAATTGTAATTTCTTTAGAATAAGTTCTATTTTCAATTGTAATTTTTTCTAAATTAGGTATTTTAATAGTACCTTTTAAGGTTACAAAATCTTTATTTTTTGTTTTACATGAAACTATTAAAAGTACTGTAAAAACCCAAATTAATTTTCTCATTATTATATCTTTATTTTTGTTAAATATTTAGTTCATTAAACAAATCAATTAATTTAGTATCTGAAGGTCTAGGTGCATTTGAATTAACAATATTTCCATTAGTGTCAATTAATATAAAACGTGGAATTCCTTTAATTAAATAGTCTTTAACAAAATCCGAATCCCAGCTCTTATCTGCAAATAATTGAATTCCTCCTAAGTGCATTTCTTCAACCATTCTTTTCCATTTATCATGGTCGCCTAATTTATCTACAGATAAACTAACAAACTCAATATTTTTACCGTGATATTGTTTTTCAACCTTTTGAAGAAATGGAATTTCTCTCTTACAAGGCCCACACCATGTTGCCCATACATCCACATATACAAATTTCCCTTTCAAATCACTTAATGAAGTCGTTCCCCCTGCAAAGTTTTCATAGTTTTCAAAAGTTGGTGAAGGCTGTCCTTTAGCAACAGTTTTTAATTTATTATAACTTTCTGTAATTTCTTTGTTGTTATCTTCATTTGTTGAATATCCAATAAATGCTTTATAAAATTTATCAACATCATCAGTATATGTGATTCCATATTTTGCGTTTTCATATAACAATCCATTTTTAATAGTTTCATTCTCTAAAAAACCAACTGTAGTTAAAAAAGCAATATCTTCTGCTATAGAATCTTTTTTTGCCAATGCTGAAGCTTCACTTGAATAATGTGATGTTACAATTCCTTTATAGCTTGGAGAAAATATAAAATCTTCCTCATTTGAATAATCTATGCCATCTAACTCTGCTAAAAAATCATCAGAAGTTTTAAATTCTGGTTTCTTAGCATAGTGTGCGTGATATCTTTCATAAATGTTAAGCCCACCTAAATATGCATAATTAAGATTTCTTTGTTCCTTTACCTTATACGCTTCAGGCACCCCTGTTGTATTAGCTAATAATTCCTCTGAAGACATTTTTACTGAATTTAATGTAGCTTTGTAATCATCTTCTTCAAGAAGGTATATACTTGTCCCTTTGCCTCTTAATTCATTCTCCTTTTTACTAGATATTAATAAATAATTACTAATTTCAGATCCCTTACCCGAAATCGATAATGTAGTATCAAAATTAGCTGCATCATAATTTACATTTAGTATATCTCCAGTATTAATATATACTGAAGTTCTATTTTTTCCATCAAAAAATATATAAGTAGCTGCTTTAACTCTTAGCGTATCACTAAAACTACCATCTTCAGCTATATTTAGAACTTCTTTAACTGTTCTGTCTAAACTGTTGATACTAACTTCTCCAACTGTTTTATTAGATATTTTTCCTGAAATAATAGCATAATCTACAGTACCTTTTTCTTGACAAGAAAATACTAGTAATGCTAGTATAAAAAAGCATAAATTTTTCATTTTAATAAAGATTTATTTTTAAGTTACCAAAGATAAAATTAATTTTTAAAGAAATTAAAAATAGTATTACTTTAACAAATAATTCGCATAAATAAAGAGTCGTACTAAAGTTTAAAGTTGCTTTTAAATGAATAGTTTCTTTTTTATAAAATTTAGTTTAGAATATAGTAAACTAAAAAAGCGATAGGTATGCCTATCGCTTTTAATTCAAATACTTTTATAATGTGTTTTTCGTCTATTCTTATATACTAAATCTTCTTTTACTGTTCCATGTTACACTTTTTGTACTCCTAAAATCAATCATAGGAAGCGTTCTTTTACTTTCTTGATTTTTTACTTTTTTATTTACTTTCATAACGAGATCATTTTAGTTAATATATCTGGTACAAAGGTACAATTTATTTAATACCTACACAAAAGTTACATTGCATTTTTAATAAAATTTTAACTTTTTAAGGCGTAAAATGTACATTATTCTTATTTTTATAATCATATTTTACCATATATTTAATATTAAGACTAATTTGTCATTTATAATTTTACTGAAATTTCATTAAAATTTGATCTTATACTATAGTCTGCACTGTAATGTAAATATCTTATTTTATGGTTTTTAGCAATCAAATATGTAGCAGGAACTGGAAGTACATTATTATCATTTACATTATTTATTTGGGAGGCAGCTGTTACAATAGAAAAACAATAATTTAAGTAAAATAAATAATTACAAATAAGTTAATCTTTTGATGAATCTAACATGATTTTTCCTGAAAGAATATCAAAATACATTTTAAAATCAGACTTTAAACTCCACAATGGGTATATAAATGTGGCTGGTGTATTTTTCTCAAAAAAGAAATGTCCAACCCAAGCAAATCCATAACCTGTAATTGGTATAAATAGTAACCAAAATGGATTTAAATGAATAACCGCAGTTAAAGCTAATGCTAATACAAAAGTTGTTCCTATAACATGTAATAATCTGCAAATTTTATTGCTATGTTGTTTTAAATAAAACGGATAAAACTCTTCAAATGATTGTATTCTTTTTTTCATAAAAGTTCAATTTAGAAAAGACAATTTACAACTATTATTTTACCCTAATATATACTGTAATTAAAACCAATCATAATAGTACCTTTTGGCATAGGCACTAAATTTGTCTCTGTATATTCCGTATTAAAAATATTATTTGCTGTTAGAGAAAGTTGTAATCCTTTTTTAATAGTAGCTAATAGCTTTGCATCAACAACATTATAACTAGATCCATTTGTTCTTTCAACATATCTATAAGAAATATTTTGACTAAAAATGTTATTGAATTTGGAGTCTAAACTTGTTGTAAACTGATGCTTAATACTATTCAATGAATATCTAGTGAATTCAACGTTATTTTCTTTAATATCATCCTCAATAAAACTATAACCAAGGTTTATCTTTTGATTGTATTTTCCAATTGTAAATTTATAATTAATAGCTGTTTCAATTCCTTGAGTAACCACTTCACTAAAATTTCTGGTTTCCCATTTATCTGATTCATTATCTTTTGTCCAGTCAATCAGATCATCAGATTTCCTATTAAAGAAGGCTACATCAAAATTAAATTGATCACCTGTATATTTAAATCCTAATTCTTCCGATAAGGCAGATTCAGGTTCCAAATCGGGATTTCCTAATGTTGTTGGTCCTACATAAAATAAATCTGTAAAAGTTGGTACTCTATAAGTATAACCTACATTACCATATACTTTGAATGCATCTGATAGACGATAACCAACATCTAACCCTGGAAATGCTTTAGTATCAAAATCAGAATAATAGCTTAATGCAACTCCAGGAGTAACATCTAACATTCCATCAAGGAACTCAAATCTATGCTCTAAAAATCCCGTGATTGCTGTTCTGTAATGATTTCCTAAATTGTTACTTATTAAAAATACTCTCGAAACATCTACACCAATTCCCGTTTTCCCTAAGCTAGAATTAACCACAATATTTGTTTCTGCTCCTACTTTGTTTGAAATGTGTAAATTTCTAAAATAAGCTGGATCGTGACGTAAGAATAAATACATATCCTGATTTCGTCTCCAATACATTCTTGGTTTTATGGAAACTGACCCTGAATTATATGTAGTTGATAAAGCAACCAAACTTGTTTGAGTTTCTTCATATTGATCTTTAAATGCAGGGCTTGCATAAAATCCGTTTGCGCCAAATTTACGTTGTGTAAAAGATGTAGTTAAATTGTATTTCTTCAAATTAGCTTTAAAAAACGCTGATACATTTTCAAAATCTGTATTGAATCTATAACCATCTGATTCCTGGTAAGACACAGACGCCAAAACACTTCCTTCTTTGTATTTTTCACTTATAGAAATAGCTCCTTTCTTATTTTCATAAGAACCATAATTTAAAGCAACATCTAGGCTATTTTTAAATACATTTTTCGTTACTATATTAATAGCTCCAGTAAATGCATTTTGCCCATAAATACGTGCGGCAGGCCCTTTGATTATTTCAATTCTTTTGATATTATCCAAGGATAAAATTGCATTCATAGAATGATGGCCTGTTTGTACATCATCCATTTTTACACCATCAATTAATACTAACGTTTGATCAAAGTTTCCACCTCTTATGTATAAATCAGATTGCATTCCGTCAATTCCTCTACGTCTAACATCAATACCTGCCACATTTTGTAACAAAGCTGCTACATTATTTGCTGATGATTTTTTAATATCATCACTAGTAATTAACGTTATTGTACGAGATGTTTTAGAGAATGGTAATGTAATTCTATTTGAAGTAACCTGAACTTCTCTCAACTTAATTGTATCGTTTTGTGCGTATATTGAAGCACCAGTAAATAATAAAACGTATAATATTCTAATTGAAATTTTCATAAATAGTGATTTTAAAACGCTGTAAAAGTAGTAACTTTCCGGACGATTAAGATAGTCCAGTTTTAAAATGATAGATAGTCCGGTTAATACTCTTTTTAAACAACTAATTAGTTTAGATAAAACTATATCAAAACCTCTATATTTACAGGTATCGGGACAAATTATAAATGCTATACAGCGCAGCTATTTAACTAAAGGCACAATTCTACCAGGAACCCGTGTATTAAGTCAATTATTAAAAATTCATAGAAATACTGCAGTTGCTATTTACGAAGAGTTAGCTTCACAAGGTTGGGTTGAAATTATACCAAATAAAGGCACATTTGTTTTAGAACCAGAGAAAAAAACAGCAAAAATAAAAGCTACTTCTCAAAAATTAAATGAAGCATATACATATGCTAAAACAACAGGATTTCCGTTTCAAAAGTCATTTCATTTAGAATCAACTGTTCAGTTTACAAATGCTAAGTATTCCAT
>Ga0307989_1000740_pt1 | contig 19467 bp, 19 predicted proteins | sample EllFjometagen185_FD_203164 | JGI IMG/M metagenome (GOLD analysis project Ga0307989, IMG submission 203164) | Marine microbial communities from Ellis Fjord, Antarctic Ocean - #185 | ecosystem: Environmental > Aquatic > Marine > Unclassified | place: Southern Ocean | collected 2014-10-08
AGGAACAATGAGGTTTACCAAAAAAGATATTCTGGATATTGAATCTTTAGAACCCCATGAAATTTCAATGATCCTCGATACAGCACTTGGAATGAAGGAAATTTCAGAAAGGCCTGTAAAAAAAGTACCCACTCTAAGGGGTAAAACCATTGTCCTTTTTTTTCAGGAACCCTCAACAAGAACAAAACTTTCTTTTGATACTGCAGCCAAAAGGCTTTCTGCAGACAGCCTTTCTATTTCAAAGAGTTCTTCAAGTATAGTTAAAGGAGAAACTCTGATTGATACAGCCAAAAACCTTGAAGCCATGAAACCGGATGTCATTGTTTTGAGGCATCCGTCATCTGGGGCTGCCCATTTAATTGCAAAACGTGTAAAAGCTTCGGTTATTAATGCAGGGGACGGCATTCATGCCCACCCCTCCCAGGCACTTTTAGACATGATGAGTGTAAGGGAAAAAAAGGGAAAAATAACAGGGTTAAAGATTTCAATTATAGGCGATATTGCTCATTCAAGGGTGGCACGATCAGATATTACAGGATTTTCCAAAATGGGTGCCAATGTTTTTATTTGCGCTCCTGGAACCATGATCCCCATGGGAATAGAAAATTTAGGGTGTACAATATCACCAAATATGGAAGCCTGTATTGAAGGGGCGGATGTCATAATGATGCTTAGAATTCAGAAAGAAAGACAGGGAAATATACTTTTTCCCTCTGAAAGGGAATATTCAATGCTTTTTGGATTGAACAAGTCTCGGCTGAATCTGGCTAAAAAAGATGTAATCGTAATGCACCCCGGTCCCATGAACAGGGGAGTTGAAATATCAAGTGAAGTTGCTGACTCTGAGTGTTCCCTGATTTTAGAGCAGGTGACCAATGGTGTTGCATTGCGCATGGCATTATTCTACCTGGTCGCAGGAGGTGGCAAACATGCAGACTCTGATTAAAGGAGCGCGTTTACTTGATCCTGGAAATATTGATGGGAAAAAAGATATCATCATTAAAGACCATCTTATTGAAGCAATTGTTGATCCTAACGATATTGAAACAAAGACTTATACTGAAACCAGGTCTGATACCAAAATCATAGATGCGAAAGGGATGATTGTTGTACCAGGACTAATTGATATTCATGTTCATTTAAGAGAACCTGGACACGAATATAAAGAAACCATTGAATCAGGTCTTTTGGCCGCGGCCAGAGGCGGTTTTACAGCAGTTTGTTCCATGCCCAATACAAATCCGGTGAATGATAATAGTCAGGTTACAAAGTTTATTATTAATCGGTCAAAGGAATTGGGTCTTTCAAAAGTATACCCAGCAGGGTCAGTCACCCAAGGGTCAAGGGGCAAAACACTCGCTGAAATTTATGACATGAAACAAGCAGGAATCATTGCTGTAACCGATGATGGAAAACCTCTTGAAAATTCAAACGTTATGCGGCGGGCATTGGAATATTGCAAGGATCTCAATATCCCAATCTTTGTCCATGCCGAAGACACAAGTCTTGTTGATGGCGGGTCTATGAATGAAGGTCCTTTTGCTACATTCTGGGGGATAAAAGGAATCCCTAATGCTGCTGAGAGTATTATGGTTGCAAGAGATATTGCACTTTCAGAATTCACAGGAGCACAGGTTCATTTTTGCCATATCAGTACAAAAGAATCAGTGGAAGCGATCCGCCAGGCAAAAAAAAGAAATGTAAACGTTACCTGTGAGACGGCACCGCATTATTTCACCCTAACTGATGCAGATGTAAAAGATTATGATACAAACTTTAAAATGAATCCCCCACTGCGATCTGAAGAAGACAGACAAGCCATTATTTGCGGGCTTGTGGATGGTACAATTGACCTTATTGCATCTGATCATGCGCCCCATAGTGTAGTGGAAAAAGATGTGGAATTTGACATGGCGGCCTTTGGTATTATAGGACTGGAAACATCTTTGTCCCTGTCTTTAAAACTGGTACATGACGGATTTTTAACTTTGGAAGAACTTATCAATAAAATGGCAAAGAACCCTGCAAAAATAATTGGAATCAACAATGATATCAAACAAGGGAATATTGCAGATCTGACCATTATTGATCCTGATGTACCCTATGAAATTGATCCTGGGTCATTTAAATCCAGGAGTAAAAATTCACCTTTTTCCTGGATGAAGGTCAAAGGGCTGGCATTTTTAACCATGGTAAATGGAAAGGTTGTTTATTTATATGGCAAATAAAGAAAATATCCTTGTGGTAGATGATGAAACAAGCATGCGCGAGTTTCTTGGGGTTTTATTGTCAAAACAGGGGTATAAGGTGGCGGATGCCAAAAATGGCAGCCAGGCACTAAAGATGATCCAAAAAATCAATTATGACCTTATTCTGACCGATATTCGTCTGGGTGACATTACTGGGCTTGAAGTTTTAAGAGAAGCTAAAAAGAAAAATCCCGATACAGTTGTTATCATGATTTCTGCTTATTCCACAACGGAAATTGCAGTGGAGGCCATGAATGAAGGGGCCTATGATTTTGTTCCCAAACCCTTTGATAATAATGAGCTCAAACAGACCATTCAAAGAGCCCTTGAATTAAAGACACTTGATCATGAAAAAGAGCGGACATCCACAGAACTTCGGAACAACATGTATTTTAACCGGATTATAGGTAAAAGTCCGGGTATGCAGGCCATTTATAAAAAAATAGAACAAATTAGCTCAACAAAAACAAATGTCTTGATTTCCGGAGAAAGTGGAACTGGAAAGGAGTTGATTGCACGAGCCATTCATGAAAATTCCGACAGAAAAGATAAACCTTTTGTGGTTGTCAATTGCGGAGGAATTCCGGATACATTAATGGAAAGTGAATTCTTCGGACATGTCAAAGGATCTTTTACAGGAGCTATTGGTGATAAAAAAGGTCTTTTTGAGGCTTCCCATCAAGGTACCATCTTTCTGGATGAAATAGGAGAATTATCCACTTTTCTTCAGGTTAAATTGTTGCGGGCGGTACAGGATACTTTTGTGAAACCAGTTGGTGGAACTAAAGAAATCAAAGTAGATACCAGGATTATATCTGCCACCAATAAAAAACTTGACCAGGAAGTCATAGAGGGAAATTTCAGGGAAGATCTGTTTTTCAGGCTGAACGTTATCCCGATCAAAGTTCCGCCATTAAGGGATAGAAAAGGAGATGTGGAGATTCTTTCAAAACATTTTGCGGAAAAATATTCAAAAAAAATGGGGAAAGATATTGTAAAGCTGTCTTCTTATGCCATTGATTTTTTAACCAAATATAGTTTTCCCGGCAATGTAAGGGAGCTTGAAAATTTAATCGAACGTAGTGTAGCCCTTTCTTCCACAAATATTATTTTACCCGAAAGCCTGACAATCTCCATGCATAAGAAAAGAAGATGGGTTGAGGGTGTAAAGGGACGACGCTTTGATCTTGCCGACGTTGAGCAGGGTGTGGATCTGGATGAAATCCTCTCAACCATTGAGCATGGCTATCTTAAAAAAGCTATTGAACTTGCAGGAGGTAATAAGAACAAAGCTGCTGATTATTTGAATTTAAGTTTAAGATCCATGCGGTACCGCCTTGAAAAAATTGATATCCTTGATTAATTTAAAGCTTATTTCTCCTTTTCCTTTAAATTGCACCTCCTGCCTTGGAAAAAGGCTGTACCCGCTGCCAATAAAACGGGTTACATTTTTTTTAAATTCAAATATGAAAATTACTGAGCAGCTTTAGCATTAAACTCCTTTGCCTTTTTTTCAAATTTTTTACGGCTATTTTCAAAATCACTGATTTCCTGATTAAGCATTTTAATCTTATTCTGGTAAGCTTTTATCTCTTCTGAAGTGGAAAGAGATGCTTTCTCTTTTTTCAGGCTCTGTTTTTTTATTACAAGCTGCTCATAGGCTTTGTCTAAACTTTGTTTTTCTTTGTTCAATATCTGAATTTGTGACAGTATTTCACTTTCTTCTGTTGTTTCACCTCCCCCTGTTGTTGTGGTTGTTGTTGTTTGTTGTTTTGATTTAATAATTTGTTTATTTGCAGCTTCTTTTAATGCCCCTTGTTCTTTTTTTTGATTTTCTTCTAAGCTTATTGAATCGCTTATTTCTTCATGCCGGTTGCTCTCTTTGCGCTGGGCTATGGGAACATCCGCAAGATTATCCGTAAAATTAACAATTCCCTCTTTATCTGTATACCGATAATATTCAGCAGAAACTGGAAATGAAAAAAAGAAAAGCACAAATAAAACATAGATAAACTTCATTGCTGTCTCCTGGTTAATCGGGGCATGTTTTTAATTTTTCCCAGTTTGCATAATCGTTAATCATAAATTAAATATAATTTTGTTATCTCTCTTTTTTTATTAAAAAAATAACCCACTGTCTTCCCTTTATAAAATTTAATGTAAGATGTGGGAGTTCTTTCAATATCATAATATATAACAGCATCAGCAAAGTACATCAGGCGATCATCTATGACAATCAGTTTTCTTTTAACTTCGTCCTCCCCAACCCTTTGGATGGTTCCTTGACCATTAAAAGCAGGATTTTCCTTACCATGGTCACCAGGAATTTTGAGATCAGGAACGGATTTTATGGGAAGAATCTCAACACTGTCATCGGCAATGGCAGCTAAGCTGAGAAACAATAACGAGAAAACAATAAAAAGACAAATCAGATATTTTTGTATTTTACGGATCATTTCCAACCTCCTTCTAACCTAAATTTTATTCATCTAATTGCCGCCAATAGAATGGTCCTTCACCCTCATCTTGCTCTTTCATGATAATGACGTTTCCTGCCGAAGTACTAAAATATTTCAGTTCCGTATCATCATTGGGATTATCTATTATCATGGGCGGAAACATCATTGTAGGATATTTCAGACCAGTCGGGGGAAGGTAAATCGGGTCCCCATTGGGATCGGGATTTGGCGTAGAAATCAGGTCTTGGTCGTCGATTTTCCCATCGTCATTGATATCCAGTTGGGGACTGGTTGTCCTTGCCCCTGTGCAGGCATTAACTTCCATGAGGTAAGATTCTCCTCCGGCCACACAGGGTGAGCTGGATTGGGGGATGGATGTGATGAGAATCACCTTACCTCCCCTTATCACAAGATCCCTGACAATACGCTCTTTTTCATCGGGCAGGTCAAAGTACCACCCTGCATGATTGTCCTCCGAGCTTGATGGGTTTGGATATAAAATCGTGTTTTCCGGCGGGGTGTCCCCATCATCTTGGGTTTTCCATATGGCCTCATTATCTGACAATATCCTATAGGTTACACTATTGATTACGCCGTTAAAAACTGTTTCTTGCATAAGTAAACTCACTGTAGCCGGTTGATTGAACAGCACGCTTGTATTGCTGCCCCTCTCAAAAGAACCTAAATATTCACTATTGTCCGAATCATCACCATAATCCCAGACCCCATATAAGGTTTGTTGGTTGGTGTCGGTTAAATCAGAACTTCCCAAATATCTACCGGTGCCAAAGGCCACAATAAACCCTGGTTTCTCTTTGTCACAGTGAAACATTGCATCCGGCTTTACAGTGATGGGTTGTGTGTTGCCATGGGCATCTTTTGCCTGGAACAAAGATTTGGCGGTTGTGCCGGTTTTATAGGCGACATCCCACTCAGAGGAATTACTGCTTGTCAGGTCAAACTTCCATAGGTTCCCCTGTAAATCACCTGCATACACATACTCCACCTTGCCGTCCGCATTGGAATCAATTGCCAGGGGGGTGGCAAGACCGTTGCAGGCCGAGTTTGCGCCGGTATTGATTTTTCTGATGAGCTCCCCACTGTCCGCATCAACTATATAGAGAGCGGCATCATTGTTAGGGCTGTTATACCCGTTTCCAAATATGACAGCCCAACCATCGGTTGAATAGGTATTGACAATAACCGCCTTGCTAAAGGTGTCCCCGAGATCTGCAACCTCATCGGCAGGGGTGTTATGGTTAGGATATTCCCACATCACCTTGGCGGCTAATTCGGATTCAGTTGTTATGGCGGTTTTGGCATTGGTAATATCAAGACAATAATACCCCTTGCCCCCCTTGCCGAGTCCGCCCACGAGCAGGTCTTTTGTTCCGGTATATCTGGCAAAAGGCGTTAAATCAACATAATAGCGGTGGGTATAGTTTGGATCGACAAGAAGGCCCAAATTATCAAACACCAGATCCGGAACATAGGCGAATAATTCCCGGCCGTCGTCAGAATCAAATGCATGGAGCATCCCGTCATTGCCGCCGACAAATACAATGGTCTTATAATACAGCGGGGCCGAGTGAACCACATCCGCCAATGCAGTATCCCGAACATAATTTCCGTTTTCATCCTGGAGGAACCTTGATCGGAATGTACCGCCCTTTTGCTCCTCCAGGACATGGTTTCCCCTTAGATAGTCCAGCATATCAGAGGATGTCAAAACGGTTTTCTGGGTTGTGCTCAATTCATTGAACCGAAAGGGAATACCTGCAGGAACGGCCAAGGAATTGTCATAGGTCGCAATAATTCGTCCTGTATCCCAATAGTTGGCAATTGCATTCAGGGAAGTGTCCAGAACATCGGTGGCAGACCATCTGGGATTTTGTCTGTCAACGGCACCGGTATCCTCGTCAACATTATAGGCAATCACATCACCTGTCCAGCGATTGGTGGAATATATGGATTGATACAAAATCAATCCGTCCTGGAGTTCTTCCCCGTTGATTGAAACCGAAGCCCCGGAACCTATCCTTGCCAATACGTCTGAAATCACCTTTTCAATAGCAGAAATCAATTCCTGGGGGGTTTTTGCATTCAGATAAAGGCCGCGCCCGTTAACGGCTGTATGCCATAAATCATCAATCCGCTTCTTGTCGGAATTGATGGGACTTGGCCAGGTGGGATAAACCCTGTCTGCCTCCACAATATTATCCAGATCATAATCATCCGGATCCAGGTTTCCTTCAACCCCGAAGGCCACGGTGTAGGTGACCATATGCTGCCAATTTGCACTGTCATAAAAGTTGGTCGGTACATTATTGTCAATATCAGGTGCCAGGTCTTCTTGCCAATAATTTATGGCAACATCTGCCAGTGTGTTTGAAGCTGCATCTCCGTATGGTGCAGGCATATCGTCATCCACATTCCCAAGTCCGGGAGATTGACCGTTATAGGCTCCGTCAGTAAACATAATTGCAAAATTCTGCTGACATTCACCGGAAGCATCATCTTCCAGGGGGGAAACACTCAATTCTGCTTCAGCTGGCGTTATTGTTTCATTAACATGATAATACTTGCCAATTTTCTGCAGCCCTTTTCTAATGGGTGTAGAACCAGTGGTATGGTTACCCGCATGGTATGAAAATAGTTTATCCAATATCTCATTGGTCCTGTCAACACCGTTCACGGCAATAGGGAGTACTTTCTGAAGAATCTGGGCATTGATGCTTCTGATTCCCACCATCACCCCCTTAAGCTTGGGGATGACATTGCCTATGGCAGCAATGGAAACAGATCTTCTTTTCCGGTAATAAGAATACCAATTGGCAAAATTCTGTCGCGCCTCGGTATAGGTTTTACCGGTTGAAATATCATTGGGCGGTGTTACCGTGTTCACCAATTCGCCGGTTGTAATTATTCCGTTTGAATCATTGACCCGATAATAATCAATCCGGTTGTTATCAATAACTACAAGATAGGGTTTGTTCTCACTTTCAGACCATACATAATAGTGGGCATTGGGGACATTGGTGGCGTCAATGGTAAAAAAGACAGCACTTAAATCAAAATAATTTGCCGCATACCAGGGGTGTGACCTTGGATTATCCGGGTCTGCATCCCCCAAATCCGCTCTCCAGGGTTCATAATCGACTCCGGGATTGTAATAAATGACATTGTATTCATGCCATTGGGATCGCCAATAGGCCTGCTTTCCCTCATCATAAAGGATGTGAGAATTTGTACCGCTGGTATACAGATTATCACCGGGATCAGCAAATATATATTCATAATCCCGGCCGCTAACCTCAAAAAGCCCCACCTCTTCACCGGTCATGATCTCCCAGTCCATACTTCCGGAATCATCCAGGCCGAACATAAGATTGGGTGCAGAGGCTGCCAGCTGGGTATCCAAAGGAGTATCCGCAATATCAACACAGGTCAGGGCAGTGGCGTCAGCACCGTCACAATCCTGATCAATCCCATCATTGGGTATTTCAACTGCGCCGGGGTGGATTGAGGCCACATTGTCATTGCAATCCTCGTCTGCGGGTGATCCATCGGAATCCGTGTCCGCAGTGCATGTTGCATCTGAACCGTCGCAATCCTGATCGATGCTATCCTCGCACACCTCAGCCGCCCCGGGATACCGGCTGCCGTCTCCGTCATCACAATCCCCTGAAACAGCTGTCAGTTCCACTTGCGCCTTATAATTGACCGGCCTCTGGCAGTCGATTAGGGTGGTGCCATCGGAATATCCGTCATCATCAATATCCTTATACCAGGTCTGGCCGGGGTATTCCTTATCATCATTGTCATCACAATCATCATCATTTGCAACATACCCATCGGGCTGTAACAAAGCAATTACTGTGGTATCCGGGTCTCCATAGGCATCCTGGTCAGCATCCAGATAAAACGTCGCTCCGCACTCATTATCTGTTGGATCGCAATTTTGATCAATCCCGTCATTACATATTTCCATTGCCACGGGGTTAATGCCGGCATCGTTGTCATTGCAGTCATCTAACCCTTGAAGCTCAGCCAGCAACTTGTAGCTGGCCGGCCTGGCACAATCGGTTTGGGTTAAGTCATCGGAATACCCGTCTCCATCCAGATCCTTATACCAGGTCTGACCGGGTTTTTCATTGGCATCGGTGTCATCGCAGTCGGCATCATTATTTACGCCCAGAAGGGGATTTGCTGTTGGATTGTTAGGATCGCCATATCCGTCCCCATCAGCATCAATAAAATAATTCAAACTGGCGCAATTGTATGTGACGGTTTTGGAGGTCGCACTGTTCCCTATGGCAATCTGCTCCACATAGCTTGCCATTGTGCACCCATCAATAAGTGGAATTGTAAGCTCCCAGGTTTTACTGGCGATGCGAATCGTTTCTCCAGATCGAATGGTGCGGGAAATCCATTGTCCGTTCGGTCTTTGCCGGCGCAAAGTAAACACTGGATTGGCATTTATGGCGGTCTGGGGTTGTACATACATGGTAAAGTTTACAGCGCCGAAAACAGGATTTGAAAAACAAAACAAGAAAACGGAAAGAAAAAAAACAGGGAAGAAAAAATATTTTTTATTGGGAACCCACATGTTTATTCTCCTTAAATTTTTATTTAAACGTCTTTTTTAAGCATTATTTAATGTCGTTTTTTATAGCCGATCTCAATGAGAGCTTTCCCGTTCTGGGCATAGCCATAACCCCTGGATACATAGTCGTACAGATTGCTGGTAGCCGACATATCCAAAGACCCTCCCGAGGCAATGCCCTTTTCACGAACCGAGTAATCTGAACCTGGAATTGCTGCTAAGGCAGAATTTGCAGCACTCCAATTTACGGTATCAGTCATATCCACAGCATCGTCATCTTGTTTCAACCAGATAAAAGTGGAAAAACTTCTGTCATCCAATTGATCAAAAGTTGCTTCTTCGAGGAATTGCAAACCTTCCAAGGCTGCGGATTCAGCCTTATAAAAATTATTCTGATAAATCCGTTCGTTCCGGACAATCTGCAACTCAATGGTAGTAGTGTTAATGGAAGAAAAGCCGATGATGGCCAGGACAGACATAAGGATCATCACTAGGATCAGGGCTGATCCTTGTTCATTTGCCATAATATTTTTTTTATTTTGATCCGTCATTTATTCTCATCCCCTTGACTTGGTAAAGGTAATATCAGAACGGTTTTTTCCATTTACATCCTTCACCCGCACGTTAATCTCTTTTAAATCATCAACACCGTCACCGTTTAGATCAATGTTCTGGACCACTCGCCATTCAAGGGAATATCCGACCGGGATCACCGGCATGGTAGCCGAGGTTTCCACCGTATAGCCGTCCGCAGTGATAGCTCCAGTGTTATCAATAGTCGCGTAAGCTATCATGAGAAAGGATTCAATTTGGCTCTGGGTAGCTAGACTAGCCTCGGTATATTTAACTGCATTGGCATTCCCCTTAATCGAAGATATTTGCATACTAACAATACCCAGAATACCAATGGCTAAAACGGCCGAAGCAATCATGACCTCCAGGAGGGTAAATCCTTTTTGATTTGTTGTATCAATCATATTATTCATTTAAAAGCCCTCCTATATCCACACCCTGCTTCTATAAATTTAAATTTCTGCACTGAACAATTGTAGCCACTGTCCGGGTTGCATTTTGGAAGGTGTGATCAACCTCTCCTGTATCCACCTGGGCTGTAATATTTATTTGAATTGCAGATATATTTCCCAGGGTAACAGGAGCAGCCAGAACAGAACCAGTAGAATCCAGATAGACAAAGGAAAATTCATCGGGTTTGATATTTTCAGCAATTGCTTGGATACTTCCAGCTCCGATTCTCATTCCAAGGTTATTTTGTCCCAGAGTGGCGGAATCATAGAGGTAAAATGAAAGATATTTTAATTCTCCCTGCTCATCGGCTACACCGTTGCCAGCGTTCATAAACCCGTCATTATCTGAATCGATCGTGGCATTATCCACGCCATCATCATCGGCCACAAAACTGAAGGTCAGAGGACTGGTGCTGTTTGATCCGGCTCCGGCACTGGTGACACCGGCACCTGAAGATCCACCGTAGGGATCATATCCGGCCATTCTAATGTTCATGGCTATGATATATAGACCTGCCCTGATATTTTGCTGCATCTCCACCACCTGCTTCTGGGAAAGACTGGACTTCTGCTGGCCGGTATAAGAGGAGATGGCGGCCGCCGCCACAACAACTGTGATTGAAACAGCAACCAACAATTCTATTATGGTAAATCCTTTGTTATTGTTTGTCATTTTTTTCCATACCCCGTCAATCCACCCGGATATTTCCTGCAGCATTAATGATAATATCCTGGGAACGGCTTGTGTTTGCAAGTGTAATCCTTCCAACACCGCTTGCCGGAAGCCCCCTTGAGTTAAATCCAAATGTATTCGGGGGGGATGCAAAAGTACTAGATATCTCAATTCCTTCGGCTCTGAGATCTGTAGTTTTAATTATTAATTCTGAGCCATCCAATGCCCACTTCACCACAGAATCATCTACATAGGTCGTATACTTATCATTGGCCGGATCAACCTGCAGAACCGATCTGGCATTTTCCTTGATGGCCAGAATCTTTAAATTTTGTAAACTGGAAACCAGCGCTCTTACTTCACTTCTAAATTTGTATATTTTTATCATATCACCCATTCTCGGTATGGTTACGGCAGCAAGAATGCCGATAATGGCAACAACAATCATGATCTCCAACATGGTAAAACCAGTATTTTTTTGCATTGCTGAAAATTTCTTTAGTATCATTAAATTAATCCTGTTTTTTAACCATCGTTAACAGATAAAATATATAGCAAGATTGGTACCACTGATATCAATTATGATAAAATACTTTCCAAAATACAAGCGCAATGGCCATTAGTCCCATTTTTATAAATTCCTCAAAATTTCTAAACCAAGGAATGCCCCCCAATGTCATCATTAACCAGTTAAATACAATCAATTGTGATGAGATTTAAACAAACAGATCAATTTTAATAAACCAGTCAAAGGAAAAAGAGCCGCACGAAAAGACTGGTATCTGCTCATGGAACCGGGTGAAAAAGCGCTTGCAGAATCCGTGGTGTTTAATAAAGTCTTATATGCCACTACGTTTCTGCCGAATGATCAAGCTTTTGTGCCGGGCGGCTATGTAAGACTGTATGTCTTAAATTACCTGACAGGAGCGACAGCGTTTGATTTTGATAAGGATGGAGATAATGACACAAGCAAAGTAATCGGTGGCGGCATCCCCACTAAACCGGTCGTTATCATCACAACTACAGGCGTGACAAAATTACTTATTTCAACCAGCTCTACAAATCCTGATGTAGACTCCGATACCACCAGTGCGGGTGTTACAACTACCAACCTTGAGTTACAGGCGGACGTAAATTTTTTCTTAAGGTGGTGGAAAGAAGTTTTTGATTAAGCAAAAGGTGTAAGAACTTGTGTTGACAGGAGCTATACAGTTTTGTATGGTTGTTGTGTAGACAATTTTTTTTGACCGGAGGTAGAATCATGATTCGTGGCAATACTGCTGCAACCCGGCGTACATCAGCAATTAATCTCCGTGCTTTTCCTGCTCAGCGGGAACTGATTGATTGTGCCTGCGCTGAAACGCATAAAAATTTGACCGATTTTATACTTGAAGCGGCTTGCCGTGAGGCGGAACATGTCCTGTGCGACCGGCGTTATTTTGTGTTGGATGAAGAATCATCTAATACATTTGAGGCTGCACTGGATGCACCGTTGGCTGAAAACAAAGCGGTTAAAAGGCTTCTGGCCTGCAAGGCACAATGGGAAGATTGAGCTCGCCTGCACCCTTGTCCACAGATCACCGGACGATTGGGTTTAATTGTGCTGTTGATTCGCTGAATGAATGGTTGATTCGCCGTGCACTAAAAAATGAGCACTGCGGCGGTTCTCGGACTTATGTGGTCTGTGATGGCAATCCGGTAGTTGGTTATTACGCAATTGCTGCCGGAAGTATTGCCCGCAGCAAGATATTGGGCCGGACCAGAAGGAATATGCCCGGCCCGATCCCCGCACTGATTCTCGGCCGTCTGGCTGTAGATCACCATTGCCAAGGGACAGGTATCGGCCGGGGATTACTCAAGGATGCACTTGCACGCTCAATGAACGTTTCTGAACAGGTCGGTACTCATGTCCTCATTGTTCATGCACTCAACGATAAGGCTGAAGCGTTTTATCGGAAGCATGGATTTTCAGTGTGCCCACAGATACCCAACACATTAGTATTGTCGCTGAATGATTAAAAATTTTAAAATCGCCATTTTATTTGCCATCCTTGTTCTGCCGCTTGGGCTCCCGGTTTTTTTTCATACAGGAGTAACATTTGATTTCAGGGTTGTCGTTTCAAGCTTTGAACTAATTTTTATTTTCTTTTTTTCTTTTTTTTATCTGGAAAAGAAATCACAATATGATTTGCCACGATATGAATTTATATTGTTTGTTCTATGGGCGATTTGCGCAGTCATTGCGGTCATTCTTTCCGATCACTATGCCCCAGCCACAATACGTCAGTGGGAATGGTTCACCCAGATTCTGTTTGCTTTTTGTTTATGGGCATTCCTTAAAGAGAATCAAAAATTTATAATTTATGCGCACCTGATCGTGATTGCCGGTTTTTTGCTGGTGTGCACGGGACTGGTGGTTCATTGGAATATCCTGCCGGACCCCTATCATTATGATTGGCTTTCACTGACCCCTAACTTTATTAATATCAGGCATTTTTCCCATTATTGTACGGCCATGGTGATCCTCTGTTCCTCTTTCCTTTTAAGTGACTCAAGAAAATTCAGTTCTCTTGCCGGTTCTTTTTTGCTTTTATCCATCTGCTGGGGCTTTTTATTCTGGACGGGTGGCCGAGCCGGAATTGGATCGGCCGCAGCAGGTCTTTTTTTTATATACCTGCTTTCCGGAAACAAAAAAAAACAAGTGCTGGTTATTACCATCCTTGCCTGTTTTTCAGGGTATTTGTTGTCGGATATAATGGCGGTTGAAAGCAGCCGTGGCCTAGGTTTTTTAAACTCTATACAAAGGACGACCAGCACCAGTCCTGACAATTTTTTGTCAGTCAGGATTGAACTGTGGCAGTTTTCTCTAAAATGGATTAAGGCATGCCCTTTTTTTGGTGTTGGCCCAGACGGATTCAAATTTTTTCCTGATGCTGACTTTATATCTCATCACCCGCATAATATCATGGTACAGCTTACCCTTGGATGGGGTGTGCCCGGAATCCTTTTGTTTGTTTATTTGCAGTACCGATTAATGCTCATGGGATTAAGAAAACTTTTAAAGGAAAAAAGAGGATGGATGAAAGGCATTAAAGTAGCCGCATTTTCATGGATTGCAGCATCTGTTATTTACGGGCTGGTGGACGGCATTTATTATTTTGCAATCCCCCTGACCCTGACTTTGTATTGTTTTGCAATGATTTTTCTTCCGACAGATGACAAAAAAGCTCAAGCCCCTCCAAAGAACAGGATTACAATAAACCGTGGCGTTATCAGGGTTGCAGTCAGCATACTGGTCATGATACTGGCAGTACATATAGGTGTTTTGCACAGTTTAAAAAACGAATCAATTCCCGAACCTTTCAGCATCAGGGGATTATTGGTCAGGGTATTTCCTTCAAAAACAGCAGGGGTTGAATACCAGCTTGAAGAATGGATTGAAAAATGGGCACAGGATGATCCGGATATGGCTTTGGCTGCCGCTGTAAAATTTGCTGAAAACAGCCTGAAAGCCAAGTTTTTCTGGAAAATAGCCGCAAAATTAAAGATGGATCAGGGAGATATAAAAGGTGCAGAATTAATGAAAGCCCGGGCCGTTGATCATAAATCAGAGTGGGGGCAATATTGACAGACGTAAAATTCAATTTTAAAATAAATGTGACAATTTTTGGCAAAAAATTTCAAAAATTGTTTGCAATTCAAATCTTTCTCCTCAGAAACTAAAATAATAATTTTTAAAAAATAAAAAAGATTGCTGTTTTAAGGCATCTCATGTTTTTTTAATTTTTTATTGCCGTTGGCACCCTTTTTGAAGGATAAGCAAAACAAGGATAAGCAAAACAAGGATAAGCAAAACAAGATGATGTTAAAAAAACAAATCAAATAAACGTAACAATTTAATAACATAAAAAATGGAGGTACCAAATGTTTAATTCTTTAAAAAAACACAGAAATCAAAAGGGTTTTACTCTAATCGAGCTCATGATTGTTGTTGCAATTATCGGTATTCTGGCTGCAATTGCAATCCCGCAGTTTGCTGCGTACAGGGAACGCGGCTACATCGCCACAATGAAAGCGGACGCTAACACTATTAGGACCGGCGAAGAGGCATACTATGTGGATAATAATGCATATACGGTTACTGAAGCTGACCTTCCTGGAGTCCCTGGCCTTTCTGATGGTAATTCAGCTGTTATTACGCTCATAGGAACAACTGGCTATTCATTAGTCATCTCCTCTACTAAATCAACCCAAGACGTTACTTATAATAGTACAACCGGGGTGCTTGCCGCCAGTTAAATATTTTTAAAACCAGATCGAATGAAGCAGCCACACTCCAATGAGGAGTGCGGCTGCTTTTTTGATTTTCATCTACCTCCAAATGAGATCGACTATTTCTGAATGAGATTGACACGGTCCTGACATATAGCCGGATTTTGCAGTTATACAAGCCAGTTTTCCAGCTTCAGTTCATTTATTCTGGCGAAGTGCTTCTGGTTTCCTGATACAAGTGTAAAATCCCGGGCCAGCGCACAATTGCCGCTATTTCAAGGTCTGATCCAGATGCTGTGAGGTGCTTTTTATTTTTCCTGCCAGACCGGGTTTCGTTTCTCAAAAAATGCATTAACGCCTTCTTTTGCATCATCAGTTGTACAAAGCCTGGCAAAAGCTTCATTCATATATGAAAATTGCGCTTCATAGTTCATATCTTCGGAATTATAAAATGCAGTTTTTGCAATTTGAACTGCAATGGGACTTTTTTGGGCCAGTTCTTCGGCCCATTGAAGTGCCTGGGATTCAAGGTCTTCTTTTGGAACAATTTTATTTATCAAACCAAGAGAGAGTGCTTCGGGAGCTTTTATTAATTTTCCATAAAGTAATAGTTCCAATGCCTTTTTCCGGCCGACGCACCTGGCAACAGGGATGATGGGACCCACACAATTGAGACCCACATTGATTGCGGTAAGCCCCATGCGTGAATTATCCGCGGCAATGACCAGATCGGCAGCTGCTATCAAGCCCATTCCGTTTGCGGCTGCAACCCCATGAAGCTGTGCAATTACAGGTTTTTTTATTTTTGAGATAGTAACAAGAGGCTGCTCCATTTTTTCTATCCATTCGCGGTATTCAATGGCTGTCTTACCGGAAAGCTCTGTTACGTCAATCCCAGCACAAAATGCTCTACCTGCTCCTTTTAAAAGAATGACCCGGACACAAGGGTCTGAATCCAGATTAATGAGTGCCTCATTTAGCTCAGAAGCCATCTGGCTGCTAAAGGTGTTCATACTTTCGGGTCGGTTTAATGTCAGGGTTGCGACATTATTTTTGCCTGTTTCAACAATTATTTTTTTAAATTCCATTATGATACATCCTTTTCAATATAATTTAATTTCTTTACCATTTTTATTTTATTAAAACCTTCTGACGTGCGGGCATATTCAACCCTGTCCATCACTTGATTTATGATATAGATGCCAAGCCCACCCGGCTTGATTTCATCTATGTTCCTTGTTTCAATGGAATTTTTATCAAATCTGATACCATTGTCTAAAATTGAGATGGAGAGAAGATTTTTTTTCAGTATAATAGTGAGGTCAATTTTTTGGTTATAGTCATTTTTATAACCATGCTTTATAATATTTGAACAGGCTTCATCAATAGCAAGAATTACACAACCTGAATCCTTTTTTGAAAGGCCGGTCTTTGACATAACATCTTTCATAACTTTCCGGATAATTTTCAGATTTTCCGGGTGAGATATTATGCTTAAATGAATGGGTTCCAATTGCATAGATTATAAAATTTTTGTAGTCATTGAAAAATATTAATTTGTACTAAAAACAAGCAGGGTCAAATCATCACTTCTACCTTCAGTTAAGGTAAATTTGTCAACAGAATTTATAATTTCTTTGACAATCAAATCAGGATCATTTGGAAGCTTTTCAATTACCTTTAGAAGCCTTTTCATATCAAATAATTCTCCTGTATAGCTTTTTGCCTCAATAACACCATCTGTATAGATGGTAACACTTGAATTCTTTTGAAGTTCAAATGTTTCCTGTTCATATTCAACATCCGGTATAATGCCAAGCGGCGGGCCTTTTTTATTGTCGTGTCCCAAAAGTTGAGTGCAATCATCATCTGAATAAATAGGTGATACATGGCCTGCATTGGCAATTTTTAAGCAATTTTCAACAGTATCTAAAAGAATATATACAAGGGTTACAAACATGCCTCTTTTTGCCCGTTCACATAAAATTTTGTTTATCTGGGCTAAAAGTTCTCTGGGTTCGGGGTATAAAAGAGTATAATATTGCAAATCGCTGGTCAGTCGTGCCATAAAAAGGGAAGCAGAGATCCCTTTACCGGAAACATCTCCAAGAACAATTCCCAGTTTGTCTGCAGGCAGCATGAAAAAATTGTAAAAATCACCGCCGATTTCAAGGGCAGGCTGATTTAAAGCGGCAAATCTGTATTTATCAACCAGGGGAAGTTCTTTAGGTAGAAAACTTTCCTGGACTTCCCTGGCAAGTTTTAAATCCCTTTCAAGAGTTTCTCTTTGCAGAATTGTTTTATGCATTCTCGCCGTATCAACGGCAACAGCAACGCTGCTGCTGATAGTAACCAGCATCTCAAGTTCCTCATTGGAAAAAACAAAGGGTTTGATTAATTTGTTAATCACCTGGATGACACCGATGATTTCACCATGAACCTTAAGTGGGACACAGAGCATTGCCCGGGTTCTGTAATTGGTTTTCTTATCATATTCCGGTGAAAATTTGGGATGCAGGTATACATCTTCAAGATTAATGGGTATCCCAGTCATGGCAACTGTTCCAGCAATCCCTTGTCCTTTTTTTAATCGAAAGATTTCCTTGATTTCATCTCCAACTTCACCAAGTGCAATCTGGAAGGTCAGGTCTCCGGTTTTTTCATCAATTAGAAGTAAGCTTACTGCATCTGCAAAAAAGGTTTTTTTCGTTGTCTTCATTACATTGGAAAGTAGCTTCCCAATGGTAAGTTCCGAGTTTATCAAATTGGCAATTTCAATACAGGTTGACAAACGTTTAACCTTGCGAATACAGGATGTAAGATCGGATGGAGGATCAGTGGGAAAAGAGACTGGTATGTTCTTATTTGTTGCCATGGTTACATTTCTATATAAAGACGAGCAAGGTTTGTCAATCCTTGTAATTATCGTTGACACGTTAAAAATGGTAAGTTATTTATAAGGAATCATAACCAGAAAGGTGAATCACAAAGCATATGATCAGAGTAAAAAATCTTGTAAAAAGGTACGGTAGCCTGACTGTTTCTAACCACTTAAATTGTCATTTTAAAAAGGGAAAAATCACTGTTATTCTTGGTGGGAGCGGGTCGGGGAAAACCTCATTGTTAAGACAGCTCACCGGATTGGAAAAGCCGGACTCCGGATCTGTTTTTTTTAACGGGTTGGATCTGACAAGGTTAGGGAGAAAAAAATTATATGAAGCCAGAAAAAAAATGGGTATGCTGTTCCAGGGATCTGCCCTTTTTAACTACCTGAATATCTTTGAAAATATAGCTTTCCCTTTACGAGAGCATACAAAAATTGCTGATAATATTATCAAAACAATCGTGACTATGAAACTTGAGATGGTGGGATTAAGAGGGACCGAAGATTTGATGCCCTCCCAGTTATCCGGTGGAATGACCAAACGGGTGGGGCTTGCACGTGCCATTGTTATGGATCCTGAAATTATTTTTTATGATGAGCCCACATCCGGTCTAGATCCGATTTCAACAGGAGTGATTGACAAACTTATCAAGGACCTTAACCAGACGTTGAACATTACATCTGTTGTTGTTTCCCATGATATCAAATCCTGTTTCAGAATAGCAGATAATATCATTATCCTTTTTTATGGGGACATTATAGCGGAAGGAACTGCACAAGAAATTAAAAACAGTGAAGATTTAAGGGTGAAACAGTTTATCAATGGAGAGCCTGAAGGTCCAATCCCCTTTACCCGAACTGATAGGAACTATTTAGATGAAATATTATTTGACTAAAGTAGGGTTGTGAATTTGGAGATTGCGGCCACACTTGGACGATTCACTTTATACCGTCTTCAGATTCTTGGAAGGAGCGGCATTTTTTTGTTTGCTGCCATTTTTCAGGCATTTCTTCCTCCTTTCAGATTACAACGTCTTATCAAAGAAATAGAATTTGTCGGATCAAAATCATTTTTAATTGTTTTTGTCACAGCGCTTTTTACCGGCATGGTACTGGGTATTCAAGGATATTATTCGTTAAGCCAGTTTGGAGCGGAAGCAGCCCTTGGCGTCATGGTTGCCCTATCCATCATAAGGGAGCTTGGACCTGTGCTTTGCGCTTTGATGGTAACAGGCAGGGCCGGTTCAGCCATTACTGCTGAAATCGGTATTATGAAAATTACAGATCAATTTCCTGCTC
>Ga0307989_1000741_pt1 | contig 19441 bp, 23 predicted proteins | sample EllFjometagen185_FD_203164 | JGI IMG/M metagenome (GOLD analysis project Ga0307989, IMG submission 203164) | Marine microbial communities from Ellis Fjord, Antarctic Ocean - #185 | ecosystem: Environmental > Aquatic > Marine > Unclassified | place: Southern Ocean | collected 2014-10-08
CACCGGATATTCCAATTCGGAGAAGTTGGGGCAGTTCCAACCTCCCGCTCTAAACGAACAATTAAAGATTGAGATAAAACCGCTCAAGCAATTCGGAAGGTTAAAGCATATAAGTCGATTTATCGCACTGTTAGTTTCCCCGATGGTGATACCGGATATTGTTCTTTTTATTTGCGAAATAAGAGTTAAGAGAAACTCGTTATACAACCAGTATAAAGAAGGTGGGGCAGTTCCACCATTTCGCTCTATTAATTTATTTAATTAATATCAATACAACACAACTTCAAAATTAATTTCATTTTTTAACATTTTTTAACATTTAGGATTAGGTAAATCCAATAATTAGTGTTATCTTTATAAAGGAAAGGTTAAAAACTTAGAAATTATGAAAAATTATCAAGCAATATTATTATCGGTGGCTAGTTCAGTATTAGTTATCAAAACTCTGAATGGTTCAATCTTAAAATATATGCATTTTGCAGGTGTTTTAAATGAAATGGCATTCGCATTTATTATGTTTCTATTAACGATAGCAGGTTTAACGGCTATTGATTATAAGAAATTAATAAAATCACTATTCTAACTGTTGATAAGTTGTTGATAACTTTATCTATGTAAATTAGATATATCCAGCAATTAGTGTTATCTTTATATAGTAAGAGATAGAGATTAAGAATAATCAATTAAAAATAAAAAATAAAAAATATATGAACGAAACAAATAAACACTCAAGCTATTGGATTGGTAAAGACCTGTTCAATGATGATGCTGATGTAATGGATAAAGTTACCAGTAAATCATCTAACCTAATGGCATTAGCATCTTATAAGAGAGCAGTTGGTAACTTTGTAAACATTGTTACTAATGATAACATTAAAGTAAAATTTGATGAGAGAGGAAATTCTTATACTGATGGTAAAACTGTTACTATATCAGCTAAGATGGATGGTAAAGATTTTGATTCAACTGTAGGGTTGGCATTGCATGAGGGTTCTCATATCAAACTTACTGATTTCACTACACTATCTGATATCAATACTGATAATTATCCGGCTCCTGTAACATATGATTACCTTAGTGAGTTAGAAGATAAACATCAATTAACTTATGGTGGTGTGCGTGAATACGTTCGACCAATCATAAAGGATTTAATCAATATTATTGAGGACAGGAGAATCGATTACTATATTTATTCTACCTCTCCAGGTTATAAAGGTTACTATCACGCAATGTATGATAAATATTTCAACGCTAAAATAATAGATAAAGGTTTACTTTCATCTGAATATAGAACTGATGATTGGGATTCATATATGTTTCGTATCTGTAATCTGATTAATGAGAATCGTGATTTAGATGCTCTTCCAATGTTAAGAACTATTTGGAATATGATTGACCTTAATCACATTAATAGATTAGAAAATACCAGACAGGTTATGACTTTAGCTTGTGAGATTTTTAAAGTGATTGAAACTACACTACCTAAAAAAACGAATGATGGTTCTGAGCCTGATAGTTCAGATGGAGATGGTGAAGAATCTGAAGATAATGAAGAAAACGAAAGTTCGGGTGGAGGTGATTCATCTGAGGCTAACGGTACTGATACTACTAAAGGAAACGGTGATACTGAATCAAAGCAGGATTCAACTGAAACTGATGAGACTAAAGGAGATGCAGATGGAGATGAGGTTCAAATGGGAACACCATCATTTAATCCAAATGGAGCCGGAGGTGATGCAACTACTGAAATAGCAGATGAAGCAGTAATTAGTGGAAATGGAAATCTTACAGAACGACAAAAGAAAATGTTGGATAATGCTATTGAAAAACAAAAGAAATTTCAAAGTGGTGATATAAAGAAAAAGAAAGTTAGTAAGAGTGACCAGGATAAATTAGAAACTTTATCTAAAGCAGGTATTGAAGAAAAGATGGCTGGTAAGGATTATGATTCGGACCACAGTTGGAATACTACTAATAAAACTTCAGTAATCGTTGTTAGAAACTTTACTAAAGCATTAGTTGAATCAAACACAATCGGCATGACATCAAATTCACATTGGAGAACTGATAATAATCAGCTATCTGTAAACAAAGGTATTCAGATTGGTACAATGTTGGGTCGTAAATTAAAACTACGTTCAGAAGAGCGTTCATTAACTACACCTCGAATGAAAACCGGAAAGATATCGGGTAGATTACTTCATGAGTTAGGTATGGGAAACACAAACATATTTGACCAAACGATTATTAACAAACATAACCCGGCGGTTGTTCACATATCAATTGATGCTAGTTCATCTATGGGTGGTGATAAATGGAAACATTCACAAATCGCAGTTGTTGCAATTGCTAAAGCAGCATCAATGACAAGTGGTTTAGATATTGTAATTTCATACAGAGCAATTCAGGGGGATTCACATAACAATGTTCAACCATTGATGTTAATCGCTTATGATTCTCGAAAAGATAAGTTCAGTAAAATACAACAACTTTTTAAATATCTTAATCCAAGTGGAACTACACCTGAGGGATTATGTTTTGAAGCAATATTAGATGATATTACTAAGACTAGTAATGGAGTTGAAACTTACTTCATAAACTTTTCAGATGGTTACCCTGGATTTAGTAATAAAGATATATACTATTCTGGCTATGGTGCAGCGAAACATACAGCATTGCAAGTTAAGAAGATGCAGATGGCTGGTGTAAAGGTTCTTTCATATTACATATCCGGTGGTTATGGTTATGACAGTATGGATACATTTGTAACTATGTACGGTAAGACTGCTGAGAATGTTGACGTATCGAATTTGATACCATTAACAAAAACATTGAATAAATTGTTCCAATAGGATTGTTGATAACTAATTCAGAATGTTGATAACTTCAACTAAATAAATTAGAATAAACCAGCAATTAGTAGTATCTTTATATAGTAAGATGGTTACGGAGTTAGGGACTATCATTAAGTTTAACATTAACAATTAAAAAATAAAAAATATGAGTAAAGCACAAAGAAGCGTATTTCTAAAAGTTATTAGAAAAGAAGATAAGCAATTAATATTGGTTGATTCCAATGGAGTTGAATTTTTAGTACCTCAATTGAATGAGGTTGGTAGTTCACTTTATAAGAGGGCAGTAGCAGCATCTAACAATCCATCAAAGTATTGTTTTAAAGTTAGAATCAGCGGGAATCTTACAAATGGTTCAGTTGAATTTGGTAGAGTACCTGGTGAGAAGTTCAATGGAGCAGAGCCGGTTTCAAATTTCAATAAACCAAATGGTGGGTTGGAACAGTATCAAATGATATCAATACCAACGGTATCTGATTCAGTAATAAATCCGGTGGCTAAACCGGTAGAAGATGAGGTTCTGAATTTCATTCACAATGAGGCTGGGGAATTAAAACCACAGATGTTATTTATGAATGGATTAAAATGGAAATATTTAATTAGAAACATTATTAGAGGTAAAAATATAATGATGACTGGACCTGCTGGTTGTGGGAAAACGATGGCGGCTAAGGCAGCAGCAAATTCGATTGAGGGTTATCATATGGAAATATTTAATTTAGGTTCAACGCAAGACCCCAGGGCAACGTTAATTGGTAATACACAATTTGATACTACCAAAGGAACTGTATTTTCACCATCGCCATTTGTTCAGGCAATTCAAACACCAAATACGGTTATCGTATTGGATGAGATTACCAGAGCACATCCTGAAGCTCACAATATTCTGATGAGTGTTTTAGACCAGGGACAACGTTACCTTAGATTAGATGAGGCGGCAGATTCGCCTGTTGTTAAGGTTGCAGATGGAGTTTCATTTATCGCATCGGCTAACATCGGAAACGAATATACGGCTACTAGACAATTGGATAGAGCAATAATTGATAGATTTCAAATTATAGAAATGGATACATTAACTAAGGATGAAGAATCTCAATTACTTCAAATGATGTACCCATCGGTTGATACAACTCAACTTACTAATGTGGCTGATATAACTTCAATGACTCGTTCAGAAGTTAAGAAAGAAACACCACAACTTACGAATTCACTTTCAACTCGTACAGCAGTTGAGATTGGTTCTCTACTTTATGATGGATTCACTTTAGAAGATGCAGCGGAGATAACTATATTTCCATTGTTTGATGATGCTGGTGGAGCACAATCTGAGAGAACATACATCAGACAGTTTGTTCAGAAGTTTGTTGGAACTACGGAATCAGAAAATCTTTTCAATGTAGAAGAGACTAGTATTGATAATCCATTTTAAAAATAAATAATCGATATGAGTAACCATCAAATGGTGGTTACTTTTTATTATAACACTAAAATAAAATTAATAATTATGAGTAAAATAGAAAACCTAATGCCGGATGAGTATTGGAATGAACTATCGGAAACCGATAGAGATGCACTATTGAAAGCCCAATTAGAATCAGAGGGGCAGTTTCAAAAAGCACAAGAGTGGGAAGAAATGGATGATGAATATTATGAACATCTTAGGGGGAGATTTGGTAAAGGACCAGATGAGATAGGCCCGAGAGATTTCAAAACCTTTAAAGGAAACGGTATCCCAATTTGGATGATGGTTATCCCGGCAGGCAAACAATCATTAAGTAGTAGTCCTGAAATAATGACTCAACACTTTCATACAATCTGTGAGGATATGGAACTTGGTGAGTGTAATGGTTCGTATGAACTTATTACAGAAGAAGAATTAGAATCAAAATTTAACATTAAATATAACAATTAAAAACAAAAAGTATTATGAAGTATTATATCGCAAAAGTAAAAGTAGTAATGACAAATGATAAAGGTCAGGAAAAGAAAATGGTAGAGCAGTATTGTGTTAACGCAGTTTCGGTATCAGATGCAGAAACAAAAGTGCATGAAGAGTTTAAGAACGATGGTCTTGAATTTGAAGTAACGCATGTTAATGAAACTAAGATTATTAAAGTTATAGATTAATGGCAGGTACATACACAATTGGTGAAACAGTCATCATTTCAATATTCGATGCCCTTAAAGTGGGCATTGTTATTGAGCAGACGGTAGTTAAAGTAGGTCAACGTTATATAGTTCAAACCGAAGATGGGAATGTGTACACCGATGTGTATGTGAATTTCAAAGAAGGTGTTGATGCATATATTAACATTCAACTTACTAAATCATTTCTAAAACAAAAAAAGAATACAGATGGATAAGACACAATTCAAAAGAATTAAAAATAAAATTCTAAAGAAATTTCCAAATGCAACTACGAGAGTGAACAGCAGTGGTAAGTTTTTTGTATCGGATGGTGAGGGTAATACCCTTACTACCGAATACATGATACCACCACAACTCTCAGTTTCAATGGCGTGGTTTTGGTTCGCTGAAACTATTCGTATCAATCAGAATATCGAACGAACGAATCCTAAAAGAATGGATGCAATGGACTTTGAAAAGAAATTCAACAGAGTTTCAAATAGAAATAAACGTAAAAAGTAGAGTGATTAATTACTCATCTAATATTTATATATAGACATGAAACCAATAGATTTATTTAGACAACTCGGATTAGCCGATACTGACTTAGAGGTAGCACGTGAATTGGTTTACCGATCAGATGCTAACATTACCCCTGATACAATTCCATTACAGGAGTTTGTTGATACGGTGTATAAGGTATCTGTGTATGAAAACCAGATTGTAATTTTAGAAAATTATATGATAAGTGAATACTTCCCACATTTACATGGAGAGGCTTCAGATGATTATATATCCAATATGATTGGTAGGTTAAATTTAATACGGTTTGGAATACCGTTGATTGACAATAAGCATATTTTAAAATTTCTGGCAACTTTAACTGAGCATGTTAAGGTAGAACGATACACACTGTCTAAGGAAGTATTACAATATTTAAATGTATTGTATAAGGAGAAAGTTATTAAGTAGATATTTATATAATAAACAAAGGATATTATTATGGCAACATTAGAAGAAGAATATTGGGATGATAATGAATACGGGTTTTTCGAAAGCCTACCTGACAATGATAAGTTACTATACTTATATGATTTGTTATTAGGTGGATTTACCAATGAACATTATGCAGGAGAAATGGTAGATGATACGCCGGATTTAAATTTTGAATTAGATGATAATGATGGGGAAGTCCGACAGGAAGTAACCGTTACATTTGATGAGGAAGATAGCCGATTAGCTTTATCAGGTGCTAAATTAGAAGTATTAGAAAAGGTTGCACATGATATGATATTAAATGGGATGATGTTATTTAGAAAGGAAACTATTGAAGCTACAGATGGGTTAGCTATACTCATATATAAAATCATTGGAACTGCACCACCTATTTGTTACAACTGACAAATTGTCATAACGATATGACAAAATTACCGATGTACTACTATGGTACATTATTTGAACACTATTAAATTATTAAATTATTAAACTAAAAAAAATAAAATTATGTTTTACAACAATTATACGAATGCAAGAAATGTGGATGAAATCTTAGATTTGATATTCAACAAGAAACCCACAGAAAAAAGAGAATATACACCAAGCCCTAATGTGGTTACTACTGAAGATGGTAAAGATTTCCATTACAGTACAAATGAAATAGATGGTAATGTAATTATGGAATTTGATGTTCCTGGATTCTCAAAGAAGGATATTACAATTACTACTGTAGAGAATATATTATTTATTAATGGGGTTACTGAAACTAGAACTCTTAATAAAGAGTACAGAGTTGATACTGATGTAGATGCTGATAAAGCAACTGCTACTGTAAGTAATGGTGTTTTAACTGTTACTATACCAGTATTAAAAAGTTTAACTAAGGTAACATCTATCTCAGTTAAATAATGTTTTGTAAAGAAGTTTTGAACATATCGGATACTCTGTATATTGTTATACGTAAAATTAAAATCAGCGATAACCCAATTACAGAAACATTCAAATCATATCTAAGAGCAGATAAGGTTTTTAAAAAAGAACCTTACTACTATTTTTGTGAAGAGATAATCGATGTTGAACCAATCGAAGATGATGATAGTGATTTATCTATCGAATCATCTAGCACTTAATCTAATGGGAGTTCATCTCCCATTTTTTATGTCTGTTAATAATATAACGCCTGATGAATTATAACTATAATGTGAATAACTTATATGTCAACTATATAATAATCCATTAGAGCTGATATTTTACTATGTATATATAATAATCTAGTACTAACTTAACAAACATTAATACAGGTATCAATCAGTATTTTTAATCTGATTGCTTTTACATGAAAAAGGAATAGTAATGATGTGAATAAAGTATTAGAATGTAAATTAAACCTAACTGTTTCAAACTCGAGTGGACTTTATTCCGGGTGATTAGCTTGTTTGTTTATTTAATTCTTTTTATTTTAATATTTATTATTAAGATTGTCGTTGTTGTTTAACAACACTGCTTATTAACATAATAGATTTATATATAAGTACAATCCATAACATTAGTAAAACTAAAAAACAATAAAAAATATGAAGAATGTTGATAACTTTATTACAAAACGTAGAATATTCGGGTTTATTATGGTCTGTTCGACTATTACCCTCTCATTATCTGCCGCATATTATTCCGTATCGGGATTGAGTTCCTTATTCGCTGGAGCTAAGACTGAGGTTATGATTATGGCATCCTCATTGGAGTTAGCAAAACTAATTGTAGCAGCATATCTGCACAACAATTGGAATAAATTAGGAATATTACTGAAAGGTTACCTAACAATTGGTGTTATGGTATTAATGTTAATCACATCAGCGGGTATATATGGATTCCTAACATCAGCATATCAAGTTACAGCAGACCAATTAACGATTATTGATAAGCAGACTGCAGTAGTTGAGTTAAAAAAGAATAGATATCAGGAATCATTGGATGATTACAAACTTGAAAAAGCTCAATTGAACCAATCTATATCAGATTTATCAAAAGGATTATCTAATAATACTATACAGTATAAGGATAAAGAGACTGGTGAAATTATAACAACAACATCCTCATCAACGAGAAGAGCATTACAGGCTCAACTTAAAGAAACTAAAGAACAACGATTAATTGTATCTACTAAAATGGAATCATTAACCGATTCTATTACTAAATTAGATTTGCAAGTATTAGATATGGAAACTAATAATGAATTGGCAGCAGAAATCGGACCATTAAGATATCTTTCAAAGATTACTGGAAAATCAATGGATGTAATTGTGAATTGGTTTACATTATTAATTATATTTGTATTCGACCCGTTAGCAGTAGCAATGGTAATCTCTATAAGTAAATATATTTCAGGAAATGATGATAGTGATATTACAAAACCAAACACAGATGAAACTGATGAGGCTCACGATCTAGATATGGTTATGAATCGTATGTTAGATGATATGACTGATGATGACATAGAGGAACTGATTGATAATACTAAAACTGAACCAACTGTAATAGATAAAAAAACACTATATGGTGAGGTTCAACAACCTATTAATCATAGGCGTAGGGGTGATTCGTTAAACGATCAGGAAAATATTGGAAAATAACTCATAATAAATTTGGTAAATTGAATTAAATTTCGTATATTTGTATTAACAAATTAAAAAAACAGAAAAATTTATGAGTGATTTATACAATAATGGACGTAGTACAACGGTAGGCGATTTAGATGTGAATTACAATACATCCACTAAAAGTGTAAGAGACTTATGGTTTCAAGAGTTTAGAGAATTGGATTACGGAATTGATATTAAGGATAACCTTATATTAGTACAAGATGAGATAACGCAAGGATTAACATTTGATATTATATCTAAAGTTAGATTACTAAGAAAGATTAACCCATCGGTTACATCAATAACGTTCTTACTAAATTCACCAGGCGGTGATGTTGTTGAAACACTTGGGTTAATAGATTACATTAGAACTCTAAAAGATGAGGGTATCACAACCAATATAGTATGTAGAGGTTCAGCAATGTCAGCAGCAGCTTTATTGTTAGCAGCGGGAACAGGCCTTAGAGCAGCATCTAAACATTCTAAAATTATGGTACATCAGTTATCATCTTTTGCAGCAGGTAAGTTATCTGATTTAAAATCAAATGCTAAATTCGCAGAATCGTTAGAAGAAGATTGTAACAATATTTTGGCTGAATGTACAAACAAAGATAAAGACTGGTGGGCTAAAAACCAAATAGTAGATTACTTCCTTAACGCAGAGGAAGCATTAAAATTAGGATTAATAGATAAAATTATATAAAGTTATGGAAACAAATTACAGACCCTTAGGGGATAGAGTAGTCGTAGAGATTATTAAAAGAAACGATGATAAAACATCAGGTGGATTATACAAACCACAAGGAAACGATACAACTATGACAGGAACTGTTATAGCAGTAGGTAAAGGATTATATACACATTCCGGAACGAAGATTCCAATGAGTGTGCGTGTGGGTGATACTGTACTATTAGATGGTACTGGATTCAAACATAAAAATGGAACGAAAACATATAACCTCTACAGAGAAAGTGAATTACTATCAATATTGATAGAACCCAATGAAAAATAAAAAATATGACACATTTATTAGATGAAACTCAAATCGCAGGAAACTACGAGAAGTTTAGAAAATTAATTAACCAAACCTTTACAGGCGAACGGTTAGAATCCCTTAATAAGATGTACGACCATCTTGAAGATAGGATTGTTTTAACACCCGCATCATCAACTGCACATTTTCACAATGCATTTGCAGGGGGATACATTGACCACGTTTTAAGAGTTACTCTTAATGCAGTAAAAGTTTTTGAATTATATTCAGATTCAGGTATGGAGATGGGAGATTACGATAAAGAAACTGTAATCTTTACAGCACTACACCACGATTTAGGAAAAGTTGGAAACGCTGATGAGAGTTGGTATATCCCAAATGATTCCCAATGGCATGTTGAGAACCAAGGTAAAGTATATAAAACAAATCCAACAATGCATTGGATGAATCTTAATGATAGAACGTTTTGGATGTTGAATCATTTCGGTATAACAATTTCAGAAGTAGAATACTTAGGTATCAAACTTACTGATGGGTTATACGATGATGGTAATAAACCCTATTTTATAACATACAGTTCTGATAACGTATTGAAATCATCATTACCATTTGTAATGCACCAAGCCGATTTAATGGCAGCTCGATTTGAAAACGAACGGTGGGTAAAGTTAAAAAATGGAACTGTGAAAGCAAAGAATGTAGGTGGTAGACCGGCTAAGAAAGCAAAACTACAAACTATTCAAATGAAAGAGAAAGTTGATTTCAAATCAATCTTCGGAGAAGTGGAGGAAGCATAATATGGAATATGTAATAATAATAATGGGAGTTGTAATTGTAGTACTATGTTACGCATTATGGAACTCCTTACGGAAATATGAGATAATGGAATCTGAATTGGATGCAACTGATGTTTTATTAGAACAAGTATATACTTCAATGTGTAATGCATTTCTACGAATGACATCAATCGATAGATTGGGTGCGTTTAAAGCTGATGATGAAAGTGGGTACATATTTGAACAGATAAAAGAAGCAATTGATTTATTAAATACGGAATATAACTTAGATGGCGAAGGCACGGAAGAAAAAAAGTAAACGATACTTTACACAAATAACAGAGATAGCAATCAACGCATATAATAATTGTGAAGATGAACGTCTAAAGAATAAAATATATAATAGATTTATTCATTACCCATTTGATAAATTATCAGAGAATGTAATTCATACTTATAAGACTTATTACTTTAACGATCCCTATGAGGATGTTAAGGCAAATGTAGTTGCATTCTTAAATGAAAAGATTGATAGGTTCAATGGTGATAATGGGAGAGCATTCTCTTACTTCACAGTTGTAGCTAGAAATTATTTATTTAATGAGAACAACGCAAACTACGCTAGAATGAAGTCTAGAGATGAGTTAACTGTTGTTGATACATCGAGAAACCTTGTGAATGAAGTATTCGATGCTAACATGAGAGAAACTAAATCCGACTTTATGGATTATTTCGTTGAGTATATGGACCATAATTTGTTTGAAATGTTTTCTAAAGATAGAGATAGAGCAATCGCAGATGCAATAACTGAATTATTTAGGACACGTGCAGACTTATATTCGTTCAATAAGAAAGCATTGTACATACTTATAAGGGAACGGACTGGTGTTCATACACAATATATAACTAAAGTTGTTGGGAAGTTAAAGAAATTATACGCTCAACTATTTATAGAGTACAGTAAGCATGGATATTTACCAGTAACATATAAGTTAAAGGAGAAAAATGGATAAGGATACTGAATTATTTAAAGGTAAAACATTTGCAGATATTATGTCAGATGTCTATCACAATTCTAAAAAGAAAGATAGACAGCTCAAATTACTAATAGCTCAACTTGAACCCTTAGTTAAAAACATTAATGATGCAACAGTTGTAGTACCATTAATAAAAGAGTATATGGAAGTTTCAATTAGAAACGATGAACAAATAGTAAAACTTGCAGCAATCGTTCAGAGAATGATGAAAGATGCAAACTCAGATGATGGTGGCGGCTTAGGATTATCCGAAGATGAGAAAAAACAATTAATGGACAACGCTAAAGCAATCGATGATAAGATATCGGCAATTAAAGAAGAAGATGGAGAAGCTTAATGTCTAGAGTAAAATTTACAAACGGATCGGTAATCGCTTATAATTTAGTAGATGATAATTCCGATACAATATATAGAATTACAGCAACAACTGATGGATCGGTAAATAGTGCGCTAGCAGCGTACCCACTTGATACTAATATAAAACGAATCCCCATAATCGGTGAATCGGTTTTAATAGTATCAACCGATTCAGCTGAAACGTATGGTGGGATATTAAAAACCCGCCATTACTATATGAACCCAACGGGAGTTCAAAGTAATATACATAATAATGCTTTACCTGATGCAAAAACCCTAATTGTCGAAGATAAATCAGATTCATATTCCGATACGGAATCCGGTAATCCAAATACATCTGGTGCATCCGATTCTGAAACGAATTTAGGTGATGGGTTTGAAGAGCGTGATGATGTGGGTTCATTACAACCGTTATTAGGTGATGTAATGATTGAAGGTCGATTCGGACACTCATTACGATTTGGACATACCCCTATTGAGGCTGGTGGAACTCACGACCCATCGTGGGAATCTGATATGGCAAACGATCCAATAACAATATTAAGTAATGGTCGTGGTGCTGGTGGTTCTTACAACAAATTTATTATAGAAGATGTTCAATCTGATTTATCTTCTATATGGTTAACTTCATCTCAGAAAGTTAAACTAAGTACATCCAACACATTACCAGACGGAGCTGATGATCAATCCAATTTTGATCTACCCTCAGTTATATTAAACTCAGATAGAATTATTCTTAATTCAAAATCCGATTACGTTATTTTAAGTGGAGCTAAGTCGGTTGCGATTGCAACTCCCGCATGGGCAATGGATATGGATAAGATGTTCACACTTATGGAGGGGTTACTCCAACAAGTTGCAGATTTAACATCAGGTACCGCAACATTTGCGACTGGTGTAGGTCCAACCGGACCAGCTACAAATACGGCAGATGTAGACAAGCTGTTATCTGATTTCCAAGATATGGCCGGTGGTGAAAATGCAGGTGATGATTCTTCTGCAGCAGCAACATTATGGGCTGGTGGTGAATCCCCATCTAATGATGATTCTGATGAAGATGAGGATGATGAAGATGAGGAGGACGAGCCAATAGAAGATCCCGAACATGCAGCAGTACCACATTTCCCGGTATCATCTATGACAGTAAGTCCAGCTGCTGTTGATTTTATAAAACTAAAAGAGGGATTTGAGCCTATCGCATACCAAGATGCGGTCGGTGTGTGGACTATAGGGTACGGTACTACCGCATCAGCATTGGGTAGGAAGATAGGTCATAATGAAACAATAACTAAGGCTAAAGCAACACAGTATCTATTAGAACATTTAGAAAAATCATATACAAAATCGGTTAAACGGAATGTTAAAAACGATGTTACTCAAGGAGAATTTGATGCTATGGTTTCATTTGTTTATAATTTGGGTTCTGGAAATTTCAAAAAATCTACGTTATTAAAGAAATTCAATAGTGGTGATCATTTTGGTGCGGCATTGGAATTTATAAAGTGGGATAAAGCTGGTGGTAAAGTATTACCAGGGCTTACCACTCGTAGGAAAGAAGAGCAGGATATATTTTTAGCATAATTAATTAAACAGAATCATCATTTAGGATAATATGGCAATACAATGGAATATATTCCAATCAGCAGTAGCACCTTGGTTGGATAACGCAGTAGAAAAAGAACATTCTGATACAGCAGGTATTATTGCAGATGCATACGGTATCGCAATTAAACAAGCCGTAATTTCATTAATACCGGGTTCTATGATTGTATCTACACCCCCAACTACTGGGATTGAGAATGCTATATTAAATGCATTCGATCAGATACGGGATTCGGAGAACTCACCAACACCAGCAATGTTTGCAACTTGGGCAGCCGAAACCGTTTTGTTTTGGCAATCAGTTCAATGGAGTCCGATGCCACCAGCACCGGGATACCTATCACCTACATCAGGAGTTACAGTATTGACTGGAGGAACACCATCACCATTAGATATGGGGTTATTCAATGCATTCGACCACGCACCATCTAACGACCCATTGGGTGATACTGTTTGTGGTAAATTAATAGAGGCATTTGCAAATCACCTACTAACTGTACAGGGGCTGTACAATGGGTTAATTCCTAGCCCAACCGGACCAATACCAGGCCCACCGTTTCCTTGGGTAGGTGTTGGACAACCATCTCCAGCAGCTGGAGCAGCTGTACCCCAAAAAACAGTAGATCTTATGGAATTAATAGAATCAGTACCAGATGATAATAACACAGTAGAGGGTGCTAAAAAGGCAGTTCTTATGACTGGAACAGCTGAACTTCTAGATTGTGATGGTCGAGATCCAGGCCCGAAAATACGACGAGTAAAGGCTCAATTAAAAAAGTTAGTCCCAAGACACCCACCGTATTCATCTAATGCCACTAGTGCCGGTAATATTACCCCCTGGCCCGGCGGTGGTATTGCAATTGATTGTAATGTTCCATTTGATTATAATGCACAGATATCACCAAATTATAAACTTAGTGCCGTAACCATAAAAGCACACTTTGCACATAAAATTCAGGGACAATTCGGATTGAGTGCTGGTGATATCGTCTGTAATCTTCAGGGTGTAGCTGTAAATGTATTAGAACCACTACGTGCACAATTTGGAAAGTTCAGTATTAATTCTGGGTTTAGAGCAACGGCATCATTGAAGAAGGGGAAAATATCCCAACATCAAAAAGGGGAGGCTGTAGATCTACAGTTCCATGGTAAATCACCATTAGAAACCATACCAGTCGCAGAATGGATAATTGCAAATATGGAATTTGATCAACTAATTTTTGAACACGGTCACGGTATTTGGTTACATATTTCTTATTTACGTAATGGTAAAAACAGAAGGGCGAAATTAACAATGAAAGATGGTAACTATACACATGGTATTCACTGTCACTTCAATTACTAACCCATATAAAACCCATAAAATTAACAAAGATATCTTTATAATAAGATACCAATAATTAGAAATACCATTTAATTGGGTAGGATTAGTGTAAAACAAAAGTTTTTAATATTTATATAAAAGAAAAAGTAATGAAACCAAAAGAATTAGCACAACTATTAGAATTGATAGTAAGAAAGGTAGTAAGAGAAGAAATGAAACCACTTTTAAAAGAGGTTAGAAAATCATCTAAGCCAATTATCAAAGAGGCTCGTAAACCTAAACAAATACGAAAAATCAAAGAGGTAGATCCATTAGATGTATCTCATGTATTAAACGCAGACCGAGTTAAAACAAAGACATCTACTAAGGAATACACAAATAATCCTATGTTGAATTCTATATTAAACGAAACAGCCAACGATGGTGAGTGGAGAAATATGGATGGAAAATTCGGTGCTGACCAAGCGCAAGGATTTAACAGAGCTGGGATGGTAGATGCAATCGGATACGGAAATGGTCAATCGAATATGATGCCAACAACGGATATCGATGGTAAGCCGGTTGATACTAATAACGAACAAGTAGCAGCAGTAGGGGTAGCATTAACAAAAGATTATTCAGCATTAATGAAAGCAATAAAAGTTAAGAAGGGAAAATAACTAATGGCTAAGCAACGTAAAGAATACAAATATAACCCAGTAGATTTTAAAAAGGATGTAGCCATTGGAATTTTATTACCATTTGGAAAGTTACATGGATTGTTTAAGCAGAGTTATACAACTGAGGAACAATCAATTTCTAATTTAAAAAATCTATTATTAACTCGAAAAGGTGAACGACCGTTCCAACCTGAGTTCGGTTCTGACATATATTCATTAATGTTTGAACAAATTGAGGAAGGAATGGATGATTCTTTACAAACATCATTGAGAGATGATATAAAATATTGGTTACCCTACATAGTTATTAAAGACATTATTGTTGAGTCTGTGCCCGATAGAAATTACGTAAGTATATCATTAACATTTAAAGTTACAGAAGATGGTGCAAACCAACAAATAATATTATTCTTAGATTCAGCAGGAGTTGGTTCAATCCAATAACAGGTAAAAATTATGGCAAAAGCAAATAAAACAGGTATAGTACAAAAGGATGTATCCTTAATCGGAAAGGATTTTGGAGAGCTCAGAAAAACATTAGTAGATTTTTCTAAGAATTATTTCCCAAATACACATACTGATTTCAATGAATCATCTCCAGGTATGATGTTTATAGAAATGGCATCGTATGTAGGTGATGTTCTTTCATTCTATACTGATACTCAATTAAGAGAATCATTACTACATACTGCAGAAGAAAAAGAAAACCTATTCAACTTATCTGCAGCATATGGTTACAAGCCAAAGAATGTAGCACCAGCATCAACAACAATTGATGTATTTCAACTAGTACCATCAATTGGGACTGGTGATAATGTTAGACCGGATTACACATATGCAATGATAGTTTCAGCAGGAATGAAAATCGGTTCTACTGATTTTAAAAACGTACAATTCAATACTGTAACTCAAGTTAACTTTGGATTTTCATCATCATTTGACCCAACGGAAGTTTCGGTATATCAGATAGATGAGAATACAAATACGCCTGTATATTATCTTTTAAAGAAAAAGGTAAAGGCTTCAAGTGGATTAACCAAACGAGCAAAATACACATTTGGTTCTCCTAAGATTTATGATAAGATAAAAATAGTAGACCCTAATATAATTAGAGTAACCGGTATAACGGATTCGGATGGTGATACTTGGACAAGTGTACCATTCTTAGCACAAGATACCGTATTTGAACAAATAGAAAACAATGCAGATAACTCATCGGATTTAAACCAATATAATGGTGATACTCCATTTTTATTATCATTGAATAGAGTTCCTAAACGATTTATAACTAGATTTGAAGATGAGCAAACTTTAGTTATTCAATTTGGAGCTGGTATATCATCAAACGCAGATGAGGAAATTATCCCAAATCCCGATAATGTAGGTTCGGCATTATATAATGTCGTTGGTGATATCGATCAAGGTATCGACCCATCAAACTTCCTATACACAAAAACATATGGAGTAGCACCATCCAATACATCACTAATAGTATCATATTTAGTTGGTAATGGTATAATAGATAATGTCGCAGCAAAAGATTTAGTAAACATAGTTGGTTCAACCACATCAGTTGCAAATGAAATTAATTTAGATGCAACTCTATTAAGATTTATAAAAGGTTCATTAGCAGTATCAAATCCAGAAGCAGCAATCGGTGGTAGAAGTGAAGAATCAATGGATGAAATCCGTAACAACGCAATGGCATGGTTCGCAGCACAAAATAGAACGGTTACTAGAGAAGATTATGTAATGAGATGCTACGCACTACCACCACAGTTTGGTTCAGTAGCAAAAGCATATTTAGGGCATGATTACCAAATAGAAAACAAAAAAGTTGATGGAACTACTATCTCATCTGAGATACCAAACCCATTAGCATTGAATTTATACACATTGGGATATAATAATTTAAAAAAATGTGTTCCATTAAACAAAGCAACAAAAACAAATCTTCTAAATTACATATCGTATTATAGAATGTTAACTGATGCAGTTAATATCAAAGATGCACATATTGTTAATATCGGACTTGATTTTGAAATAATAACATTACCTGAACATAATTCAAATGTAGTTCTACTAAAATGTATAGCAACATTAAAAGATTATTTTAATATTGATAATTGGAGAATAAGTGAACCGATATATCTATCTAAAATTTATGTATTATTAGATGGAGTAGAGGGTGTACAGAGTGTAGTTCGACCTGATAACGATGGTAATGGTGGTTTACAAATTCATTGCAAATTTAATGGTAATTACGCACCTAATAAATATAGTATTAAAAATGCATCTAAGGGTGGGGTTATATATCCACCAAAAGATCCATCAATTTTTGAAATTAAATTCCCCAATAGTGATATTAGAGGACAGGTTATTACTCAATCATTCTAAGGAGATAAAATATGATATATAGAATATACGGACAAAAAGATGCAACCATCTATGAGGAGAATGATAGAACCACACAGAATACGGGTGGTGATCAAATATTAGAGGTAACTAAAATATTTGATGTACTTACCAATGAAGTGTGGCTCGGTAGTAGCCGAATACTTTCAAAATTTGATATAAGTTCAATTTCACAATCAATCGCAGATGGGATTATATCAGGCAGTGGACCTACTGAATTTTACCTAAACCTAACATCAGTTGAAGAAAACGAAGTTCAATCAGAATACACTTTAAATGTTTATCCAATATCAGGTAGCTGGGATGGTGGTGTAGGTCAATATTCATACAACCCAATAGTAACCGATGGTGTTAGTTGGGTTTATAGTAGTGGTACAACTAAATGGGATACTACCACAACCCCTGTATTTAATGATATAGTTTTACCAACAGTACCAACTGATGGTATCGTATTATATGAGGGATTCGATAACAGTTCAACCGGTTCGGCATTTTTAACCGAATCAATTAATGATGTTGCTGGTAATACACCATTCGCATTCATTGAAAACGAAAAACTAATTATATCAGGATCTACATATGCCGGAACAACATTAGTATTTCCGGTTGCATTAGAATCGGGTAAAACATATGGATTGCAATATCAATTAGACCCCGGAACATTTTCGGATGTTCAATTTAGACTTGAAGATCCAAACGGTGTTATCAAAACCGATGGTATGTTTGGAAATTATGAAGATTTTACAACAACATCACCGACAACACAATCATTTGAATTAGACGTAACTACAGCCGGCGTTCACAATCTTAGATACACATTATTTTCAGCAACCGATACAGTATATACTAATAAAACTGCATCATTTGATGAGGTGTATGTATATGAAAAATTAGGACTGTTAACTATATGGGAAACATTCACTTTGAATGAGGGTAGATTCAAACTAAGAAACGTAGTTAATAATACCGATTTCCTACCACCAACAATGGCAGTATCGGAATCCAAATTATATATGTTCTCAGAAAAAATAGGTGGTGGGGATGCAACATACGTAAAAAACTTATCATCTACATTAGAATATACATTAACCACAGATATAAATCCTGGGGATTATCCTGAAATTGGATTTACAATATACGATCCCTATGGTATCAAACTAAGGTCTGGCGCAACTGGACTTTCATCATCATATGCAACACCGACAACACAGAGTGTTACTTTTACACCTGTGACATCGGGGGATTATACATTCGCATATTCATTTTTCGATAGTGGTTCAACAGGGGCAACCGGTTCAATTGATAATTTCAAAATAACATATTCGGGCTCACTCCCACCATCACTTACATCAGTTGCGGGTTATTATAAAAATGAGGGTGGTGCGACTTGGTACTCATCATCATTAGCAGGAACTAATGTATCACAATTATTTAACAAATACACAACTGACTTAAACGCAAACGTTACTTCATATGTTGATGATTGGTTAAGTGGTACACGACCAAATGATGGGTTTATTGTAAAACGAAACGCAGCAGATGAGGGTGATGTTATCAGATACGGTTCATCTAAATTCTTCTCAAGCGAAACAAACACAATTTATGTTCCAACGTTAGAAGTAAGATGGGATGATTCACAATTTGTAACAGGCTCACTATCAC
>Ga0307989_1000742_pt1 | contig 19431 bp, 9 predicted proteins | sample EllFjometagen185_FD_203164 | JGI IMG/M metagenome (GOLD analysis project Ga0307989, IMG submission 203164) | Marine microbial communities from Ellis Fjord, Antarctic Ocean - #185 | ecosystem: Environmental > Aquatic > Marine > Unclassified | place: Southern Ocean | collected 2014-10-08
GGTGAAGTTCAAGTTATTGAAACAAACATCAATGGTGAAAGTGATTTTAAGCTTACACGAGTACTTGATACAGAGTCGAGTATTTACTTTAGCTTGTTCCCTGGTGATGGCAGGTATTACCTTTCAAAAGTAAACAAGCAAAACATGTCTACTGTACGAATTATTGAAAAGCACGGTGCTCAGGGTCGCCTAAATCACTTCAACAATAAAGTATATGCCAGTGGTTTGTATTGGCCCCTCTATATAGAATATCTTGACAACTTTAGAAACCATGGTCCAGAAAAAGTAACCGGGGAAGCAAGGGTAAATTTCAATACGTTGTTCAAGCAGCATGAGGGGTTCACGGTTTCTGTATATGACAGCTCATTAAATCTTATTGACTCAATCAATACCCTCTCAAGGAAGGGAGAAAATGCAGCTGGATTTAATATGCTTTATTTGAGCCAACCATGTGATATCGGGAAAAATGGCGATGTATTGCTAATAGATAATGATCAAGGATATGTTGTCGAAATATTTAATGCTGGGGGTGAACTAAAACGTGAATTCAATATAGCAAACAGTGCATTTACGCCTGTCCCGCTCGTGCTAAATGAAGAGAGCGCGACCGAATTGAGAAGATCTTCAAATAAATATTCAATTGTATATGCTCTGTATGAAGATAGTGGCATAATCATGACCTCCTTTTTCCAATCCGTGAAACAGCCTGGCCTGCCTGACCCACCCTTTCATTATGATTTACATACAACAGGCGGAGACTTCATGGTTTCGGGGGAATCAAAATATCCCATAGTTGGTGAGGACGAGAATGGGATGGTATTCTTTTTTAAGGTGATAGAGGGGGGCTGGTTTCAAGTCGATCGACTCTTTTTGGTTGGGTAGGCGATACAAGATATAGTTAAAGTGGGGGCCATGACGGAACGAATTGATACCGCAGTCAATCAATATGTAAGTGAATAGGAGACGTTGGGCGATGCTTTCACCAAAAGTTATATGCAGGTCTGTCTGGTTATTACGTCTGGTGATGTCGCTTGTCTTTCTTTTGCTCGGTGTAGCCAAGCTTCTTGTTCTCATCCAATTCGGACTAGAGCCATATGAGGTAATTACCAGCGTGGCGGGCCTGCCAGGATTTGTAAGTTATTATGGAGTAGTCGCTGTGGTTGTTGAGGTCGGTTTTGCGATAGGCCTGTGGTATGATAAAACATACAAAACTGCTATTCTACTAGCGGGATTGATGACAAGCGCAGGCATAGCAATCAGTATAGTTTTTATAGTTTACAAGCTGAATTCAGATTGTGGCTGTGGATTAGTGGGTGACAATGAGTATGGTTTGTTAATACAAAAGCTCGTAATTATTTTTGGTCTAGTCGTTCTATACAAAAAGAAACAGCGCTTGTTTTTACCCTGAAGGTGCTGTAAAACAGTCATATGCAATATATAAGTAGCGTGAATGGTTGACATGTGGTCTGATTATGTCATCGCATTTAGAGATGATTGTCTACCCGAGATGACTCAACGAGGCCTGGCAGGTGGGAAAAGGGGGCTGGCTATAAAGCCAACCCCTTCAATGTATTGTATTAGTCCAGAGTGATGAGTTTGTCGAAAACTTCTTCGCTCTGTTTTAATTTATCTTCATTTCCGTATACACAGATCGGACTGTTTTCAAGAATGCCCGACACCATTTTCGTATAAGCTTTAATGTCTTCTACAGAGGTCGACAGAACTGCAGATCGCTCAGCCTGCATCCCAGCCTTAGTAATTTGTGTGAAATAACGCGCTACAGCAGTATTACCTCTTTGTGAAGGTGTTTGCGGTCTATCCATTCCAGAAATGGTTCCGATAATAAAACGAGTCATTTCATCCTTATCCACATCAAAGGTTTCCAAGAACGCCGGTGTATTCGCATAGTTTTCCAGGGTACTGGTCAGATTGGGATCACGATATGAGCCGAAGTAAACCTGTCCAGTGGGAGAGAAGCGTGCAAAACCGCCATAAGCCCCTCCGATGACACGGACCTGGTTTTTCAACCATTCTCTGGAAATAATCTGATTCAACACGCGAACCTTACCATCCCACTCAAAACCAAGATCCTTATAGTCAAGACCCTGTAGTACATAATTCACCTTAGAGGCTGCCATGAAACCCTCATTCTTATTATCAGAGGTAAGCATCCAGGTTTGATAAATTGCTTTATCATTGGCCAGGGACTTTGAAAAACCTTTCAGCTCTTTTCTGAAGCTCTTGATGGCATCATCAGAACAGGTTGTTGAAGCGATAAGATTCTTTCTGTTAAACAAGCGTTCAGAAATATTCTCTAATTCTTTTAAAAGAACCCCCTGCTTTTCATCAAAATTTTCAACCAGATCAGTAATAAACCAGTAATACTCCAGTCCACCAGTGAGCTCATCAAACATACCTGATCTCGTAGTGTAGGAAAACAACCTGGTCCTGGCATAACCCAACCCATCACGTTTCACGCTCGCAGACAGGCGTGAATGATGTCTGGTCAGTACATCTTTGATACGCTCAACATCATCCAGTTTTGAATGCATAAGAATTTCTTCAGCAAATTCGAAGACCTTATTCTGGTCAGGTGAAAGCGCTTTGGTTGATAAGACGAATTTTGGAATAAGTTTGTCATCATCACGATCTTCCAGATAACTGGATAGGTAGGTGCTAAACCCACCGAGATGCGTGTCTAGAGCATTGTCTAGCTCGCCAAAGGTGTATTCGTCTGTGCCGATAGATCCAAGCAGAACTGCCAGGAACTCAGCATATGGTAGTTGCTCTTCACTCAAAACACGCAGATCAAAAAAGAGCCTGATATAACTGATGTTATTGGTGAAGGAATCAAAATGTAAATAGGGGATGCGTGCGACACGAGACTCGTCTGCCACGAACCAGTCAATCTTTGGATTGATGTCTTCCAGGTCTAGCAATGGGATGGTCGCCAGTGCTTCGGGGGTGTCTTCTGACTTTTGATAGTCTACCAGCATCTTGGTATGTTCTACAGCTCCAGCAACCTCTGTAGGTGATAAGCTTGCTTTGAATGCAGCAAGTTCAGCACTGGTGCGGGCATCATTTTCACCCTCCAGGCCAGGCTTGGGGTTCAGAGTAAATAACAAGGCATGCGGATTTGCGATAAGGCTTTCCGAGATAATGCCCTCAAGGTAACCAGCAGCAATTGCTTTCTTAAACTCTGCCAGTGGCTTTTCATATTCCAGGCCGCTAAAGGGTTCATCAGACCAGAACCAGCTACCCAGGGCTTTCTGGTTGTAATAGAGCCCCTTCTGAGGTGTATTGCCTTCTCGGAGATTAAACTCCATGCGGTTTAATATTCCTGTGATGGCCTCTTTGTTCAGACCCTCTTTGACTGTCTTTTCCAGAGTTTCAAAAACAACCGCCTTAAATGCTTCTCCATCCTCAGGATTGGCGTTCTTAACCTGAACATGTACAACATTCTGTTTCAAGTCATCTACCCAGGCGCCCACATCTTTTCCAATGCCAGCTTCCTGGAGTGCCAGGCGTACAGGGGCAGACTCATTATTAAACAGGGCTTGGGTTAAGACTCCGAGACCCAGACCAAGCTGGTGGTCGGTACTCAATCCAACGACGAAGGAAAGTGAGAGATAGCTGTTGCCATCCAGCTCAGACCCCTCTGTGGCAGAATAGACACCACTACCAGTTCGCAAGGCTTCAAAGGGAGCCTGAAGCGGAATATCAACAACCTGATCAGACTTTGTATAGTTGGAGAGATAGTGCTCATCAATAAAGGCTAACTCTGCTTCAGTATCGCCATCACCATAAAGGAAAATGTATGAGTTTGAGGGGTGATAATATTTGCGGTGAAAACTAATGAAATCCTCGTAACTCAAGGTGGGAATGGCTGCAGGGTATCCGCCTGAAGAAAAGCGGTAAGGCGTATCTGGAAAAAGTTGCTGGTCGACCAAATAACCTAGTTCTCTGGTGGGACTTGAAAAGGCACCCTTCATCTCATTATAAACCACACCCTTGTAGGTCATGGCTGAGTCGGCATGTTCAAGATCTCGGTGCCAGCCTTCCTGCTCCAGGATGCGAGAATCTTCATAAATAAGGGGATTAAAAACAGCATCTAGATAGATGTGCATGAGTGATTGAAAGTCTTTGTCATTCATACTAGAAACAGGATACAGGGTGATGTCGCTGCCAGTCATCGCATTGAGAAAAGTGTTCAGCGATCCCTTGGAAAGAATATCAAAGGGACTTTTAACGGGAAAGTTTTTAGAGCCATTCAGTACGGAGTGTTCCAGAATATGGGGAGTGCCAGCATCTGACTCAGTCACAGTTTTAAAGCTAATGCAGAAGGTTTTATTTAGATCGTCATTGGAAATTTTAAACAACCGCGCACCTGAAGCTTCGTGCTGGAATAATAGACATTCTGCATCCACCTCTTTTACAAAGCGTTTTTCAATAAGCTTAAAGCCTGACATGTTATCTCCTGTCTGTGGTTGAGCCACAAGGGTAATACTTATGAGAATTGCAATTGCTATGGCTGTTATTCTGGGCATAATGATCACCTTTATATAATGTTAACTAGAAATTTTTAACCCGCAGAAGATAGAATACATCCGTAGTATAAAAGACCTGAAAAAGAAAAAGCCAGTAAATCACTGGCTTTTTCATAGATATTATAGGTGATTAAACATCACTAATCGACTACCACCCTGAAGGTTACGGTCCCAATGGCTTCTGGATCCAGGTCGAGGGCTCGTTCATATTTTATATCGGTGATCGGCGCTGCCTGAGAACCGTCATATCCACCAGCGACTATATGTTGAAAGGTGATAGTCATACCTGTACCAGCAGCTGAGTTTTCAACATAGGTGGCATTTATTGGAATGGCTTGATCAACCACAACATTTGTCGCGACCCCCACACCGACATTTGAGTAGGTAACCGAGTATGTTAGGGTATCCCCTGGCAGTGCCAAACCCAGGTCAACAGTTTCAACCAGGAATAACTCAGGCAAAGGCATTGGCAGGCATGTTCCGCTAATGCTAAAGGTATATGGATTCTCATCATCGTCATCTGAGGCAATGCTGATGGTGGCAGTGCGTAGACCTTCTGCAGATGGAAGGAAGCGAATGTTAAAGGCTGTGCTTCCACCACCGGCAGCAACAGTTGCCTGTGGAATAAGAGTAATAGTAAAGTCACTGGCATTTGCACCGCCAATGCTGACAAATGGAGATCCGCCAGTTAGGTTCAAAAGGGCACTACCAGCATTCTCGATGACAAATCCCACCCAACTTGTAGAATCAAGGATTGTCTCTGCAAAAAGAGTACTGTCTGTTGCAGATGGTGTTAGATCATTACTGGCAATAGAAACGCCATTGCCAAGAATATCAATTTCAGGACTGGCAATACCGGTACCTTGGATAGTGAAATCATAGGGGTTTTCATCATCGTCATCATTGGCAATTGAAATAGCAGCCTCTCTTAAACCAACCGCTGTTGGATTAAAGGTGATTGTAAAAGCGACTGAATCACCTGGTGCTACTGATGATGCTGTGGGTTGGGTGCTAACCAGGAAATCTCCTGCATGGGTACCACTGAGGACAACCAAAGGCATACCAGTTAACGTCAATACACCGCTACCGATATTCTTCAGGTAAAAAGTGTGTTCTTGCGTGGAGGCTAGAATGTCGTTGCGACCAAAGTCAGTATTGTCCGTTTTTGTTGGAGAGCTATCGCCATCAGAAATGGATTCACCATTTCCGAGGACCGTCGCTTCAGGTGTTGCCAGCCCAATTCCCTGAACGGAGAAGGTGTAGGGATCTTCATCCAGATCGTTGTTGGCAATTGAAATAGTGGCCGCTCTTAAACCGGCTACACTTGGATCAAAAGTGATTGTAAAGGAGGTCGAGTTATTTGTGGCAATGGGTGAGGTCGGCGCAGCAGTGACCGTAAAGTCGGCAGCATGAGCACCCGTTATATCTACGTATATAGATGGGTTTGAGAGAACCAGGTTGGCATTTCCCGTATTAAGAATGGAAAAGCTTTGTGCCTGGCTTCCAGTAAGAATGTCCTCTGAGCCAAAATCAGTGAAGTCAGAAGCGGCAGGTGTGATGTCGCCACCCAGTATAACATTTGAATTTCCACTCACCTGAATTTCTGAAGCAAGACCAAACCCTCGAATATCAAAGGTATAGGGGTTTTCGTCAGGATCCGTATTGGCAATAATGATGGTTGCTGATCTCAAACCTTCACTTGCCGGAATAAACCGAAGATCAAAACTGGTGCTGTCGTTTGAAACCACGGTTTCAGATGGTTGCACTTTAACATAAAAGTCATCTGCATGGGTTCCAGAGATGGAAACACGAGGTGTTCCATTCAGGGTTAGCGTGGCACCATTGCCGTTAAATATCTTGAAAGTATGGATTACAGAATCAATCTGCGAATCGATTGAGCCAAAATCTGTATGGTCAAATGTAGACGGAGAATTATCACCATCAGCAATGTCGACATTGTTGCCCTTAAGGTTGATTTCCGGTGCTGACTGTTGATAGACTCCAACGTCAAGAGTGGATATAAATATACCCGAGCCTATTACCAGGGCATCAGATTCACCGGTACTGGTATTAACATCACTGTCGAGAATATCATCACCACCAGCGTCTTTAGGTGAAAAAACATAACCTGCAGGTAAACCGGTAAAGACGAGTCGGTAGGTATTGGGACTGATATTGGTGAAAGAGTAATTGCCGTTCGCATCTGTAGTTGTTGTTGCAACACTGGCGCCACCATCGATCTTAATTTCTACATCAATCCCGGGAACACCTGTTTCTCCGACATCCTGAACGCCGTCTTCATCCACATCAAGCCAAACAAAATCTCCCACTCCAGTTGTTTTGAAGCCGGCATCCCAGCTGTTGTTAGTTTCGCTAATACCCAGAAGGAATGTTGCTGTTTTATGGCTATTGGCTGGATCAGCGTCACTATCAACGGTATCATCTCCTCCCTGGTTTAAAGGGGAAAGAACATACCCTGTTGGAGGATTGGTAAAGGTCAGGTAATAATTACCAGAGGCCAAACCTTCAAAACTATAGGATCCATCAGCACCACTTAGACCTGACCCCAGGGCGTTATCCCCGGAATCAAATAAGGAGACTGTGACACCGGCTATGGTACCTTCACCAGCACCTTGAATACCATCACCATTATTGTCCAACCAAACCAGATTACCAATCACACCGTCTGATGGACTGGTACCATTACCTTGAATATCAAAGCTGTAGGGGTTTTCATTTGGATCGTTGTTAACTATAGAAATCGTTGCGTGTCGAAGACCAATGCTGGAGGGATCAAACTGAACCACAAAAGTTGTGTTGCTTGATGTGCTCACGGGTGATGCCGGTGATGTTGTAACTGAAAAATCTGCAGCATTGGTGCCAGAAAATGAAATGGAGCCAATGGTCAGGCTGGCATTTCCAGTATTACTAATGGTATATGTAATCAGTTTTGAACCGCTGGTTATATCGACATCACCATACTGGGTGCTATCGGATAAACTTGGTGATGAATCGCCATCAGAGATGATCACACTGTTGCCTGAAATGCTCATCTCAGATGTTGTGACTCCAGTTCCCTGAATATCAAAGGTGTAGGGGTTTTCGCTTCCAGTTACATCGCTGTTTCCAATACTGATGGTCGCCTCGCGAAGACCTGTACCAGATGGATTAAACTCAATAGTGAAGGCCACTGAACTATTGGGAGCCACCAGCGTCGCAGGATTAGATGTGACGGTAAAATCGCCAACTTCCGAGCCAGAAATGGAGATAGTGGGGTTGGACCCGAGAACCAGGTCATCACTACCCGTATTATAGATTACAAATTCCTGGGTTGCAGTTGCTCCACCGAGAACCTCAACATTTCCAAATTTAGTACCATCCTCTACGTTCGGGGAGGTAGAACCGGCCAGAATTGTTTCCATATTTCCGGTTACATCGATCTCGGACAAAGATGTTGGATCATAAGTTCCCGTACCCTGTATCGTAAAGGTGTATGGGTCCTCATCAGAGTCATTATTTTGAATGTTAACAGTGGCATAGCGTGTTCCCAGACCAGCGGGTGCGAAAGTGACTTCAAAACTGGTTGTGGCACTATCTATAGCCACAGTATTGGCCGGACTTGATGAAATGCTGAATTCAGAGGCATTTGTACCTGTAAACTCAACGTATGGTGGCGGCCCGGTGAGACTTAGAACGGAATAACCTATGTTACGGATGACAAAGGTTGCAGTCGCAGGAACACCAGAAATTTCTGCCGATCCTACATCTGTGAAGTCGGAGGTCGTGGGGAAAATATCTCCCGATTCAATGACCTGGTTATTGCCAAGGAGTTCTATTTCTTCATCCAGGGTAGAAGTTCCTAAACCCTGAATTGCAAAGCTAAAAGGACTCTCATCGGCATCATCACTTGAAATCAGTACAGTTGCCTGCCTCACACCCGTGGTGGTCGGATCAAAGGATACCTGGAAGGAGAGTGAGCCTGTTGGCGTTATTGTAGAACCAGAGGGTTGTGATGAAACAATAAAGTCACCTGCATTGACACCAGATATCAGAACCATGGGCAAACCGGTGAGAGACAGGTCGCCTGAACCCTCATTCTGGATAGTAAACGAATAGGTCAAGGGGGCTGCAAAGATATCACGATCGCTAAAATCAGTCATGTCTGAGGTCGATGGTGACGTATCGCCATCAGAGATATTGTTCAAGTTGCCCTGTAGTGCAATTTCTGGAACAGAGGTTCCGGTTCCCTGGACATCAAAGGTGAAGGGGTTCTCATCAGGATCATTATTCGAAATCGAGAGCGTGGCAACTCGTAGACCAACCGCAATCGGATCAAAGTTGACCGTAAAGGTTGTGGATCCGCTAGCGGTGACTGGTGTAGTTGGATTTGATGTGATGGAAAAATCATTGGGATTGGTTCCACCGACCACAACCAGGGTTCCACCCGTTAAGTTAAGGGTCGCGGCTCCTGTGTTTTCGATAGTAAAGACAGCACTGTTGGAGCCTGTATTTATATCATAGCTGCCTAGATCTGTATCATCTGCAACTGATGGTGTGTTATCACCCGTGAGAATGTCCAGTGCATTGCCCTGAACAGCAATTTCAGGAGCAAGTCCGATTCCTTGAATGTCAAAATCATAGGGGTTCTTACTGGGGTCATTATTTGAAATGGAGACAATGGCGGACCGGAGTCCATTATCACTGGGATCAAAAGTAATCGTAAATATTGTAGAATTGCCGGAGGTAATTGTAGTAGCTGGTGCCGACGTCACGGTAAAATCTGAAGCGTGTGTTCCAGAGAGCTCAACAATGGGTGAGCCATTTAGGGTTAAATCTGCTGTACCAAGCGTGTTTGCAACAGTGAAAGTTATCGTCACATCACCGCTTGCAGCGGATACGGAACCGAAATCGGTAGAGTCAGAAGCACTGGGCGTGGTATCGCCATCCCCAATTTCAGTACTGTTGCCAGAAACAGTTATATCAGGCGTGCTTCCAGCCGGTTGAGCCATACCGGCATCAATAGATGTGTTAAAAGTATTGGTGCTTATGGTGAATTGATCAGAGACGCCTGTCGTTGTGTTCACATCGCTGTCAACAAAATCGGTAGCACCTGCGTTTTGGTTGACAAATGCATAACCACCAGGCAGGTTGCTAACAATGATTCTATAGTTACCAGTAGCAAGAGACTTGAAGCAGTAAGCGCCATAAGCATCTGTGATGGTTGCATCAAACACGGTGGCTGTATTGGCGGCATCAACGAGCTGAACGGTCACACCAGGAACACCAGGTTCGCCATAATCCTGATCTCCATTGTCGTTGAGGTCATCCCAGACAAAATCACCAGCACCTGTTGCCTTATAACCGGCATCCTGACCTTCTTCAATGAGACCGACACCAACAAAGAAGTTGGCAGTCTTACCCGTGGTGGGATTAGCATCACTGTCGCTCACATCGGTTCCCACGTTCTGGAGCGTAAGTGTAAAGCCTGCCGGGGCTCCTGAGAATTGGAGATAATATTCAGAGGGCTCTAGACTGATAAAAGCGTAGGCCCCGTTTTGGTCTGTGATCGTAGAGGCAATTAAGGAATTATCGATACTGTACAGGTCAACTGTAATGCCAGCTAGCCCAGGTTCATTGGCATCCTGAACTCCATTGGCATCACCATCAGACCAGACAAAGTTACCTACTGAACCGGTGGAAGGAAGGGGTGCTGGGACCAGAGGACATGAAGCGCCGTCAGATTTGTTTAAATCAGCTTCACCTTGTCCAACATAGATACTTAAGCCGGAGGGATCAAGCTTATACATTTTTCCGCTCTGGCTGTTGGTGGTGAAAATGTAGCCATCATCTGCTGTCCAGGCAGCACCAAAGTAATCACTATTGATGTTGTTTGCACGGTCATCACTCAATCTGCCAGTAATAGCAGTGGTTGAGACAACATGTGTGCCGGGGTTGTATTGATAAAGGGTGGTCCCCATGATACCGTAAAAACATCCATCAGCATCCAAAAAAGCCATGTCAATAGGGGTAAAGGCGGCACCGCTGGTTGCCTGGTATGTTACCGTACCTGTACTGGCATCAAAAATCCCCACTTCAGTGCCGGTTGAATTCCAAAAATACATGTCCCCCGTAACATTAAAATCGGCTCTCCAGGATAGATAGTTTACAGCTACAGACAACACCTCAACATCATAATTACCATCGATTCGAATAATCTTGTTTCCCGGAACATCTCCATCCTGTTCGAAGGCATAAAGCAATCCATCTTCCAGGTTATATCCCGCACCATTGATAGAATATCCAACCGTTTTCGCAATATCGTATACGTATGGGCTAACACTGGCATCCATGGCGGCAACATCACCATTATTTCCCCAAATATGGAAGAAGCGTGATATACAGGGGAACGGCGTTCCACCTGTCTTGCCATATCCTGTCAACCAGAAAGTATAAGGGGATTCATTGCCATCATTATTTGCAATGGAGACAGATACATTCCGCACGCCTACTTGTGCCGGATCGAAAGCTATTATAAAATCAGAATTGCCTCCAGGGGCTATGGAAGAGGATGGCGTTGAAGTAACTGTATACTCCCCAAGGGCATCGCCGCCCAATTCTACCAAAGGGCTACCTGTTAGAGACAGCGTTGAATCACCATTGTTGTATATTGTGTAAGTTGCATACCCTATCACCAATACAGGATGAACATCACCAAAGTCAGTACTGTCTGAAAGACTGGGAGAGGTGTCACCATGATAGATGATGTTGTCGTTACCCCGAACCTCTATCTCAGGATAGGTTAAACCAAAGCCACTTACACTGAAGGTGTATGGGTTCTCGTCACTATCATTGTTTTCAATGTTGATAATTGCTGTCCGCGATCCAGCAGCAGAGGGGTTAAAGGACACATTAAAAGGCACTGTGCCAGATGGTGCCACAGGCGAGCTTGGCATTAAAGTGATTGAAAAATCAGCTGCATGAGCTCCGGAAATGGTTACCAGGGGTGAACTGGTTAAAAGAAGATCTTCCGTGCCCGTGTTGCGGATCATAAAGGTCTGTGAAAGGGTGCCGTTGGTTAAGGAGACGGAGCCCAAATCAGTACCATCGGTAATACTTGGGCTACTGTCACCGAAAACGATGCTGTTCAGGTTTCCCTGCAGATCGATCTCACAAAGCGTCGCGCCGCCACTGATTCCGGTACCCTGAATCGCGAAGGAATAGGTTCCCTCGTCCGGGTCATTATTAAGGACGGTCAGGATAGCAGACCGAGTCCCAGAGGTAAGTGGATCAAATGCTATCTGAAAGGTTGTGCTTCCACTGGTTGCTACTGGAGAGCCTGGAGCGCTATGGACACTAAAGTCACCGGCATGGCTGCCACTGATGGCAATCCGTGGCCAAGAGCCGGTAAGGTTAAGGTCTGCGGGACCATTGTTTTCAATTGTGTATGTGATGATATGTATTGAGTCCCCAACAGTTACATTTCCAAAAGCTGTAGAATCGGTATTGGAGAGTGTTGAAGCACCGCTGGCAATAGAAACGCTGTTGCCAAGGATGTCTATTTCAGAGGTGATGATTCCTGTACCTTGAATATCAAAGGTGTAGGGGTTTTCATCGGCATCATCATTGGTGATTGAAATTGTTGCCTGGCGTAATCCAGTTGCTGGGGGATCAAAAGTAATCTCAAAAGTTTGAGTGCCACCCTGTGCGGTTACTGTAGCTGAAGCAGGCTGCTGGCTAATGGTAAAGTCAGAGGCGTGTGTCCCGAAGATGGTCACGCGAGGTGAACCACTTAGTGTTAAATCTCCAGAACCAGAGTTGGCAATTGTAAATGTATGTATGCTTGACCCGCCGTTAATATCCATGTTGTCAAAGTCTGAATCATCTGTAACAGAAGACGATGTGTTTCCATCAATGATGGAAACGCCATTCCCGGTGATATCCATTTCAGGTGTGGCAGAACCCGTCCCTTGAATGTTGAAGGTGTAGGGGTTTTCGTCTGGATCATTATTCGAGATGGAAATGGTGGCTGTTCTGCTACCGGACGCACTGGGGTCAAATCGAACGACAAAGTTATCTGTTCCCCCACTGGGACCAATGTTTGCTACAGGTTGAGTTGTTATTGCAAAATCAGCAGCATGAGAACCTGAAAGAACGACTGCGGGAGAACCGCTTAAGGCCAGACTGCTGCTTCCGCTGTTAGAAATCGTAAAGGTGTGATTTACAACTCCCGTGACAATATCAGCACTGCCGAAATAAGTGTCGTCAGTGACGCTGGGAGAGGTATCTCCATCAAAGATGGATGTGCTGTTTCCTGCAACATCCATTTCAGGAGGACCAGATCCTGTTCCCTGGAGGTCAAAAGTGTAGGGGTTTTCATTGAGATCATTGTTGGCTATTGAAACAGTGGCACTGCGAACACCAACAGCTCCAGGATCAAAGGATATAATAAAGGTATCACTCCCACCACTACCTGTAATTGTGCTTGAGGGTTGCGACGTCACTGTAAAATCACTGGCATGGGTTCCACTGATGTCCACCAGGGGAGCGCCGGTGAGAAGCAAGTCGTTGCCACCACTATTATAGACGGTAAAAGTATGGGAGGCAGAACCAGAGACACTATAAACGATTCCAAAATCAGTATCGTCTGACGTACTGGGGCTTGTATCACCATCGGCAATATCAAGGGCGTTGCCCTGAATATTGATTTCGGGAGCCAGCACTACGTTGATAGTATAATCTTCAACTTCGCCATCAAACCCGTTGTCACAACTTCCAGGATCAGCATTCCACTTTGTGGAAATACGCATGGTTGTAGAACCGAGAGTTGCACCGGCAGGTATGGTTATTGAATAAGGTGAAGCACTCGTGGCGCCAATCACAACATCGGTGGCTGTTCCAAGCGTATAGGTTTCCCCGGTATCTGCAAAATCGTCATTATGGTTCCAGTCAATCCAGGCCATGGTGTTAACGGTATAGTTGCCATCTGTATTCACGTAGACGCTCAGGTCATATGAGAATTCTCTAGAGAGAGTTGTGGACATGGCAGTGAAATCTGAATAATCATTGTCCTCGAGAATTGTTGAGTTGTCGAGGGTATTAAATGTGACCTGTCGAATTCCAGTAAAGTATCCATCAGCGCCGTTACCCGTTGAAGTACAAACTTGAGCCGTGAGTTCCGTACTCATTCCGATCAAGACAAACAGCAACAGAAAAGACAGTCGATGAAAAGCTCTCGTACTTGTGAGATTAATTAAAGTGCCCAAAGAAAGGGTTGTACTTTTAGAATGATTGGCTTGGTAGGAAGTCATATTATTCAGGATCCAGTTTCGTTACGGGGGATATATTTTTGATCAATACTGCTGTGCAAGTAGTCAAAATATTCATGGCTATAGCTTGTCACGTCAGCAGGAAAATTGAAAACAAATTTGTTAAATGTTCTTTTCATAGTATCCTTTATATATGTCAAAGGTCATGCCATTGATTAAAACACAGCTTATCGTGTTGTTTCTATGGTAGATAGTGCGTGATTATTGAAGATGCCCACATAAGTTTATGTTAGCAAAATCTGACGTGTTTTTTTGGTTTGTAATATTATAGAGACAGTAAATGACAAAGACAGTGAAGTGAAAAAGTGTGTTTTGACGAGGCGGGACAGTTGAGGAAAAGAATTAAGGGGGGAGTGATGACAAAACATGATGGTGAAGGGTAACGTTTCAAAGCTTGGTTGAAGACACCTCTGTATGGTTGATTCAGAAATAATAACTAGATTACACCAAGGCGCTTTTGCTCTTTCTTGCTCATGGTCTTTACCACGAGGATGTATGAATCATCGATTAGCTTTTTAACCAGGTCGGTTGCTAGGGTGTCGTCAAGAATGACGGTGTTCCAGTGTTCTTTATTCATGTGGTATCCCGGGATAATAGCGGTGAATTGAGTGCGCAAAACCTGGGCATCATTGGGCTCACATTTCAGATTTACTCCAAGTGGCTTTCTCTTCAAGCTGACCAGGGCAAACATCTTTTTGGCTACCTTGAAAACAGCCGTCTCCTCATCAAAAGGAAAGCTCAATGAAGCCTCTTTATAGTCCAGTAAAATGGTTTCCAGGTCGGCATAGTTCATTTCGAAAATCCTCTCGGCTTATGTACAAGATGCATAAATATTTTTAGTTTAGCACGATCCAGATTGCCATCAGTTCTAACACCACTACAGAGGTCAAACCCGCTGGGATGTACAATACATTTTGCGGCTGAAACATTCTCTGAATTTAATCCGCCAGCAAGTAAAACAGGTAGAGAACTCATCGCACAAACCTGCTTGCTAATATCCCAGTCATGGGTTTCGCCAGTCCCGCCGAGTGTCTTGTCCTTGGCGTCAGGCTTTCCAGAATCTAGTAGGATGGCATCCACAAGACTTTCATAACTCCGGGCCTCAGAGATGGAGGCTTTATCCCGTACGTGAACGACTTGAATAAGATGTGTTTTTGGGAGTGCTTTTCGGAGTTGCTCAAGTTCGGTTCGGGGGATTCTATCAACCAGTTGAATGCCCCAGGTTTTAACCAGATGGTGTTGAGCAAAAATTTCGTCAAAACTCAACTTACTGGTGAGCAGAACCGTTCTAGTTTCAGAAGGAAGCCTTTCAACAATCTCAGCAATTTCATCCAGAGAAATTACACCTGGTCCACTGGGCATTTCAGAGACCAACCCAAGCCAGTCAGCACCTGCCTCCAGAGCCACATATGCTTCAGTTAAAGAACTGATACAACACACTTTAACGATAGGCTTTGTCAACTAGAAAGCGCTCAAAAGAAAAATAATTAAAAATTGGGTAATTCTCACATAATAGCGTGTAATTAATGGAATACCATAAGATGGATGGTCAAATTGAGAGCTAATGCGTGAATATCCAGACCAAAATATCATGAGTTAAAAGGTGGCTTTTAGTTAAAGTGTCGCTTTAGGTGGTCTAAAAGCGAAGGGGGAAGGGTCGTTTTTACACCGATATAATAAATATTATGCTCCTCACAAAAAGTGGGGTCAAGCTTAATAAAATCCTTTTGAGTGGTGATCCAATAGTCACAGGGATTGTTTCTGATTTCAGCCAGTTGTACTTCTGAATAATTGGCATGATCAGGGAGCGATATCTTGACAACGGCAGGCTGATGAGCAGACGCTACTTCCTGGAAAAAGTGTTGTGGTTTTCCCAGCCCGGCAAACAGTCCATAGCTACCCTTGAGGTCGGCCAGCGAGTGTCTGATATTGTGGTGGTCACTGATCCAATTATCCATCTCAAAAACAAGGTCTTTTTCAGGGTTGTTTTGAAGTCCACTTTTACTGAAAAGAAACAGTCCGGCCCGTGAAATATTTTTCGTGGATTCTCTCAAATTGCCCCAGGGTAAGAGATGCTGTTTTTGTGAAAGCTGGAAGTCAATAATTAGAATATCAAGATCACGATGAAGACGTCGATGCTGAAATCCGTCATCCAAAATAATGACATCAGGTGCAAAACTATCCTCCAGAAACTGAGCACCTCGAACTCTGTTTTCAGAGACAACCACTGGAACACCTGGAAAGTTATTTGCAACCAGAAAGGGCTCATCTCCAGAGGCCTGTAGAGAGGCTTTAAGATCATTCTTGTCAGCGACGACAAGTAGACCCTTGGAAGATCTTCCGTAGCCCCGGGATAAAACAGCGGGCTCTTTATTGATGCTTAAAAAGTGCTCAACAAGGGCCTGGACAAGGATGGTTTTTCCGCTGCCCCCAGTAGAAATATTACCCACAGAAATGACAGGAGTTTTAACGAAATGAGTTTTAAAAACACCCCAGTCATAAAGCAGGTTTCGCAGCCATACGAGAAAACCATATGTAATCGATAGCGCAATCCTGAAGGGAGAAAACCAGGGGGCTTTATGGAGATAATTAGTGAGACTCATTGGAGTGGTTTAAAATGAATTGTCCAGATCTTCCTGGTGCTTCCGGCAGAGATCACTGACGACCTTAAGGGCTTCATCCAGATCAGCTCCCCGGAGTTTTTGATCAACCTTTATGGGTTCACCAAAACTGGCAATGGCTCGTGAAAAGGGCAGTGGTATGGCAAACTTATCCCAGCCACGTGCACGGAGTGCCCATTTGGAAGTTGTCGCTGTCGGGATGATATATCCCCCGAGATGTTGAGCCGTCATAAAAGTTCCAGGTTTCATTTCTCGACGGGGACCGCGAGGTCCATCTGAAGCAAACGCAGATATCTTTATATCTTGCCTGCGCAAATAGCGAATCATGCTCCTGTAAGCCTTTTTACCACCTCGGGTACTGGAGCCACGAAAAGTCACATAGTTCAAGCCCTCAAGTACAGCACTGGCAATGTCACCATCCCTGGCCTGGCTGACAATTGCTGCTGGTTTTAATGGCGCCGTCAAGTACCAGCCAATGAACATGTCACCATGCCAAAATTGAAAGACAAGTGGTGCACCATTTTTTGAGAGATGTTGAAAACGAGCCCACCCCCGCACTTCCAGTCTGAGGCTTTTGCCGATAAGATTGACAACACTGCCACCAATACGGCTGGCGATGCGTGAGATGCGAACCTGAGTGCTACGCTTTAAACCCATGGTCTAGTCTAAGTCCTTTTCAATCTCTGCAGCAATGCTTTTTGCGCAACCCGGTTTTCCCAGAAGCTCTTTCAGCGTATCAAGTTTGGTCAACATCTCTTCCCTAGCGCTAGAGTCTGACAGCAATCGCATAACCTCACGGGCAATTATTGGGCCCGTAGCCTCACCCTGGATGAGTTCCGGGACAGCCCGTTCCCCGATTATCAGATTGGGCATGGCGATATGGTCAATATCCACCAAAACTCTACCGATGAGATAGGAAATGGGTGCAATTTTATAAATAACTACAAGAGGGGTTCCCAGAAAAGCCGTTTCCAGGGTTGCGGTTCCAGATGCAACCAGGGCCACATCAGCATGGGCCATCATAGGATATGGCTCATCATGAATGATTCGGACATTCTTGATTTGATCAAAGGGTTCATAATAGGATGGATCAAGAGAAGACAAGCCCGCCAGAACGAATTGTAGTTCGGGTTGTTGCTCGTTGAGGATGTGAATGGCATCCAACATAGGCTGCGTATGCTTTTCCAGTTCATTCCTGCGACTACCCGGCAAGAGCGCCACCACGGGTTTGTTCTCATCAAGTTGGTGTTGGCTGTAAAATTCTGAGCGCTGAGGTAAATGAAAGTCTTTCTCCACCACGGGGTGACCAGCAAATGTAACGGGGATGCCCTGCTCTTTGTAAAAATCCTCTTCAAAAGGAAAGATCACAAACATATGCTTGATAAACTGGCGCATAGTTTTGACGCGCCCCTTCTTCCAGGCCCAAACCTGAGGGGAGATATAGTAGTATACAGGGATACCCATGGCTTTGAGCTTCATACCGAGGCGAATATTGAAACCAGGATAATCCAACAGAATGGCAGCATCTGGTCTACGCGCCTCACATTGACCTACTACATCAGCCATGACCTCTTTGAAGAAAGAGAGGTGCTTGATAACCTCAATAAACCCAGTTACTGATAAATGTCGAACATGATGCAGAGCCTCAAGACCTTCAGCCTCCATTCGGTCACCACCGAGTCCCCAGAAGACATGCTCAGAATTCTGAGCTTTCAAGGCAGCCATGAGCGGGGCGGCATGGTGGTCGCCGGAAATTTCTCCAGCGACAATAAGGATGTTTTTGGCTGAAGTGGCTATTTTTGACCTAAAAGTTGTTGGTTGATCAGTTCAGCAATACGCAAGGCTTCTAGACCATCTCGGCCACTTACCACCGGTGTTTGCTTGAGCCTGATAGATGTCGCGAAAGCAGCCTGCTCGGCATACATGGCATCCAGCTGGGGCAATTCACGATTGGTATAGACAATAGCCTTGTCAGAGCCCTCCATGGGAATAACGCGGTCACCTGAAATGTCTGACCCCGGGTTTTTCAGGGCATACATCTCTGTCGAGCCCTTCTGGAAATCAATGGTGATATAGTGCTCATGTTGGAAAATTCGCATTTTGCGCATGGGGTTGAGAGAAATGCGGCTGGCGGTAACATTCGCCACACAACCGTTTTCAAAAGTGAGGCGAGCATTGGCAATGTCTGCAAGATCTGAAATAACAGCCAGACCGTTGGCCTGGATATCTATTACAGGGCTTTTTACCAGCGAGAGGATGATATCAATATCATGAATCATATTCTCATGAACGACAGGGTTATCAATGCCTCTAGGGACAAAACTAACGAGCCGGTGAGCTTCAATAAAGCGTGGCTCCAGAATCATGCCATCCAGAGCTGCCAGGGCGGGGTTGAAGCGCTCGACATGTCCAACCTGGATATTGAGACCTTGTTTCTCTGCCAGACCAATCAGCTCTTCAGCCTCCTCTAGAGTTACCGAGATAGGTTTCTCAATAAAGACATGCTTGCCAGCTTCCAGGGCTGTTCGCGCATAGGAATAATGAAATTTTGTGGGACAGGTGATAAAAAGAGCATCGCAGGCCTCAATTAATGCGATATGATCCTCTGCAATGGGTACACCGAATTCATCGGCAACCAACTTTGCTCTCTCTATATTTGTGTCGTAAATACCTAGACAATCCCAGTCCTGGTGTTGGCTGAGATGTCTCGTGTGAAAGCGGCCGATATGGCCCGCGCCGATTAAACCGGCTCTGAGTTTTTGTGAGTTTGCCATAGCATGAAAATTAAGGCAAAACCATAGCCGTGAAAGAGTAAACCCTGCAGAAGTTCCCCCGTTATATCAGTTGAATTTCAGGTCTAATTGCCGATATCGTTGTCTTTTCACATAAACCGGATTGATTTGGCCAGGATTTCTAGTCAAAACAGCCGAGATTCCA
>Ga0307989_1000743_pt1 | contig 19414 bp, 29 predicted proteins | sample EllFjometagen185_FD_203164 | JGI IMG/M metagenome (GOLD analysis project Ga0307989, IMG submission 203164) | Marine microbial communities from Ellis Fjord, Antarctic Ocean - #185 | ecosystem: Environmental > Aquatic > Marine > Unclassified | place: Southern Ocean | collected 2014-10-08
GCTTTATAGAATGGTCAAGGATAACGAGCGTTTAAATCAGCCAAGCTTGACAGAGGCCGAGCTAACCGAGTTATTGATCCAAGTCAAGGATGTTCCTGACGTTGCCTATTTAAAGGAGCGTCTTGTTTTGCTTTGTATTGCCGAGGTGTTTAAATCAAACGATATGTTTGACACCACTCGAGAATATGCGGACTATGCCAAGGCTATTAAACTCGTTTATTACCTAGACGAGGACGAGGATTCGATCATAACTGAGGACGAAGAAAGACAATCCTCGGGTATTTCCTTCGGTAGATAATGACAATCACTAATTTAAAAACGTTACATTCTGCTATTAAGACAATTATTGTCGCGAATGGGTTTACATACGTTCAGTTAAATAAGTGGTATTCCTTGAACGAGGGCGTTTTCCCAACTGCCCTAAAAAATCATTGCTTCACAATTAAATTCCCTCAGTTGGACGACAGCACTTTCGAAAGTGAGGGTTGGGGTAGCCTTACCGTTTCAATAGAGTTTGTCTTAGATGCACAAAATGAGCTCTACCTAGCTAAAATTGATAACTGTCTGACCGCAATCTCAGCCTTGAACGCCCTAGCTAGTTCTGAGTACGTGACGCGGACCCAAGTAAAACAGAATTTCATACAGTCCGACATACTGGACAAAGTGCTACTTAATTTTAATGATATTATTCTCGACATAAGGAGTAAATAAAATGGCCTTAGACCCAACCAAATTAGTGTTTGTCGGCCCCGCTTCGATAATCCTCAACCTTGTCGGTGCTCCCGTTTACACCAAGGCAAGCCTCAAGCCCGAAACCCTGACCCTTTCCGTCGAGCAGAAAAAAGGCAATGTTGTCTTTGAAGATGGAACCGAGGAAGATTGGTCGGAAGGCCTGAAGGTTGTCGGTGAAATGACAGTCTCGGAATTGAATACCACTGATATTATTGCAATCGAAACGGCTGACAATATGACTGTTGCCTTTGCAAACACTGGTAAAACAGTTACGGTACCCGCAACTATTCGGGTATTTGTTGACGTTGAAAACGGGAAAACAAAGATTGTTTTCTACAAAACTTTAGCTATTGGCGTCGCTTGGACTTCGGCCTTTAGTGTTGCTTAGGGGGTAGCTCATGCCTTTAACAGCAGGTAATTTAATTTTCTTCGGCCCCTTGTCTTTTGATATTAGGACAACCGCGCCGGACGCCTCGAAATACACCCGCTCAAACCTCAAGCCAGAAACCTTGACGCTCTCTGTTGAGAACAAGAAAGGCAACATGGTATTTGAGGACGGTACTGAGGAAGATTGGTCCGAGGGTTTAAAACTAGTGGGTGAAATCCTAGTTTCTGAGCTCGCTACGGCTGATATTCTGTTGATCGAAGCCGGCGACAAGGTCATAGTGACCATGGACAACGGCAAAGTCGTAACGATCCTAGCAACTAATCGAATTTTCGTAGACGTTGAGAACGGTAAAACCAAAATTGTATTTTGGAAAACCGCCTCAATCGGTCAAGACATCGAAGATTTATTCACAATTGCGTAGGTGATATATGATTAAGATGGTGAAAAAAATTGACGGCCAAGAGCTCATGCGTGAGTTTCCAAGCCGTAACTTAAGCCGGCTTATCAAATCCGGATGGAAAAAATGGAAAGAGCCAAAAAAGGAGACTCGCCAAAAATGAAACGATTAACTTTATTACTTGTCATGCTAGTGTTATTTATGACACCGGCCTTTTCTCAGACTGAAGTACCCGAGCCAATGACTCTCGGCTGGACAAATGGGACCGCCACAAGTGACCCTCTTATTATGTCCGCCTTACTGGACACCTCAGCAACTTTCACTATGAGAGTTGGAGAAGTCTATCCGGATAGGGTTAGTTTCTTATCTATAAATATAAAAGGCGCAAATTCTGATAGCACAAACACCGTTTACGCGCTTGACCTGTCCAATGATTTGGTCTATTGGTATGCTTGGGGAACAATCGAGACGATCCTAGACGTGGCCACAGCCGGAGAAATCAACACGGGCTCAAATACGCTTTCACTAATGCCTAGCGTGACCGACGCCGACCAATTTCCCTCAATGAAATATGGCAGGATTCGAGTATCCGCTCAAGAAGCTACAAGCGCGGACACCGTCACTTGCAAGGTCCAAATGACCAAGCAGTTTCTACAATAAATGTTTTTTTTGTTTAAATAATTCACCCTATGCCTAACCCCCTATATATGGGGGGTTGAGCTATGGGGCAAAGTCTAAAGTCCCCGAGAAGAAAGGACAATATTATGGGTTCATCCCTAGTAGATGTAATCAGATTAAGAGTTAAATCAACCGAGCAGGTCACAGTCGTAACCGCCGGCACCCCAGTCAACCCCACAAGTGACACAATCAACGAAGCCGTCCGCGTTATTAATAACAATGCGAGCAAGGTCGTTGCTGTTGGTCCAACCTCAGCCGGTGTAGATGCAACAAGCACCCCGCAAATAGGAACGGTCCTCGGAGAGGGTGACGAACTTATTTGGTACGCCTCAAAAGGTGGTGACAAAGATTTAGCCAACGAGGTTTTCATTGATGCTACGGTAAACGGTACCGTCGTAACCGTCGAACATTTAGGAGTTTAATATGAGCCGTGGAATAGTTAGCTTTCTCTCGAGAAAAGCAAAAACCATAGTTGGGTCAGTTTGGACCCCCCCAAGTGGCACCGCTCAAATAAATGGTGATCTTGAAGTAACCGGACAAGTCAAAGATGCCAAATTTGAGATCGTCAAGGGGTCAGCAGGCTCCGTAGCAGTAATCTCTGACGTAACAGCCCCCACGCTCCAACTAAGAGCCTTGGGCAAGCTGTTCGATAAGAATGTGCTGTTGAGGACTGGGGATGAGGCTGTTTACTCGCTATCCTCACACACTCTTGATGGTCAGGCAATAGTAAATGGTGACACTTATCTTACTATACTTGAGTTAATATCAAACGATATTACAGCCAATGCGTTCTATGCTATTGAGGGTGCTACTTCTCAGTTATATGATACAAATAGCATCTATGTATCAAGTGACCCCACTGGGCGAAGATACTTTATTCAGGCGTCAGACACTTCAAAAACAAATGCGATAAAGACTGTACGAACTGGTGCTTTTGGTAGCGCAACAATGGAATACGCATCATTCAACCTCACAGCCCTCGGCACCCTAACAGCCGACCAAGTTCAGATGATGACAGACCTATCTACGCTTAATGATTGGACAATCACGGGAACTGCTGACACATGGGCTAATATCGGCACATGGTTAAACACACCAGCAGACCGAGAAGCATTCTTCGCATTAGTTATTCCAAGTCACGTAAGCTCAATGGATACCGCAAAGTTAGAGGAGATTGTGGTTCGTGGTGGGAATTTGGCCTTTGATGACGGACAGTATTCATATAGGAATGGTTACGCAGACGAAACAGCAAATATAACATGGAATGAGGGTGGATTCGTTGTCAATGACGACTCAATAACTGCTGACAGTATGTTCGGTTATTTTGTGCCTGTTGAGCCTAATACTGAGTATTCGATGAGCGCACTTTCAAATATTCCATTATGGGATATATATATTACTGAGTTTGCTACAAATAGTGGATTTTTCACAGGGGGAATTGTTAATCATTCAGGTGACGTAGGGACGACATTATCGCTTACAACTAATCCAGCCACACGTTTTTTGCTTATTGGATGCAGGATGAACACAACAGCCCCATCGGTTGGTGATACATTTTCCAACATCCAACTCAACCAAGGCTCAACCGCAAACACCTACGCAACGCCCCTCGATGCAGGGATAACGTTTGGTAGTCGTTCTGAGAATCAGTTGAGGAATGGTAATGGGGAGGAAGGAACGAATCTTTGGCTTGATGAGTCAGGGGAGGGAGCTTTAGCTTGGAATGGTTCTGAGTTTACAGTCACAAGTGTAGGTACTGCATCTGTTTGGTATGCCGATTGCATCTACAATGGGGCAATGTCGGGGATTGTAACGGCAAAAGATGACGGAACTACGGATGGTAGAATCTATTTTACCGTATTTCGTGATGGTGTTTTGGCTAACCCAAGTAATAGTGCTGAACTGGTGGCTGATGGGTGGGTAAACTCTTCAGCAGGTAAATACTATAAAGCTTTGACTTCATCTTATGTTGATTATGGGTTGACATTCCCAGATAGTGACAATACTTCTGCGCAAATCAGATTGTATGCCAGTTCAGTTGCGGGGGTATCATCTGCAAAAGAACTGCAGTTTGTTAAAGGCGAATACACCCTCGCTGAACTACAAGATAAACCTTATGAATCATTCAGACCCCTTGAGCTATTGACTTGCCCTGCTAACGGAACCACAGTCTCAGACGAATTGATTCCAATTAACGGAGTGCCGAATATTCTGCATAATGTTACTGATAATAGGACGGATAGTGGCGACCCTGAGATTGATCCTACCGAAATCGCTGTTGACGGTGGCTTTGATGACTCTGCAAAATGGACTACATCGGCAGGGGCGACTGTCGATGATAGCGGTGATTCTAATCTTGTCATAACCGCATCTGGTGGCTCAGAATATGTATTGTCAGCAGTTCCAGCAGGAGAGTTCACAACAGTCCTTGGTGATGTTTACCTTTTGCATTATGTCGTGGAGAATAATGACTCAAATGATGAAGTAAGGCTCGGAAGTGTTAGCACAGATGAGGCATTTATAGATATTTTATCTGTTGCTGATTTGACTGCTGGCTCGCACACAGTACGACTAATCGCAAAAAGGACTGGTTCAGATTCTCTAATTGGGTTCCTCACAAGTGGTGTTTTAACCCTTAGTAGTATATCAATAAACAAGGCAAACATCCAAGAGAACACAGCCCCCAACCTTGAAGATATATCAGCCTTCGTATTAAAAGGCTCACTCATTCAAGAGACTACAGAGGGACAGAATCACATTGTCTCGGTCAACGGAATAATGTTGAGTGTTACTCACCTTCAGGGAATCTCAGGAGCTTATCAAGCAATCTCTGAGGGATTAAGTACCAAGATGAACAAAACAGACTTCACCCCTGACCAGAGAATCAAGGTTGTCCTGCCATTAATGACTGCTGGCGATGCGGAAGTATTTCTCTTCTCAGAGTTCAACGCTGTTGATCCTAATTTCCCCAGTCTTATTGAGGGAGCAGTTGAAAAGGAATATGTCTTTGGTGATACTGACATAACAATAGCCGTTTATGATACTGCCATTGTCTTTATGGCAGGCGGAGACGTAGCTGACAATGTGGAATGTACTGTTTTAATTGGTGAGGCTGATCCACAAGTTTCAATAGATAGGAGCGCATAATGAAAATTCTATTCAATGGCAAGGTTTACGAAACTGAGATCAATGAAAAAGGTCACGTTATCTCGAAAGATGGCAATAAGTTTTTCGGGAAATCTGAAAAGGCTATTGTCTTGGGTGAAATAGTCACCGATGAGACTACGGTCTAGATGTCAACAAACGCAAAAACTGGCCGAAAAGAGACTCACCCTGTAACTGGATATGAGCGACTACATGGGAAAGCGACTGTCTTTGATGATCTTCGCTTTCCTTTGGGTGCTAAGAATATTGACAGCAACAGCACTCGATATGCTCAGGACTTGTTCAACGGTGGGATCACAGTAAATGCAAATGCTAGGTTTCCTAATGAGCCGATCCTCTGTGCTAATCAAATCCCTCACTCTTGGAAAATAGGAAGTATATTTTATCCTCATTTCCATTGGATTCAGAGAGCGATTGATGCTTCAATACCTAACTGGATGCTTGCGTATAAAATTCAGAATAATGGTGAAGCAGAAGTCGTTGAGTCAAATTACAATAATCATACTCAGGTCGCTTGGGAGTCTAATGTTTTCCCTTATGTATCTGGTGATTTAGCGCAGATCACAAGGTTCCCTGCAATAGATATGAGCGCATACGGTTTAAGCTCCAAACTCAATTTTGTAATGTTCAGGGATGTCGGGAATACTTCAGGATTATTCGCCGGTGGCGATCCTTCCGTTATCATTGAACGAATACAGGAATTTGACATCCATATCGAAAAAGATAGTTGGGGATCAAGTCAGGAATACATAAAGGATTCTGCATGAGATTTAAACCAAACAACGATTTGAATAAGATTGTTTTCTCATTTCATAACAAGTTCCACTTTTGGGTAGGCATGGCCATTGCTTTATTCGTCGGTTGGCTTACGAGGTCGGCACAGGTGGGGTTTTATTCGGCTTATGGGGTTCTCATATTGTGGGAGGTGTTGGACGGCTTTAAGCCATGGTACACAGATTTTGAATATAACGATTTTCAGCCCTTCGCAATTAACTGGCTTAGGGAAAATTTACTTTACGCGGACGGCTTCAGTTATCAAGACGCCTTTGTTTGGAACTTGTCCGGCGCGTTAATAGGAACTGGATTACTCGCATTGATTTTGTAAGGGGTCATAATGGAACGTTTAAAGCAGAAGTTGACAGTTGGAAACATCCTAGTTATAGTAATTTTAATACTTGGTTTTGTATCATCTTGGGGGGTCCGAGACTTTAAGATCGAAGATCACCAACAGAAGCGTGAAATTCATTCAACCTATGAGGACAACGCGAGGCGTTTCATCCCGAGAACTGAGTTTGTAACCTACCAAAGCGACATGAAGGAAGTCAAGGCGGACATAAAGACCCTCTTGCAACGTATTCCGGCCAAGGATTGACATGCCCAATGTCAAAGACGCCCGTTTAATTGAAGTATTAAACTATGAGGCTGTCAACGGCTTAGAGAATACACACTTAAAATTCGATATATCTGACACCTCAATAGTCAGGTACCGAGCCGAAGCCAAGAAGCGGGGCCTAGATATTAAGCAGGCCTCACAGGAGGTTAAAGAGATAACCGGCGAAGCCTTCGACATTGACGACTTTGTCAAGCGTTACAATATTGACCTCGAGAAGTGGGAAATCCTTTACTACGAATTTATAGAAGGCGATTGGGACGTCTCTGCCAAGAAACGGGACCAAGATTTAAAGTTTACCGTTGAAAATGACAAGGACGGAAACAAGCGTCAGTTCATGGAAGGCCACGCCAAGCGCGGGGGTTGGGAGAAAAAGAAAAATGAGAAGCGTTCTCTCAGGGTAAAAATTGCACCCCGTAAATATAAGTTTGACGAGGACCGGTTCAGGCGTGAGCTCAAAGAGACTTTGAAAATTGACGCCCCGTATGTAGCTAAAAATATAGTGACCGGCGGAGAACATTGCCTCGAGTTGAATATTGTTGATCTTCACCTCATGGCTCTTTGTTGGGCTCCTGAGAGTGGCGAGGACTACGATTTAAAGATAGCCCGCCAAAGGTTTTTTGATGCAATAGAGACTTTAATAAGAATGGCGAGCCCCTTCTCAATCGATCAAATAGTTTTCCCTTATGGCTCAGACTTCTTTAATAGTGATCAAGACTATCCCTTTTCAACAACGACCAACGGCACCCCTATGCAAAATGACAGTCGTTGGCAGAAGGGGTTTAAGGTTGGGCGTGAAATGGTTATCATGGCAATTAATAGGCTCAAGAAGATCGCCCCAGTTATGGCCGTAGGTATTGCGGGAAACCATGACTTTCAGAAAACGTTTTACTTGGGTGACGTTCTAGAGGTCAAGTATGAGAATGATGACAACGTCGCGGTCTTTAATGGTCCCAAGACGCGCAAATATTATAAGTACGGTAAAAACCTCGTAGGCATAACCCACGGCAAGGATGTCCCTATGGCAAGGCTTCCGCTTTTAATGCCTCAGGAATGTCCTCAGTGGTGGGCTGAGACTAAATATAGAGAGTGGCACATGGGACACTTGCACCACGGAGCGAAGGCCGTAACGGAAACCGGTGACGACTATCAAGGTATTGTTATCAGACATTTAAAGACCCTGAAAGCGACTTGTGAATATGAATATGGCAAGGGTTGGGTCGGCGCAATTGGCGGGGCTGAGGCTTTCTTGTATCATAAAGAGGGCGGGATGATTACAAATTTTAGCCATAACCTTTGAGCGTGTTAGGTTTATATTCGTGCAATATGGAAAACGTAAAATATAAAAAGGTAAGGAGTTTAGAATGTGGCAAGACGTTATTGTTTGGGTAAGTGGTCAAACCGGTATCTCTGAAATCGTATTGAACTGGGTCGGGGTTACTTTTGTTTTCCCTTTCTTGGGTTGGTTGACTGTCAAAATAGACTTTGCTGACCTCGAGAGAGCGGTCTATGTGGCTGTTTACGGCTTCGGTCAAAAACTAAACGATCAGATTTTACTCATTAAAGGCCTTGGTTGGGTATGGGAAAACTGGATTGAGCCCTTTGTTATCAAAATGACAGCCGGCATTTTTAGAGTGATCGCACAAATCCCGTTGGCTTTCGTTGCCGGACTGAATAGTCGAGGCGAGTCATTGGTTGACCGTGATTGAATTTGCCGTTAAATATGCCATGGCATTTATTGGCGTCCCGTATGAGTGGGGCGGTGACAATGCTCTCGGGCTCGATTGCTCAGGCTTTGTTGGCGTTATCCTTAGGGCCGTAGGTGTTATAGAAAACCAAGCGGATTATAATGCTCAAGGTTTATTCCATAAGCTCCATGAATGTCAGACCGTGACACCTGAAGCCGGTTGCGTCGTATTCTATGGCCGTTCAATTACTCGTATTACCCACGTTGCCTTTATGGTAGATGACCGGCACATACTAGAGGCCGGCGGGGGTAACTCAAAAACTACAAGTCTAGAAGTTGCGGACGATCAAAACGCAATGGTCAGGGGTCGGCCATATAATTATCGCGAGGTTATCGCAATAGTTGACCCATTCGCTCAAGAAAGGTAAGGAAATGGAACAGAAAACGTATAAGATACAAGACAAAACCCTCACTCAGGGTGAGCTATCACTTAACGATAGCAAGAAGATGTTTGCCCTTTTAAAGGGTATTGATTGGGGTCAGTTCAAGAACGCAAAAGCTAACACTTACGAAATAGTGTCTAACTTTTTAGACGAGGGAACGCTCGAGCTCTTGATTGATGTTATTTTAAAAGGTGAAAAACCAAAGGGTGAGGCCGGCGATTGGCTGACCGCGTCCCTGACTATGGAGGTGGTCACTGATTTTTTCGGCTTAAACACCTCTTTGATGAGCAATGTCTCGAGCTTTCTCAGCAACTTGACGCAATTGCACAGTCAGGCGGTGACACCGAAGGAAGCCCAAAAGTAGAGATTTACGGCCTCGAAGTCTACGACGACAACGTGGTCGGCTTTTATGACAAATTGATTTTTATACTTGCTCAGGGTAAGGCTTGGGAAATGAAAAGAGTGAGTGAACTAACTCCAAGCGAGGGTTTAAAATGGCTCCTGAAAACGACATTGTCCTAAAAATATCGGCGACGCTTGACCAATTAGGAAAAGACGTTGCCAAGGCTAGGGGCCAACTCGGAGGCCTCGAGGACGGCGTTGACAAGATTGACGACAAGATCAAAAAAGGGACGGGCGGTTGGCAAGCCAGTTTTGCGAAATTTGGTCTTGCAATCAATGGAGTACAACAAGCCTTTGCAATCCTTGACCGGACAGTTGGCGACACTATCCGAACCATGGCGATTTTTCAAACGTCAATGCAGGAAGTCAACACCCTTTTAAAGACTTCAGAATCCCAGTTTAAAGGGATTACTCGCCAAGTTATAGACTTGTCAAAGCAAGTGCCTCAGACAGCCGACCAACTTTCGAAAGGTTTATATCAAGTAGTTTCCGCCGGTGTTGACGCGGGCGACGCTATGCAGTTTCTAGAGACCTCAGCAAAGGGAGCGGTTGCGGGTTTAACTGATACTCAAACGTCAGTGGATGCAATCACTTCAGTTATTAACGCTTATGGAAAAGAAGCAAAAGAAGCCGGCAACGTCTCAGACATATTTTTTCAAACTGTAAAACTGGGTAAAACCACGTTTGGAGAAATGGCCCCTGTACTGGGTCAGGTTATTCCTATAGCCTCGGCTTTCAAGGTGCCTTTTGAAGAGGTCGCCGGAGCTTTCGCGACACTTACCAAGCAGGGAATCCCAACGGCTCGCACAGCGACGTCAATAGGTCGGGCAATCTCTGAAATAGTCAAGCCGGCAAGTAAGGCTGAGAGCGCAATCAAGAAGCTCGGGTTTGAGTCCGGAGCTTTGGCCATTGAGCAGGTAGGTTTACAAGAGCTCATTATTCAACTGACTGAGTCCGGCGCAAATATGGCCTCAATCTTTGGCGAGGAAGCTATAAAGGCCGTCCTTGCTTTAGGAAAGAGCTCGACAAATACCCGCGCTGATTTATTGGCCATGGGTAATGCGGTTGGATCAACTGACGAAGCTTTCGCAAAGATGAGCGAAACTCTCGCAAATCAAAAAATCATTTACGACAATGAAATAAAAGCCATTTATTTAGAACTGTCTGAGATTTTCCTCCCAATACTGACCAAAACATTAGGCGTATTTAGGTCAATAGTCTCAAAGGCTAGTGAATTTTATAGAGATATGAATGAGACTTCCCTCGAGAAATCTATCCGTGAAATGAAAGAGCTCGGCCTCGAAACTCTCGAATATGAGTTGGCCCTTGCCAAAGTTGAGCAGGCTCAGGCGACACTCGCGTCTAGTGGCCTCGACACTCAGGAAAAAATAACCTCGGACCTCACCGAGTCAGTTATCAAACAGCAAGACCTTTATAAAAACCTCGCTGACGCTCAACGCGAAATGCTCGAGAGCGGACGGTCAGAGGAAACTATCCAAAAAGAATTGACCGCTCAGAGGACAGCCCTCAGGCTTGCTAGTGCTGAATGGCGCAATAGCTTTCGTATTAAAGTCAAGGCTTTAGAGGCGGAGCTTGCCGTCACTCAATCTATTAAGGATGAAATTGAGGCGGAGAAATCACGCACTGAGATATTAAAGGAAAATCTCGAAGTCGTTAAAAAGGTTGTATTGACTAACGAGGTTGTCCTCAATCTTGAGGGAGCTATAACAAAGCAGAGAGAGAAAAAGGCCGAAGCCCTTGACGAAGAAACTCAGGCCGTTGTCAATAATTACGAAACCCAGTTCAATATTTTTGTAAAATACCGCGACAGGATGATATTAAAAGAGAAGGCTTTTCAGGAGGCCTTGAAGGAAACCGGAAAAACTCAGCAGGCAATTACTGACGCATTTATTAGAAACGGCCTCTCTGAGATTGACGCCGAGGACGCAAAAGTTGACCGCCTTTATGAGTTGGGGACCATCTCAACTGAGAATTATATAAAAGAGCTTCGGTATAGATTGCAATTCGAGGAAGAGGGAAGCCTTGCCCGTATATCATTAGAGAACCAACTCGAACAGCTACAAATTGAAAGGTTCGCAAGACTTCGCCAAGGTTGGAAAGAGTTTTTAAAAGGCGAGCTAATTGATTTTATCACAGCGAAGCAATTAGAAATGCTCGCGACACTGGGGGCAATTTGGGCCGAAGGTGGGGCAACCCTAGGAACTTCGTTGGCCATAGCCTTACCTATGTATGGAACTGGAATTGCTATCCTTGAAGGGGCAAAGCAGGCCGTTACTGCTTTCGCTGATGGTGGTCTGATTGATGGTCCGACCCTAGCCTTGATGGGTGAAAAAGGTCGGGAGTTCGTTGCACCTGAGGCAAAATTCGGAGAGTACAGTAAAAACACTCTAACCCCTATGATTATGGGACAGGTTGAGGCAAAGCTCTCCCGTGACGGCGGGACCGGTAAACTTTCCGGAGGGTTGGGAGACATTAAAAAGGCTGTTGAGAGCTTACAAAAAAGCGTCTCAAGACCATACACCGTTTTAACTGGGACCCAACTGAGGCAAATGAACTCGAGAATGGCGCGGGGTTCACTTGTCAATTAGAGTAAAAATATTCCTTAATGGGGAAAACATTTCCCACTTGGTAGACAAGGACACTTTCCCCGAGTATTTTGAAGAGAGCATGAAGGGTGACGGCTATTTTGAGTTCGAGGTCAGGCCCTTAGTCTTTCGTCTTATCACTACCGGCACAGCAGTAAACCCCTCGCGTGGTGATTATATAACAATGCGAGACAGCCAAACGAACGCTCAAATCCTTTATGGAATGGTTGACGAAGTTCAGGACGTAGACACCGACAACCCCGAGATAACGGTCTACCCTCAGGCCCTACTATTAAAAGATTTCGTTGTTGGCGATGACTTAGATTTGACTGACGACGAGACTGTAAAAGATTACATTTTCCCCGTTCAGCATATTCGTGAAACTGTTAGGGATATTGTTGCCCGTGCCAACGTGGAATATAATACAACCTTTAGCGTGTCAATTGACAGCATACCCGACGAAGTCCTAGCCGGTGAATTTTTCGGAAACAAGCTCAAGAAGTTCGGCGGTTCATCTCTAGAAAAAAGTATTCTGAAGCTTCTAGGGAGTACGTTCTCGTCCTATATAACGAAGCTCGGCGGTGAATATTATATGATCCGGAAAGACGCTTCTTTTGAGGACAGGGTTGTAATTGGGGAAGCCGACCTCTTAAATTTCACATTGAGGCGAGATTTTACAATATTCAGAAAAACTTTTACGATAGATTTCGGGAGTTTAAGGGTCCCCTCAAGCGACTTCACTCTGCCAACAGTGGCCGAAACTCACCACGTTTGGAGGTTGGCCGGCGGGGGTATGGATTACATAGGAGACTTTGACAATGTTGACGCCTTCGGCCCAAAGTTTTGGGACAAATCTGCGAGCAACGTAACCAGTTCAGTTATAAAAGGATTCGCCCAAGAGAAGGGCATGACCGAGGCAAGTCTTGAAATCACGGTCTCCTTTGATCAGAACGACGGCAACACGTACGCTTTAGTCAGTGGTCAATTCAAAAACGATGTAGACACCAAGCTTTTACTCTTGAGCTTCGAAACTTCTTTTGACTATGAATTTGCAGGGGAATACAGAGACAGTACCGCCATGGAAATTATTAGAGACTTGGCTGTTGTCTCTAATCGTTGGTTTTATATAGACAGAACCGGCTTGGTTTACATGCTCCCACGGTCCCAAGGTCGGGGCTCGGTTGCGTTGACAGCAGGAAAGACCCTCGAATACAAGAAAACTATTCGACGCGAGGCTTCGGCTGATGTTAGTATAAACCAATACGAGGAAAACGACGACGGCGAAGTTAAAACCTACGGCCTCAAGATCAGAAAAAACGCTTGGGAAGCCCTAGTTTCTGCATACAAAACACTTTTTTCCGGCGACGTTTCTGAATATACTTTACTCATGTATGATGAGATTGACGACGACATTTTAAAAGAGGCAACTTTTGACGGTGAAAATATTGGGCGTATCATCTCAATTGAGCACTCAATACTAGAGAAAAAAGCAAGGGCGGTGGTAGAAAATGGCGTATAGAGGCACAGGAGCACCCCAGTTTGGTACGGGCGGACTAAGTTACACAATGCCTAGGCCTATCAAGGGCGGGCGTATTGAGAAATACGAGCCTATCCAAGAAGTTTACGAGAATATTTTGCATAAAATAATTCCCGCCGAGCGCGTTCTCAGGTTTACGGGTGAATATGAATTTAACGCGGTGCCGAGTGCGACGCTCAATTTACTCGTTGGCATTTACAACAGGGGGCAAACATTGGTTTGGGCTCCCCATTCTGACCTTAACAAAATCCGTTATCATGTTATAGTTGACGAGTTGGTTATCCAACCAATAAACGGGCTTATTGATTTCGACGGCTTACTGCTCAAGCTCAGAGCACTTGACACAACTAACGCAATCCCTACCGGTGACAATATTTTCGACGTCAGATTTAGACACCCAATTGTTACGGTAATAACAACTTAAAAAAATGAGGTCATAAAATGGCAAGGTTTTCATTCGGAATTTTTGATGCAACAACAGACACCTATCTAGCCGGTCAGGAAATTGAAATTGCAAGCTCTTTAGCCGGAACGGTAATAGCTTCAACCTCACCCCCCGCAACTGGGGCAATAGTGATTTCACCCGCCGGCGTTGGCCTGTATTATTGTGATGATCTACCCTCGGGCAATTATTGGATATACGTCAATGGCGTACTTCAGTCGGAGCTCGCAGGCGTTCCTTGGGATGACGGAGACGTTGCCAGTCATATTGTGGCTACCACGGCACACGGTTCCAATGGTGACATCTTAGGAGAGGACGACGTTGACGGTACGACTATTGAATTTGGGACAAGCCTCAACATTGTCGCCCTCGGAGTTGATACGGCCCAACTCGCAAGTGACGCAGTTACCGCGCCAAAGATCGCAAGCGACGCCGTAACTACGGCCAAGATCATAGCCGATGCAGTAACTACCGTAAAGGTTGCCGACTTGAATGTAACGGGCGCAAAGTTGGCGGTTGCGGTTGCCGGTGACGGTCTCAAAAAAGACGCCTCGGCTAATCTGGAGATTGAAGTATCAACGGTTGCCGAAGAGTTGGACCTCGCAATAAATAGCGCGGGTCAGTTAAAACTATTAAAGTCGCTTTCAAGTACGACCTACCTGTCAGAATTGAAAACGCTCGGCCAGAATTTGTCAATTATTGACAACCGGCTGAGACAATTACAGGAACAGTCCTCGGCTGAAAACGGGAGCTATCAGTCAATATTATTTTCTCAACACTCATCCTATCAAACTCCAAATGCAAATATAGCAACACCATTAGTCACTGTTGCGGAGTTAGCCTATAAAACTGTTTATGTCGGGGCGCATATAAAGACGCCCGAAATGAGACAGCTAGTGTTTTATGGGAATGTCAATATTGATGCAAATTATGGCATGATGAAATTAAGCGCGGGAGCGTTAAGTCAAGAGTCTGACCAAATAGTTGTTACAAGTCCGACATCGTTAGCTATATATTTAGATATATCTAGCCTACCAAACTGGACTTTATTCGATGTACTTTTACAGGCTAACGTTTCAAATGTTGCCGACACTATGGAGGTTGACGGTAGCACCATTATAGCAAGAGCGTTTACAACCTCTCTAGCGGGCGAAACCTCATACGAGAATCCTAATCCTGTTGAGTAGCCCTTACCCTACTTGACAAACTAAGCCTCGCTTAATTGTGGGGCTTTTTTATGCCTAGTATGTCCAAGATTACCGGACATAGATACAATATAATGGCCATTATATAGCGATCATGTCGCTAAAACGTCAAATAGGCGACACGTTCCCTTTATATTTGTGTCAGGATCAACACGTTTTTTTCTTGCATAGTTAAGAAATCTTAACTATCTTAAGGCATGAGCGAGACACTTAACAAAGGAACCGAGAAAATGACCTCCCAAGAGAAACCTTCCAACATGCAGGCCTTGATTGCTCTTTTTAATTCCAACCTCAAATATATAAACAGAGAGATGAGTTTGAGCGTTTACTTGGAAATGAAAGAGCAATTTCAGGCCGAGGACCACGGCCACCTTGCCAAAATATTATCACTGAGAGGAATAACACTATGATAACCTTTAAAATTGAAGCCGTCAAATTAATCGGAGCCCTCAACCCAGTCCTGAAGGCCTCAGCTAATAAGCTCGGTTTGATCGGTACGTTTACAACCCTCGAGCCCTTTGTTATGGACGCCTTGAGCACGTTGAGAGGTTCGGTTGTGGGCGAATCCGGAACTTTAACCCTCGGGATGATAGCCAACGCAATACTTTCCGAAAACTGGAAGGTGTCAAAATGAACGCAGAATATAGGGCAAGGGTCGCCTCCGCATTAAAGGAAACCGAGGGACTATTGGCCCGCGCCATGAGATACCGCGAGGACTTGAGAGACGCGGATTTAATAGACTTCTATAATCGCCATATTGTTTATTTGAAAAAACTTTTAAAAGATTGATCTATTTGTTTGCTAGTTAAGTATTCTTAACTATATTAAGCCATGAGCAAGGGACTAAACAAACAGGAGAAAACTACCATGAGCAAGGCAACATTATTAAAACGCAAGGACAACGCCGGAATATCTGACCGCATACTCGGAGCCAAGAACATCCGGCGCGAATTGAAAGCCAACTTTCCCAACACTAAATTTTCTGTAAAATCTGAAATCTATTCAGGCGGTGACTCAATAAAGGTTTACTGGACCGACGGCCCAACAAGTGAGACAGTGACCGCGATCATCGAAAAGTATCAAGAGGGAACTTTTGACGGAATGATAGACCTCTATTCATACTCCGGCGATCAATTCAACGAGGACCACGGCGGAGCCAAGTACGTTTTCGGACAGCGTGATAATTCAGTCGAGGTTGAGGTTGAGCAGTTCGAAAAGATGTGCGACGAGTTAGGCCTTGAGATTGATTCAGACGTCAAACAAAGCACCTACGGCGGGGCTTGGCTCTCAATAGATGATAGTGCTCGTATCTTTGACACTTGGGCGACTACTTACTTTCGTCAATACATAAGCAAAATAGATTTTTCAGGAAACGAGGTGACAGCATGACCACGACAATTGTAACCAAGACACGCCGGACATTTTACCGCACGATTAACTCTGTAGGCTGTGACATGAACCACCGGACGCTTGAAATGGCAAAGGCTCACATTGCCAACGATTGCGGAGCCACCGACCCCGACTCAGAATATTATGAGTATTGGAGCAAAGCACGGGCAAAGATGCGCATTGTAAAACTTGTGAGATCAGACACCACCACGGCGATTGATTTTGTACACTCAGAGCTTGAGGCCGTGACCACGGGCGACGCATAGCCCAAGGCATATAGAACCCCTAACCCCCTAACCGGAGCCCTCAGAAATGGGGGCTTTTTTTTATTTTCTTTTTTGTTTGCTAGTTAAGTATTCTTAACTATATTCAGGTGTAAGCAGAAAGGACACTTAGATGACTTACTTAGAAATACAGAGAGAGAGATTTGACAGGGGCCTAGCTTGGTTATGTGGTTCCATGTTGGTTTTTGGTTTTATAGGTTTACAAATAACGAGAGGCGGTTTCTAAATGAAAACGACAACGATCACATTAACGGCGGGCATGAAGATGATAAGAAATAAAGACCTACCTACCCGCGTAGGGCTTGACCACGTTTATTTTATGAGCATCGCTCAGACTGACACCGAGACCGCTTCCCATACCGTCCAAAATTTTACCTTTGCCGGCGGAGAACTGGGTTGGCTTCAATTGCAAGTGACGGCGGACAACTTCAAAGACTCACTTAATCCCGTGACTGTAATAGATCACACGGTTGACCCAAGATGAAAACAAACCAAACCCAATATCATTACTGGCATAGTGGCCTTAGCGTTGCCGAAAAAAATCACCTCACCGAGGACGCCGGACTCTCTTTAAAATCAAAAGCTGATTTTATTGAGACGCTTAAATGGCAACACGAAAAAACTGAAAGCTGTCAAGAGTGCGACGCTATCGCTAAAAAGTTAGGCATAAAGCTATGAGACAGCCCTTTAAAGCTAATGGGTTCTATTATGGGGTGTTCATGCCTCTAATTGGTTTGGCGACCATAGGGACCGGCCTGAGTGTATTACTTGTGATTTTAGCCGGCTTAATCAGATGACCCCGCAAGAAATAATGGAAAATGAGCGCAGTCACTACTTGCACCGTGCAAAATACGAGCTCATTGCAACGAGGATGGAATTTAAAGAGATTCAAGCCATTTATGATAGTGACGCCCCCCAGTTTGTTAGCGCGTGGGCTCAATGGATGTTTTGCGCGAGGGTTTACAATTTACTAAAAAGGATAAAACTAAAATGATTTATTTTTATGTTGGTCTTGGGTGCCTTGCTTTTTTGGCTTTCTTCATTGCCTTTTGGCGGGGCGCATGTATGGCAAACGCCGAGCATGATAGAATTATGCGAAAAGCCGTCGAATTAAACGAGCGGAATGAACTTGACAAGTAGGTTAATTATTCTTAAACTGATAGCAACGAAAGAGAGGTTCCAAATTGGCAAAAATTAAAAGAGTAGATTTCAAAAAGCTTGGCGAGATTATGAAGGGCCAAGGTCGTATTCGTAAATGGCTCGCTGAGGGCTTGGGTGTCTCCGAGGTCATGCTGAGTTATTGGTTCACCGGATCGCGAGAGATGCCCGCCAAGTATATTCCTGAGATAGCGAAAGCCTTAGGGATTAGGAAGGGTCAATTTACAGTATAAAAAAAGCCCCCAGTTAAGGAGGCTTATAAACAGGAAGAGACGCGAGTCTCTAGGACACAATAAAATAAGAGGTAAGGTATGAATGACCAAGTAAAAAATGAAGAGATTGACAGCGAAATAATTCAGCTTTCAGTCAGTGACCAAATGCTTACGGATTTTCAAGTAAAATATCACGCTAATAATTTGCCCGACGTAGCTACAAAAGACGGTTATGCTTTTGTAAAAAATGGCCTTGCTGACCTACGCGGACACCGGACAGGTACGGAAACGTTCAGAAAGCAAGCCGTCGCCCCGCTCAACGCTCGAGCGAAATACATAAACGGAATATGCAATGACCTCATGGACGAGCTCAAGACTATTGAAGCTCCAATGAAAGAGCTCAAGGCCGAGCAGGACCTTATCATAAGGGAAGCAAAAGAAGCCAAGGAGCGCGAGAACACCCTGAGAATTGCAACCATAACGGCGACCCTCGCGAAGATTGGCCAACGCCCCGCCGATATGATTGACTCAACACCCGAGGAAATTGAGGCCGAGCTTGCCGAACTAATGGCCTTGGACCTTGACAATGATTTCGACGAGTTTGTAATTATGGCCTCGGACATTGTACCAAAGACAATTGAACGCCTCGAGTCTTTACGTCAAACCCGTATTGATTCAATCGAAATGCAGAAAATAATTGCACAGCAGGAAGCCCAAGAGCTCGCAGAGAAAGCCGAGAAAGACAAAGCCGACGCAATCCAACGAGCCAAGGACCAAGCCGAACTTGAAGAGTTACGCAAGGAAAAGGCGAAGCGGGAAAGCCAAGAGGCCGAAGTTATCGCCAACGCTAAAAGGATAGCCCTCGAAAACGAACCAGTCCCCGAAGTGATTGAGACAACGCCCGAGGTCTTTATACCCGTGATCAAAGACCCAACCCCTCAGGATATGGCGCAAATTATGAGCCTCGAAGCAAGACAAGAGGATATAATTGACGTCAAAGAGCAGAGTATTGAAGCCCTCGAGGTGTTTATTGCCGGTGAGACTGTGAACGGGCGAGCAATCAACCCCTCCGGACTGGCCAAGATCATTTTCGATGCTATTTATATTGGTGGTATTCCAAATATTAAGTTTGATTTACCCGAATAATTGTTAAGTTAAAGTAACAAATAACAGGAGAAAAAAGGACATGAGCGCGGAATTTTTTAGTTTGCAGAATGATATTCGTTACAATATCAAACTGCTTTATGATGCACCAAACACTTTCAACCATGAAACCTATGGAATGAAAGAGAATTTTAC
>Ga0307989_1000744_pt1 | contig 19414 bp, 20 predicted proteins | sample EllFjometagen185_FD_203164 | JGI IMG/M metagenome (GOLD analysis project Ga0307989, IMG submission 203164) | Marine microbial communities from Ellis Fjord, Antarctic Ocean - #185 | ecosystem: Environmental > Aquatic > Marine > Unclassified | place: Southern Ocean | collected 2014-10-08
AGAAGGACACGCAGCTTGTTTAGAACTTATTGCTGGAGTATGTCCTAAAAGTTTAGGTGCAGCTGATAAATATGGTAGAACACCTGCTTATCGTGCCGCCGAAGGAGGACACACAGCTTGTTTAGAACTTATTGCTGGAGTATGTCCTAAAAGTTTAGGTGCAGCTGATAAATATGGTAGAACACCTGCTTATCGTGCCGCCGAAGGAGGATACACAGCTTGTTTAGAACTTATTGCTAGAGAATGTCCTATAAGCTTAGGTGCAGCTGATGGAAATGGAAGAACATCTGCTCATTGTGCTGCTGAAGAAGGACACGCAGCTTGTTTAGAACTTATTGCTGGAGTATGTCCTAAAAGTTTAGGTGCAGCTGATAAATATGGTAGAACACCTGCTTATCGTGCCGCCGAAGGAGGATACACAGCTTGTTTAGAACTTATTAATGAAATATGCCCTGGAAGTTTAGGTGTAGCTGATAGCAATGGAATAACACCTGCTTATCGTGCCACCGAAGGAGGACACACAGCTTGTTTAAAACTTATTGTTGGAGTATGCCTTGTAAATTTAGGTGCAGCTGATAAATATGGAAGAACGTTTGCTCATTTTGCTGCTGAAGGAGGACACACAGCTTGTTTAGAATTTATTAATGGAGTATGCCCTGAAAGTTTAGGTGCAGCTGATATAAATGGTAGAACACCTGCTTATTATGCTGCTAAAGGAGGACACGCAGCTTGTTTAGGATTTATTGCTGGAGTATGTTCTGAAAGTTTAGGTGTAGCTGATAGCGATGGAATAACACCTGCTTATCTTGCTGCTAAAGGAGGACACACAGCTTGTTTAGAACTTATTGCTAGAGTATGTTCTGAAAGTTTAGGTGTAGTTGATAGCGATGGAATAACACCTGCTTATCTTGCTGCTGAAGGAGGACACGCAGCTTGTTTAGAACTTATTATTGAAAATCTTTCTGATAAAAAATTAGGTGAAACTCTTATATTTAAAAAAACACCTGCTCATGTCGCTGCTAGAGGAGGACACACAGCTTGTTTAGAACTTATTAATGGAATATGTCCTGAAAGTTTAGGTGCTCTTGATTTTATAGGAATGACATCTGCTCATTCTGCTGCTGAAGGAGGACACGCAGCTTGTTTAGGACTTATTGCTAGAGTTTGTCCTGAAAGTTTAGGTGCAGTTGATAAATACGGAAGAACACCTGTTGTTGTCGCTGTTGCAAATAAAAACGAAGATTGTTTAGAACTTATTGCTAGAGAATGTCCTATAAGCTTAGGTGTAGCTGATAGCAATGGAATAACACCTGCTTATCTTGCTGCTAAAGGAGGACACACAGCTTGTTTAGGACTTATTGCTGGAGTATGTCCTGAAAGTTTAGGTGCAGCTGATAGAAGTGGAAGAACACCTGCTCATCGTGCCGCCGAAGGAGGATACACAGCTTGTTTAGAACTTATTGCTAGAGAATGTCCTGAAAGTTTAGGTGCAGCTGATAGAAGTGGAAGAACACCTGCTCATCGTGCCGCCGAAGGAGGATACACAGCTTGTTTAGAACTTATTGCTAGAGAATGTCCTGAAAGTTTAGGTGCAGCTGATAGAAGTGGAAGAACATCTGCTCATTGTGCTGCTGAAGGAGGACACACAGCTTGTTTAGAACTTATTGCTAGAGAATGTCCTATAAGCTTAGGTGCAGCTGATGGAAATGGAAGAACATCTGCTCATCGTGCCGCCGAAGGAGGATACACAGCTTGTTTAGAACTTATTGCTAGAGAATGTCCTAGAATCTTAGGTGTAGCTGATAGCAATGGAATAACACCTGCTCATCGTGCCGCCGAAGGAGGATACACAGCTTGTTTAGAACTTATTAATGAAATATGCCCTGGAAGTTTAGGTGTAGTTGATAGATACGGAAGAACATCTCCTTCATCGGTTGTAGATTCGGTTTATGCCGCAGGTGCCGCAGGTGCCGTAAGTGCTGCACCTATTCCAGGTGGTATGCCCGGATTTTAGATAAAAACTTATAAATAATAATAATTTTTTATAGATGTAGTTGAATTAGTTGATATTGTATTTTATGCTACAATGGTTTTTTACTATAATCTTTGCAAAAATACAATTTAAATGATAATGATTGTTAGGTCTTTGGTGTTAAATACCTTCCTTAATGTTTTGAAGCAATAGTGATGGGCTATAACCCGTTACTTAGAAGTATTTTTGATGTCTATAGGGATGATAATTAGTGTTTTTGGGGATGCTGGATTGCTGCGAATTTCTTTTAGAAATTCTCGCAATGACAATGCGCGCTTTCGCTACGGTCTTAAGTAAGGCCTAGCTCAAACGCTCGATCCTTCTGCGCGCTTCGCGCTTGAAGGATGAAATTTTTTAACAAAAATTATGAAACAAATATTAATTCTTTTAATAAAATTATATCGTGTAACTATTTCTCCTTTTTATCCATTAAGGTGTAGGTTTGAACCTAGTTGTTCTCAGTATATGATTGAGGCTATTAAGAAGTATGGATGCTTAAAAGGTTTATGGCTTGGTTTAAAAAGAATATGTAGATGTCGTCCTGGTGGTGGTAGTGGTTACGATCCTGTTAAATAGTGTTCAAAACTAAATTTATTCGGTGCTACGTATATAGAATGTGCTTCCGCGTTTCAAAATCCAAATTCTTTAAAAATTCTTTATAAAATTTAGTTTTCAACATTATTTATATTACATAAATAAATCACTAAAATCATCTTCTGAAAATTCTAAATTTTCTTCTTCTGTTTCAGATGACTCTTCTTCTCCTTCTTTTGAATCTTCACTTTCTTTCTTCATTGTGTTTTCTTTTACGTTTCCTTCTACGATTGTATTAAGAGAAGGAATAAATGTTTGATTGGGTTCTAGAATAAATTTCACCTCTACTTGATTCTCTTTATTTACTTTGTAAAGATTTTTTGAAACAGTGTAGTTAGCATTGATTACTTCCCACTTAGTCATACTTATAGTCCATAAAAATGTAATTTTACCTTGGCTTATTGAAAGAATCTTTAATTCACCCTCACCATTATTTTCATTTGTTATTTTTACATTATTAGCCCAAACAGCCCATCTGTTTTCTGAGATGTATAAAATAGAATTTAAATATACAGTTGCCATATTTTCGTCAAAGATAGTATCTTTTTTGATAGTTGTTTCTTCTAATTCAGCTTCTTCTAATTCAGATAAATCAATTCCTTCTTCTAAGGCTTTTATAATTTTAGTAATTTCCTTAAATTCGTTTTCTGAAAGCATTAATGTTTTGTATTTTGGTTCAACTTTTTCAGGTATTTTTTCTTCTATATCTTCAGGTGTAGGATTTTGTTTTATTTCTTTTGTTTTAATTTTTGTTGTAACCTTATTTTCATCTTTTTTTTCTTCTACTGTTTTTGTTTCTGATATGGCTTCTTCTTGTATTCTTAGATTTTCTTCATCTACAACTGTTTTTTCTTCAGCAAAAGCAAAGTGTTGTTGTGAAAAGATTAATAAAATTGTTAAGAATAATATTTTTAACATTATATTTCTAATTCCTTAATAGTTGATTCTATGCCATACCATCTAATTTTAATCTTAACTTTTAATATTGGTGTTTTAGTTCCTTTTTTTAAACTTTCTAAATATTTTTTATCAACTTTTTTTATTCTTTGCAAAGTTACTTCTTCTAATACTATATAACCAGCTATTTCTTGTTCGATGCTGTTTATAAAATTGTAAACATCAACATCTGTAATTGCACCAAATTCAATGGTCATTAAAGTGCTTATTACTTTTATATTTTGTTTATCGAATATACCTTTCATTGCTATTGGTACTGTAAAATTAATTTTTAGAGGGGTATATATTCTGTTTTGAATTCTTAGATTCTCTAAAAGTGTTTTTGCATAATCCATACTTATGCCTTTTTTTTCTTTTTGTCCGGGTGTTAATTGGTTTTTCCATATTTTAATGTGATGCATTGCAATAGTGGACTTTTCTTCTAGATCTATGATTTTGTTTTTTATTGTTTTGTAATGTTTTTCTAAATTGTTAATTTCATTAATATAAGAAGTTCTTGTTTTAATAATTTTTTTTGTAATATAAAATAAGCCACTACTGAATATTCCAAATAGAATAAATAATAATATTATTTTTTTGATTAATTTAGAAACTTTTTGTTGTACAGGACTTTTATTAGACTTTTTTGTCTTTTTGCTTTGTTTTATTTTTTGATCTTTTGTACTTATTTTTTTTGTTTCCATTTTATCTTTTACTTAATATATACATCAACTAAATGATAGTAATATTTCTTATTAAAATCGATATTACTTGGTAATTTTGAATAACTAACTTTTTCATTTTTAAATTCTTTTTTTAATTTTCCTGTGAACACATCAAATTTTTTGAATAAATCATCAATATTTCCTCCAGGATTTAGAAGATTTAGTTGAAAATGTACATTAGTTTTGGTGTTACTTGTTGGATTTGTGTATTCGAAATTATCCATTGTCCAGCTGAGACTATAGGTTAATCCTAGGTTTTGTTGTACTTTTTCAAATGTTTGTAATTGAGTGTTGGAATCTTTTTTTGCACTGTTAATTACTTGACTTATTTCTCCTATATCTATTATTTCATCTATACTTTCTTTTTCTAATCCAAATTTAATTTCCTTTTTCTTTCTCAGTGTCTGACTATTGTTAGTAATATCTTCGACCATGTTTTGTCTTTTTGTCTCTGCTTTGATTTTATATCCAGATAAATAAAATGTTGATGCTGCAATTCCAACAGCTATTAAAAGTAAAGAATTAAAAAAGACTTTAATAACATTAAATAAAGTGTTTAATTTATTTATTTTGTTGTTCGAAAATTTTAATGATTTTTGTCCTCTAATAAAAGCAGTTCTGATTAATATATCAGAAAACCGATCTTTTAAATTAACAAATTTAGATAAATTTATTTTTTTTGCTGTTTCGGATGGAGTAAGTTTTATAAATTTAACATCTTGTATTTCCATATCTAGAAGTTTATTTTTTACATCTTTTTCTGTTATTGTTATTACTGTTAAATCCTTCATATTAAAGGAAGAAGAAAATCTCTTTAAATATTCCCCTGTTCTTAAAATATCTCCTTTTAATTTATCAGCAAATCCTGTTGATGTGATCAAATCTTGACTCAACAGTCTTGTAAAAATCAATATATTATTGCGTATAGCAATTTGTCTTAAATCGCTGACTTTATTTTGTGTAATTAAAAGTAGCCATTTTGGCTTGAGATCTCCTGTTAGCTTAATGTTTTTAGTAAGTTTTTTAGCCATTTTACACATTTCTAACGGCACCATATATATGCCTCTAAGTCTGTTCGGTAGTTTGTCAAATAATTCCAACCATTCTTTTAAGGGGCTTGCTATTGGAGAGGAGATGAACATGTAGTTCCATTTTTTACTAAGCTTATCTCTATCAATTAAAAATTTGCCCTTTAAATCTTCTTTTGGTATTTCATATTCAAATTTTCTTTTAACAATAGAAAATAAATCAAATCTGTTAACTGCGGGAAAGGTTTTATGATTATAGTTTTGTGCGACAGTATCTAGAAGTATATAAACTTCAGCTTTTTTATGTTTGTCAAAGAATTTTTTAACTTTATCAACAGTATTTTCAGCTAATTTATTAATAAAAATTTTATTTTTAATTGTATTGCCTTGTTGGAGTGTTATTATAGCTCCTCTATTACCTAGATTTATGGTAATTATTTTTGACATAAAATTAAGATTGTTATAAGTTTGTTCTAGAAAATACTAATGCTCTTTAGACTAAGGATAAAGTCTATTTTATAAAATGTAAATCTTTTTTCTGTAACCTTGATCCATGTATTATTTTGAAAAAAATATAGAATTTTATTCAGTAAATAACAAAGGCCTGTTGATTTATTTACCAGGTTCAATGAATATTAGCGTTGTCAACAGTCCTTTGTTTAGTATTTTTACTTCTAAAAAAACTTTTAAAGAAAATATTAAAACAAAATATAGCGCTATATATATTCATATGTTTTCTGATGGCTTTTGGAATGATGGCTTTGAAGTGTGTAAAAAAATTGCTAAAACATTACAACTTGGTGTTGACCAAATTTTTTGTACGTGTGTTAATGATATAAATGATAATTTTTCTAATTCTTTTAAAAAAGATGGTTCTTTTTGTTTTACCAAGATTAATTTTGAAACTTTTGTAAATCTTTTTTCAAATGGAAATATTGATTCTAAAGTAGTGCGTGAATTAACTCATATTAATGATGTGCCAGTTACTATTGCAGGTGTAACGCGAGGTACAAATATAAATTCTTCTGATATAACAACTTTTTTATTTACAGATGCTAAACTTTCAGATCTGAGTATTAAGCCTATTGTAAAAAATATTGCATCAAATTCTTTACGATCTATTTATCTTAATAATAATTATTCTTTTAATAATTCTTTGTTTTTAATTTCTTCTAGTCAAGTTGTTTCAAAGAAAAAAATATCTTATAGTGAAAAGCAGTTTTCGCATTTTACAAATATAATGGAAAAGGTTTTACATAGATTGTCTATGCTTATTTTAAAAGATGGATTGCAAAATAAAAAAATCATAGAATTTAAAATAAATACTAGTTTCCCAAAAAAAGTTGTTAAATTAATATCAGATAATTTAGTAAAATCAGATAGTATTAAATGTGATATAACGCGTACTTACAGTGTTCATAATTTGACCTTTTTAGTGTTATCTGTTTTGGATATTATTAAACAAAGTTTAGATTTTTTTAATATGGATTTGAGCAATGTGTTAGAAAATGTTTGCATTGAGATAAATGGTATTAAGCTTTTTAGTAATAAAAAATTCTGTATAAATAAAACAATTTTAGATTCTATTAAAAATGCTTCAAATCAAATTTCTTTAAATATTGATGTTGCTCTTGGTAAGAGAAATAAGATCTATACTTTTTATACAACTTGGGGTTAATCTTTAGCTTTGTGGAAAAAGTAGATTCCTGTAAAAGCTATTGAGGTAATTATTATGAGAGTTGTTCGAACACCTACAATATCAGCAAGTATTCCTGTTAATAATGTACAAATTCCATAGGATAAATTTTTTAAAAAAGAAACAACACTTCCAGTTGTTGCTCTTTCTTGATCTGAAAAACTATGTTGATAAATATTTTCTTTTGCTATTTGGGTAGTTCCAAAAAATAAATTTCCACACGACATTAAAATTGGACTTATTGTGTTGTTCATTATAAGAGATACTAGGTTATTAATTTTATTAAAAGTTGTTCCAAATATTAGTGTTTTTATATTTCCGAATTTATTTATAATTTTTCCAGCAAACCAAAAGCTGAAAAATCCAGTAGCATGTTTTAATCCTCTTAAAATACCTATAAAAGATAAAGATATTAATGATTGAAAAAATACTGGTTGAAGCATGTGTGATATATAACCAGTAGTGTAATTTATAGTATCTCCTATACTTATGTTAACTAATTTTTTGTTTTGTATTAAAGTTTTTACTGCTTTTATAAAATGTGAAAAAGAAGTATTTTGAGATTTTTGTATTTTTTTAGGTTCTACGAAAAATAGTGTAATGATTAGAGTAATAAATCTAGCTATTGTACTAATTACAAAAACCATTAAAAATGATTTTTCAGCTACTGCACCTCCTAATATTGCTGATATACCTAACGCTAGTTGTAGCATGGATGAAGTTTTGCCAAGTACTGTGTGGTAATGATTTTTCTTTTTTAATTCTTTTAATGATTCGAACAATAATGCATGATTATTGCCACTGAAAAAAGATAAACATATTCCACCAAATAGCGCTCCTAAAGAAAAAATGAAATATGATTCATAAATTCCACCAATTGTAAAAGCGATATATTCTAAAACTCCAAATATTCCTCCTAAAACACAGGTTTGTTTTCTACCTATTTTGTCTGATAATATGCCGGTGGGGATTTCTAAAATAGAAGAACTAATTAATTGAATAGTTAATAAGCTTAATGCTAATGTATATGATTTTAATACTAAGGAAACATAAATTATTAATATTGGAGATGTTGGTAGAAAGTGTGAAAAAAATTGAAAATATCCAAATAATTTAATATTACGTCTGACGCTTATCATTTCTTTTTAAAGCCAAGCTCTTTCTTTTGCAAAAGTCTTTTTATATTTTCTTTATGTCTGATAACCACAATAATACAAATGATTGTGCAAATACTCATGGTTTCAAATGATGAAATAAAAGAAGAGAGTAGGGTGGCGCTTAATATTCCCATTAAAGATCCTATAGCTGATACTTTTGTTAAAAGGAAAAATAACACCCAAACTAAACATAAACATAATCCCAGCTTCCAATCAATTGCAAATAAAACAAAAATTGTAGTAGAAATTCCTTTTCCGCCTTTAAGTTTTAACCAAACAGGAAATATATGTCCTAATATTGCTAACAAACCCACTAATCCAAAAAATAAATCTCCTGAGTCATAAAAATATGTTTTTGCAAGTAATATAGGAATCAAGCCTTTTAGACCATCTAATGCTACTGTTATTCCAGCCCATTTTTTACCTAATATTCTTGCAACATTTGTTGCGCCGATACTTTTTGAACCATGCTTGCGAATATCTTTTTTTCCTATTAATTTACAGATAATAAAGCCAAATGGTATTGTTCCACATAAGTAAGCAAATATTAAAAATGTAATTTCTAAGTTTGTCATATTATTTTAATTTATTTGTTCTAAAGTTTCGTTCTTTACCGTTTTTTTGTAGGATGTTGTAGATGTTGCTTTTGTGTCTGATTGTAATTAATATTGATAAAACTAAACACATTAATGTAATTTCTGTTGAGAATGTAAAATAAGAAAATATTGTTGTTATTATTGGTCCCAATATTGCTCCTAATGATACTAAACCAGTTGCGTAAAATAAAAATAACCAAACTATTAAAAAACATATTAATAATTTCCAATCAATTATTAAAAGTATAAGAATTGTTGTGCTAACACCTTTACCGCCCTTGAATTTTAACCAAACAGGAAGAATATGACCAACAACAGCTAAAATTGCAGCTAAGGCTATTATTAAATCACCAAACTCTTTAAAATAAATTTTTGCTATTAAAACTGGAATGATTCCTTTTAATCCGTCTAACAAAAATACAATTTTTCCGCATTTCTTCCCTAGTAACATTCCTACATTTGTTGCCCCAATATTTCCAGATCCGTGTTTTCGAATATCTGTTTTACCTACAAGTTTAGTAATAATAAAACCAAAAGGTATTGAACCTAATAAATATGAACATAGCAAAAGTGTATATTCATTGATTGTGAAGCTAGTAAACATTATTTATCTTTTTTGTTTTTGATTGAATCAAATGAAATAATTTTATTTTTTTGTTCTTGTTCTTCTTCTTGTTTTATAGCGTTATATATTTCTTCTTCTGTTAAATTTCCCGAAATTTGAACAGTGTTTGTAAAACATAGTTCGAATTCCATATATGGGTCTTCAAAAATCGTTATTGCATCCAAAGGTACTTGAACAGTTGTAAATTTTTTATTAAAACTTAAGTCTACTTTAAAATAATCTTTTTCAACTTTTAAATTTTTGAACTGATGTTGAAGAATAATTTTCATTTCTTCAGGATATTGTTTTTTGAGATGTTTTGGAATTAATACATTTTTATGTTTTGTGTCAAAAACTATTTCAAAGTAATGGTTTTTTGGTAAACCGTGTTTTTCTATTTTTTTCAAAATATTTTGAATAACCCCTTTCATAGCTTTTTCAAGTAATACTGGGTAACCTATTAAATCTGTGTGGTTTTGCATTTATATCATTTTGTTTTGTTTATCTAGTGAGAGGATTCTGTTGACAGGCTCCTCTCGGGCCCCGCTAACGAATAGTTGCTAAAACCCAATTAGGGTTATGCAGCAGCTAAAGCTTCGTTACCAATATAATTGTTTTCATTTGCAATTATAATTTTTGAACTATGCATCACGAATGTGATCGGTTGTATCTTACCGGACAAAATTTATATCTTTGGTATACCATGTCGAAACTTAAAATTCACCCCCTTAAATTGGTTTTTATTTTGAATCTCTGCGTCGCTTTATAAAAGTTTTTTTAGGATTCACGTATAAAACATACGCTCATCTAAAAAACTTTTAGCTCCTTGATCTTCTGCGTAAAAACACAATTTAAGTAATAATGACTTAAATATTTTTCTTAATTTTTAGTCTCCTAAAAACTCTTCGCAAGAATTTGTTTAAGTAATAATGACTGCGAATTAAACCAGAAGTAATAATCTGAATTAAAAATTTATTAAAGTCATTTACTTAATTGTTTCTGGTGGAGGTGCCGGGTACCGCCCCCGGGTCCACAGTATTTATTACATATAGAGTTTATTGTCATAGTCCGCAAGCGAACACCTTAATTATACGCTAATAAACTATTTTGGCAAGATTTTTGATGAGGTTTTTTCTTTCTTATATTTTTTGATTAGTCCCAAGATTAGACAGCTTCCAAATACTATAGCTCCGCCTATTGCTGTTTCGAGTTTTATAGCTCTTCCAAAAAAAGCGAATCCTAGTATTGCTGCAAAAATTAGTCGTGTAAAATTAAATGGTTGTAATACTGACATATTCGTTTTTGAATAAGCTATTGCTTGAAGTTTTGTATAAAACATTGCACCAAAAGCTGCTAAAGCAAACAAACTTAAATCTTGTATTCCTGATATTGGCTTCCAGTTGAACAGTGCTAATGGAGATGAAATTATTATAAGTGTGATAAATGTACAAAAAGTTAAAGTGTTAGAATGCTCGCCTTTGTTCATTAATTTTTTTACAAATACTTGATTTAATGCAGAAGTTAATGCTGCTAATAGTATTAAAATATATGCGAAATTTAGTTCTTTAAAATCAGGTTGAATGATTACTAATATTCCACAAAAACCAGTGAATAATGTTACAATTGTGCTAAGTTGTAATTTTTCTTTTAAAAATATCACAGCAATTATTGTTATAAGTATTGGTGTTGAAAATTTTAAGGCAGAAACATCAGCTAATGGTGCGTATTTTAATCCATAGATTGTTAATGACATAGTCGCAGCATTTATAACTCCTCGTATTAAATGAATGGGAATGCTCTTGGTTTGTACTAAGGGTTTCAATCCTTTTTTTGCAATTATTGGTAAAAAGAATAAGAATATAAAAGGAATTCTAACAAACAAAACTTGAAAAGGGTGGTATCCTTGTGAAAGCATTTTTAGTATTAAAGATGCTGATTCCATGCAAAGAGTAGCTAATAAAAACCAAGCTATTCCTTGTAAAGTTTTTTGTTTATTTGTCATTGATTAAATTTTTTTCTATAATTTTAATCCCAGCACTAGCTCCAATTCTTGTAGCTCCTACATCAATCATTGCTGTGGCTGTTTCGTAATCTCTTATTCCTCCGCTTGCTTTTACTCCAAACTTTTCTCCAACTGTTTTTCTCATTAATTTTATATCTTCAATAGTTGCACCTCCAGTTGAAAAGCCAGTACTTGTTTTTACAAAATGCGCACCAGCTTTTTTAACTATTTCACAAGTTTGAATTTTTTCTTCGTTGGTTAATAAACAAGTTTCTAAGATAACTTTTACAACAACTCCATTTGCTGCAAGTACAACAGCTAAAATATCATTCTCTACATATTCCCAATCACCAGATTTTATTTTTCCAATATTAATAACCATATCAATTTCTGTTGCACCATTTTCTATTGCTTGTTTTGTTTCGAAAGCTTTTGATTCTGAAGTGGTTGAACCTAAAGGAAATCCAACAACAGTACAAACATCAATATTACTACCTTGTAATTCTTGAGAACATAGTTTTACCCAACAAGGATTTATACAAACAGAAGCAAATTGATATTGTTTTGCCTCATTACATAATTTAATAATATCTTGTTTTGTGGTCACTGGTTTTAATGCAGTATGATCGATGTATTTTGCTAAGTTTGTCATTTTTTTTAAGTTAAAGAGTAACGTGATCTTTTGGTTTTGCATTCCATTCGGAAATTGTCCAATTTTTATCAGTTTCTTCTTTATGGAAAAAACAACAAGCAGCTGTTGAAATTTTGATTTTATTGTTTTCAATGAAACCGTTAAAATCTCCTGTTAAATGAGGAGTGAATCTTGCAACACCATTACTTGTTACAACTACAACAGTTTTGTCTTTATATTCCTTTTCAACTTTTGCTGCGAAATCTTTCCAATCTTGAATAGTTTTTTCTGAATCGAATTTCCATCCTGGAGGAGTTATTCCTGATTTATTCCAATCTTCAATAGCTTGTTCACCAATTCTAGCTATAACATCTTCTTCTGTTTTGTTTTCATCTGGACCGTAGTCAACTTCATCAAAGATTTCTAATTTTGTGAATTCAGAATTTAAACCAGCTTCTTTTAAAGCTATTTCAGCAGTTTGATAAGTTCTTTGTAAATTACTTGTAAAAACTACATCTGGTTTGATATTTTTTAATTGGAAAAATTTTCCTAATAAAATACCTTGGTCTTTTCCACTGTTGGATAAAGCCATATCAGTATTTTTTCCAACTCTTGTGCACACGTCACCTTTATCAAAAGTATTTCCGTGTCTTATAATTATTAAATTTGTTGTCATAATTTTTGTTAAAAATTTTGTTAAAGAAATTTTATCCTTCAAGCGCGAAGCGCGCAGAAGGATTGAGCGTTTGAGCTAGGCCTTTTTTAAGGCCGTAGCGAAAGCGCGCATTGTCATCATCGTGGCGAAAAATCGCGAAGCGGTTTTTCGATCATCGGGGATCCCGGGTCACAAAACGTATCTATATGGATTCTGAAACAAGTTCAGAATGACATAGAGGGTTTTCTATGGATTCTGAAACAAGTTCAGAATGACATAGAGGGTTTTCTATGGATTCTGAAACAAGCTCAGAATGACATAGATGGTTTTCTATGGATTCTGAAACAAGCTCAGAATGACATAGATGGTTTTCTATGGATTCTGAAACAAGTTCAGAATGATAATATTTAGTTTTAAACTAACTCGCCGAATTTTTGAATAAGAGCTTCTGTTCTCTTAACATCTTCTGGAGTATCAACACCTGAAGAAGAAGGTCTGCCTTTATAGTCAGCCATTACAACACGGATTTTGTATCCATTTGTTAAAGCTCTTAATTGTTCCAAACCTTCGAATTTTTCATAATAATCTTCTGGTAATTTTCCTAATTCCATTAAAAGATCATAAGAATATCCATAAAGTCCAACATGACGAATAACAGGAGATTTTTCCATGCTTTCTCTATGTTTTTCTTCTTTACGAACTGCAGGGATAATATTTTTAGAAAACCAAACAGCATTATTTGTTTTACGATCTAAAATAATAGATGTACCACTAAATGGAGTTGTTTTCTTTTGTTCTCTTAAAGTGTCAAGTTGTTCCCAAGTCATTTCAATTCCTGGTGTAACCATATCAACTTTGTCGCCATCTTTTTCAGCTCTTGCAAATTCTTCTAATAAAGATTGAAGAACCCAAGGTGGTGTTAAAGGTGCATCGCCTTGTAAGTTTAAAATATAATCAGGTTTGTAGTCTAAATTTTGAACTGTTTCACAAACTCTGTCTGTTCCAGTTTTACAATTATCACTTGTTAAAACACATTTCATATTGTTTTCTTTACAATAATCTACGATTCTTTGATCTTCGGTTGCTATAACAACTTCTGATCCAGTTGATTCACCAGCTTTTACTGCGATTTCGTAAACTCTGTCGATCATTTTCTTGCCAGCTATAATAGCCTCAAGAGGTTTTCCAGGGAATCTTGTTGAAGCATATCTTGCTGGAACTACAATTATTGATTTCATACCTTTCCTTTTTTTGGTTAATAATTAAATATAATATTAAATCTAGCTCATAATAGATTTTTGTTTTAAGAAATCAATCATGTTTTTTATTCAATTAAAACTTTTATTACAATTTTGTGTAGATATTTTTTTGTAGAAAGTGGGGCGTGTGCATCATCTTGAAAAAATATTGCAAAATGATTTTTTCGGAGTTTAAAAAAGAAATCTGGTTTATCTAAAAATAATTCTCTGTCTTTTGTTGAATCATAACCATTTTCTGAATTTTTACAATCTGATTTATATTTCCAACCTATATTGTCTTCTATATTTAAAGCAATTTGTATGTCTATATATTTATTGTGAGTTTCTAGTTTTGAAAAACCTTTGCCTTGTTTTTTTTGAATATCAGCAAAGATTTTTTTCCCATCTATTTCGTATCTGTCTTTATCTAATTTTTGTAAGTCATTATTTAAAAGAAATTCAAATGCCTTTTGAAATCTAGGATGTAAAGAGATATATTTTTCGTAATTTTCTAATTTATCTAGAATCATTTTTTATTCGTTCTATTAATTTAAACTCTTCTGTTTCTGTATTGTAAGTTATATATATAATTTCTGTGTGATCCACAGGAATTGCAGCTGATTCTCTATCAATAAATGATAACATAAATCTTAAAATTGCTCCATGCGTTGGAACACCAATATTTGTATATTTTGTTTTTTCTGCAAATTCTTTTAAAGCTTTAAATCCCCTTTCTCTTACTTGAATTTTTGTTTCTCCACCTAGATGTAAGAGATTATCAAATTCAGGATTTACTGATTTATGTTTTTTTCTGTATTCTTTTCCTGTAATTCCAATTTCTAAATTTAATTTTTCAAATTCTGAAACGGGCATTCCTTCCCATTTGTCACCAAAATACATTTCTCTCATTCCATCACTAATTATGATTGGAATGTTTAGAGCATTAGCAACAATTGCTCCTGTTTGAAGTGCTCTTAATAAAGGGCTTGAAAAAATAACTTCTAAATTTTTTGGTTTAATGATGTCAATTAAGGTTTTTGCTTGAATCATGCCTTCTACATTTAAAGGAATATCATAGCCAAATTTTTTGTCTGTTTGTCCTTGAATAATTTTTCCGACATTCCAATCTGTACGGCCATGTCTTACAAAATAAAAATTTTTGATCATTGTTTTATTTGGAATTGTTTGTATAATGTATTATTATTAATAAATATTTGGTGTAAAATGTCCATACAAAATTTAAGACCTGTTATTGTTGGTTTGCCAGGAGCTGGTAAAAGTACAACAGCTGAGTTGATTGCAAAAAAGTATAATTTTGAAGTTATTTCTACTGATAAGCTTTTTAGGGTTTATAGAGCAATTTCCTTAAATGATAATGATTCAGAGGGACATGAAATAATGAAAGCTTTTTTTGAAAGAGTCAAAAAGCTTTATTCTGAAAAAAGTGTTAGTTTTAATAATTCTGAAAATTATTTAGAATTAAAAAAACAAGCTGAAACAATTGATGATAAAAATTGTTGTGGTTTAAAAGATAGTAAAATTTTTAGAAATCTTAGTGGTTTAATTAAAGAAGAACTTAGTTTACCAGGTGATGATGATATTTTTCGTTTATTTGAAATAGAAATGAATAAATGGTTAAATTCAAAGGGAATATTTGATAATAAGCTTCCTGATTTAAGTGCTTCAGCTATTTTGTATGAAGAAAATGCAGAGTTATTTTCTAGAAAAAATGGTTTTGTTTTGATTTTACTAGATGTTTCAAGAGAGATTTTAGAAAAGAGATTATTTGAAGATTTTATGTTTCATGTTGAAGAATCAAAAAAAGTTGGAGAATTAAAACCTAAACGTGGTGCTTATGAAATTGCAGCTAGAAAAGAAGCCGGAATTGAAATGGTTGGAGAATATGAAAATTTAACAGAAGAAAAATTGGAATTAGTTAAAATAGGTTTAATGAAAAGATCAGATAAGGATAGAACTGATCGTATGGAAGTTTACAAAAAACGAGTTGAGGCTGTTTCGGGTGTTGTTGTTAAGGTTGAGCTAACAATGTCTTCTCAAAATGTTTTTGAATTAGTTTGTAACAAATTATAAAACAGTATGTTAGAAGAAAGAGAAATGAGATCTGGAAGGTTTTCTGTAAAAGACAAAGACGTGAAATATGATTGTCTTATTGTTGATTTATCTTGTCTTACACTAGTTGAATCATTTGTTGGTGAAAAAAATGGAGATCGTGTTTTTAACGAAAGAGAAGAACATTGTCTTTTTGCTAATATGAATTTTGATTCAAGTCACAAAAAAACTCTTGGTTTTAATGTGCCACAGTGTGCTAGATTTCCTCATTTAAGTAAAAAAGATGTTGATATACCAGTTGTATTATTAGCTGAAGGTTTGACTCTTGAAGAGCAGCAAATTTTTTTAATAAGAGCTAAAGCTCTAAATATATCTTGTTTTAAGCCTCCTATTCCTGAAGGAGAGGAACCTCATGTTTTTTTTGATAAAGATAGTTTAGATGATTTTTTAGAGAAAAAAGGAATTACTAATTCTTTATTTGTTTACTCAGAAGAAAAATCTTTGGAGGTTGGTTTTTCCTCAGTTAATGTTCTCTCAATTAAATCAATTGTTGATTTTTTTAAAAATGAATTTCATGTTGTTGGTTCTAGTTTAGCTTTATCTGCTGTTAGTGAAGATGGATGTAAAAGTAAAGAAGGATTAGAAGAAGCTGTAAGCGATGGTGTTAAAATTTTATTTTTTGATATAGATGGTACTTGTACAGATGGTTTTAAAATATATTCAGCTGATGGAAATGAATTTAAGCGTTTTTCTAGAGAAAGTTTAAGTGCTATGAAAAATGCTTGTAAAGAGGGTTATAAAATTGTTTTTTTGACAGGCGATAGAAGTGAAATTCCTGAGTTTCTAGCTGATTTTGTAGCCGGTGAAATAAAAGGTTCTGTTAAAATTTCTTTAGAAGAATTTTTTTATGAAAATCAAAATGTTATGTTTGCTGGAGGTCTTTCAAGTAAGGAAAAACCTATGTATGTGCGAAGAGTTTGTGAATCTTTGAATGCTAATTTAGAGAATGTTATTTATTTTGGAGATGGTGGAAATGATATACCTGCGATGCGGTTTGTTCTTGAAAGAGGTGGTCGTGTTTTTTGTCCTAAAAATGCTGAAAAAGAAGTTAAAGAATTAAAAGGAGTTGAGAGTTCTACTTTGAAAGGAGGATATGGTTTTGTTGCTAATTTAATTAGGTATTTACTTGAAGAGTTAACAGAAGAAGATGAAATTTTACAACTACCTGAAGAGTTAACAGAAGAAAGATGAAATTTTACAACAAAGGGTTGAAAGTGGATTAACTGGTTCTTTAGTTGACAGTTTAAGAAATAGATTGCGTGATTTGGGTGAATAATTATATAGAGTGTAATTAATTTTTACTTTATTCCTTTTTCGATATTCTCAACAATATCTTTGAACTCAGCTTCTAAGACACTTTTTCTAGCTATTAAAATGTAATCATTGTGATTTTGAAATAATTCTGGATTTGATTTAAATATTTTTTTAAATGCTTCGCGGAATCTTCTTTTTACTTTATTTCTTGTAACTGCTTTTTTATCTATTTTTTTTGAAACAACTAAACCTAGTCTTATAAATTCTTCTGCACGTTTTTCATTTGTAACTTCCAAGTATTTTTCTGGAGATTTCTTTTTTAGAATAATTATATTTTTAGTATGTATAGTTTTAGCCGCGTTCTTTTGTGTTCGTAAAAAATCTTGCCTAGAGCGTATTGTTAGTAAGTGCATTATTGTAATTTTTTTAAAGCTTGAGGTTTGTTATTTTTTATAAAGCTAATTAATTCTTTTGCAAGTTGTTTTGGTGTTTTATTGTTTGACTCAAGAACAAGATCATTATATTTTGTATCTATTCTAGGAAGTTGGTTTTCTGCTAGTCCAATTTTTCTATCTCCTCTTTGTTTTTCTCTTATTCTTAAATTTTCAATAGAGCAAACAGTTCTAACTAAATAGGTTTGATGATCTCTTATAGGTTTTACTAAAGTTTTTATTCTTTCTAATTCTGTTAGAACCAAATCTCCGATAATGTTTGTATCTCTATCGGCCAGTGTTTTTATGACATAAGGCATATCGTTCATAAATTTGATTCCGTATTCACCTTTTTTTGTTGTTTTGGTTTTTGCGTCAAAATATATACCTAGTTTGTGATATTTTGTTAAGGGCTTATCTTTGAAGTTTACATATTTCGCAGGGAAAAGTCCGTATAAATTATCCATAGAGAAATCATAATAAAAATCTTTTGTTAGTTTTTGAAACTCGTGTCTTATGCTTGTTTTGCCTGAACTTGAAGTTCCGTTTAATATTATGATTGTGGACATTTTTGTGGTGGTTATAATTTGTTTGTTTAAAATCATATTAGAAGAAAAAATAAATTTGTATAGCATGAATTTAAAAAATGAATATTACGTAAAAGATTTCAGAGTGTTGGAGTTTGATGTTTTGGAAAATACTATGAAGCCTTTATTTGTTCCAAAAGATAAGGATGTTGTTTTTACAGATGATCAAAAAAGTGCGAAAGGTAAGGGAAACAGAGAGTGGAAGGTTAAAAAAGGTAATCTTTATTTAACTAGTTTTTTGAATGCTTCGCGGAATCTTCTTTTTACTTTATTTCTTGTAACTGCTTTTTTATCTATTTTTTTTGAAACAACTAAACCTAGTCTTATAAATTCTTCTGCACGTTTTTCATTTGTAACTTCCAAGTATTTTTCTGGAGATTTCTTTTTTAGAATAATTATATTTTTAGTATGCACAGTTTTAGCCGCGTTCTTTTGTGTTCGTAAAAAATCTTGCCTGGAGCGTATTGTTAGTAAGTGCATGTTATCAAATTATTTTTTTAGCTAAAGTGTAATGAGTATTTCCACCTTCACAATTTTTTAATTCAAGCGATAGGTCGAAACCATATTTTTTGTAAAATTGTGGCGATTGATATTCTATTGTGTCTGCCACTAAATATCTACACTCTTTCTTTTTTGCTTCTGCTTCTAACTCATTCATTAATTTTGTACCTAAACCTTTACCTCTGTATTTCTCATCAGTCCAAAAGTAATCAATATATGCAAAACCAAAAAACATACCACCGTATAATCCTGAAATAATTTCTCCATTTTCATCTCTTATGCAGAAGCTAAAATCTTCGTCCATTTTAAGTCCGTTTTTTTTATTATGTTCTCTTGTTTTATTACGAATAAAATCTATGTCTGTTTTTGGTATATTTTTTTCTATTTTGAACATTTTATTTTTTAGTAGTTGTTGTAAATTTTTGATATAAGATGATATTAGAAGAAAAAATAAATTTGTATAGCATGAATTTAAAAAATGAATATTACATAAAAGATTTCAGAGTGTTGGAGTTTGATGTTTTGGAAAATACTATGAAGCCTTTATTTGTTCCAAAAGATAAGGATGTTGTTTTTACAGATGATCAAAAAAGTGCGAAAGGTAAGGGAAACAGAGA
>Ga0307989_1000745_pt1 | contig 19412 bp, 16 predicted proteins | sample EllFjometagen185_FD_203164 | JGI IMG/M metagenome (GOLD analysis project Ga0307989, IMG submission 203164) | Marine microbial communities from Ellis Fjord, Antarctic Ocean - #185 | ecosystem: Environmental > Aquatic > Marine > Unclassified | place: Southern Ocean | collected 2014-10-08
ATGCTCGGTAACAAATCAGGGAGATAAAGCCAGCAGAAATATTATACGAAAAGCAACGAGGCAAAACCCGAACGCAATGGTAATTGTTGTAGGTTGTTACTCGCAATTAAAACCTGATGAAATTAGCCATATTGAAGGTGTTGACATGGTTTTGGGAACACAAGAAAAATTTCATATTCCGGCATATCTAGGTGATTTAAAAAAGAATAAAACTACCGAAATTAAAACAACACGATTAGCAGATATAAAAAGCTACCACAAAGCATTTTCGTGGGGAGACCGCACCCGAAGTTTTCTTAAAATTCAGGATGGTTGCGACTATTACTGTTCCTTTTGCACCATCCCTTTTGCACGAGGAAAAAGCAGAAACGACAATATTTCTAATACCACTGCCGAAGCAAAAAAAGCGGTTGACAAAGGTTTCAAAGAAATAATTTTAACCGGTGTTAATATTGGTGATTTCGGGAAATCGACAGGAGAGAATTTTTTGGATTTATTGAAAGCACTGGAAAAGGTGGAAGGATTAAAAAGACTGCGCCTTGGATCAATCGAACCCAATCTTTTAAAAGACGAAATAATTGAGCTGGTCGCCAATTCAAAAATAATAATGCCGCACTTTCATTTACCTTTGCAGTCCGGTTCCGATGAAGTTCTGTCGTTAATGAAAAGAAAATATTCAACCGGATTATTTGCCAAACGAATTAAACGAATTCGCGAAATTGTACCGCACGCTTCTATTGGAGTTGACATTATTGCCGGAACAAATGGAGAAACAAAAGAACTCTTTCAGGAATCATACGATTTTATAAATAGCCTTGAAATTTCGCAATTACACGCTTTTACCTATTCAGAAAGAAGTGGAACGCAAGCTTTAAAAATTCCCTGGAAAGTTGAAATTGAAGTTCGAAAGCGAAGAACGCAAATGTATATCAACCTTTCGGAGAAAAAACTCAGGGCATTTTACGAGAAGCATTTAAGCACCTCGAAAACTGTGCTTTTTGAAGCACAGAAAAACAAAGATAAAATGCTTGGATTTACTGAAAACTATATCAGAGTTGAAACACAGCACAACGATATTTTGGTAAATCAGCTTAAAAAAGTAAATCTAAAATCGATTTTACCTAACGGAAATGTTGCTATCGATTTTTAGGCTCAATTTTTTACTTAATTTTACCTCAAACTTTCAAAAAATGGATTTCAAAAAACTTTGTTTTCAGGTACAAGATATTGCCCGCGAAACCGGCGGTTTCATTCGAACTGAAGGAAAGAAAATTTCAGCGTCGGACGTGGAAATAAAGAGTGTTGCAAGCCTTGTTACTTATGTTGATAAAACCGCCGAAGCAAGTATTGTTTCTGCTTTGAAAAAACTTATCCCCGACTCAGGCTTTGTTGCCGAGGAAGGAACTGCCGGTAGTAACAACGAAAAATATACATGGTTTGTCGATCCACTCGATGGAACCACAAATTTTATTCATGGCATTTCGCCGCATTCAGTTAGTATTGCTTTAATGGAAGCCGATGAGTTGGTACTTGGCGTAGTTTACGAAATTGGTTTAAACGAAATGTTTTATGCTTGGAAAGACAGCCCGGCCTTTTTAAACGGGAAAGAGATAAAAGTGGCAACAGCAAGTAAATCGGCGGACACGCTCGTTGCAACCGGATTTCCATATTACGATTTCGAAAAAACTGAAAATTATATTGATGCACTTCGGCATTTTATGAAAACAACACGAGGAATACGGCGGTTGGGTTCTGCCGCAGTTGACCTATCGTACGTGGCAGCCGGACGATTCGATGGCTTTTTCGAACATGCATTACATGCCTGGGATGTTGCAGCCGGTGTTTTCATTTTGAAACAAGCTGGTGGAAAAATTTCCGATTTTAATGGAGGAGAAAATTGGCTGTTTGGAGGAGAAATTATAGCTGCAAGTAAAAATTATTTCAATGAGTTTTTTGGAATAATTAACAAAAATCTGGGTGACAAATAGTTAGCTGAGATATTTTTAAAGCAATCTATTTTAAATTCCTCTATATTTTAATAAGTAATTCTTATTTTATATTTACACTAAATTGTAAATTGCAAAAAACAATAAACAATAAACAATGGCAGAAAAAGAAATTGCCCTTTTAAAAGAACAAATCGAGCGACTTAGCGAAAAGAAATTCGATTTAGAGGCGTGGAAAAATCATACCATCATTTATTTAGAACGTATTTTTGGAAAAGATAATTCAAAAATAAAGATGATAAAAGAGTTGGCATACGACTACTCCAGTTGGAATTTACGCGATACGGCAGCAGCAGGGAAATCGAAAGACAAAGACCCGATTCGAATGCAGGCCATCGAAATTTTAACGGCAACCATTACCGAATTAGAAAGTTTGGGATTGCCAAAAGTAAAAAAAGAAAAAGACAAGGTTTGGGTGCTTCTTCAAGATGAATTAACCGGCAAACAAGTTAAAGAAGTTGAAAGTTTACTTGCCACAGAAGATTCTGAAAAACTTGAAAAAATTTCGAACATTCTTGAAAATCTGGAAAAAGAAAATTTGGCTCTTGTAATTGCAAAACTTCTGACTTAGTAAAATATGATTGGGAATAAAAAAATTGCAATTGTTATTCTGAATTGGAATGGGGAGAAATTATTCGATGAGTTTTTGCCGTCGGTAATTGAAAATTCAAAAGGAGAAAATATTGAAATAATAGTTGCCGATAACGGTTCAAGCGATCTGTCTATTTCCTATCTGAAACAAAATTTTCCATCCATAAAAATTATCGATTTAAAAAATAACTATGGTTTTGCAGAAGGTTATAACCAAGCCTTAAAACAAGTTGAAGCCGAATATCTTGTGTTGTTAAATTCGGATGTAAAAGTTTCTGAAAACTGGATTGAGCCTTGTATTAAACAATTTGAAGCCAATAAAAACGTAGCCGCCATTCAACCAAAGATATTGAGTTACAAGCAACCCAGTTTTTTTGAATATGCCGGTGCGGCAGGTGGTTTTATCGATAAATTTGGCTATCCTTTTTGCCGCGGGAGAATTTTAAACCAGCTGGAAAAAGACGACATTCAATACAATAAATCCACTTCAATTTTTTGGGCTTCGGGAGCGTGTATGTTTGTACGCGCCAATGCATTTACTAATTTTGGTGGTTTCGATGGAGATTTTTGGGCACACATGGAAGAGATAGATTTGTGTTGGCGATTAAAGAATAGTGGATTCGAAATTAAATACGAACCTGAAAGTGTGGTTTACCACTTGGGCGGAGGTACTTTAACCTACGGAAGTCCGCAAAAAATTTATCTTAATTTCAGGAATAACTTGTACATGTTATTTAAAAACCTTCCGGAACACCAATTCAAACGGATTTTTTTAACGAGAATGGTTTTGGATGGAATTGCGGCGGTTAAATTTATTTTAGGTTTTAATTTCAGTGAGTTTTGGGCGGTTGTAAAAGCTCATGCCGCGTTTTATAGAAATGTTGGAAAACTCGTACAAAAAAGAAAGGCAACACAAAAAAAGATTATCGTTAATGAACATTCCGAAATTTATTCCAAAAGTATTATGTGGAAATTTTTTATTCAGAAAAAGCGAAAATTCTCTGAATTGGATTTTCATCCGGAATAACCCTAAATCATTCTAATCATAAAAAACACTTTAAAATTCAAACCAATGGGGAAATTAATTTTTAAAGAAAAAATATATACCTATCATATTGATTTTGTGGGGCATGTAAACAATATTATTTACATTCAATGGATGGAAAACGGGCGAATGAGATTGCTGGAAGCCATGGGAATTCCGCCTGTAGAATTAGCCAACGACGATGGAATTGTACCCATTCTTACTGAAACCAGCATTCAATACAAAAAACCATTTTTCCTGGACAATGCAGTTAAAGTTGAACTTTGGATTTCGAAATTGAATAATGCATCGGCTATTATGGAATTTCGTTTTCTGAATGAAAAAGATGAACTGTGTGCAAGTGGACAACAAAAAGGCTTGTTTATTAATCGTAAAACAATGCGACCCGCTCGGTTAAATGAAAAACATCGTACATCGTTCGAAGAATTTCGGATTGACGAATAAATCTTCGGTTAAACAAAACACTTAATTACATTTATTTTTGAATCCATTTTCACAGTCATTGACAGGCAGTTGTAACATTAGAAACCTAGGTTACAATAATATTTCCCTTTCGCAGCGTGTGGAAAGATTCTTACCATATTAGTTGTATTTGTTGGTCAGGAAATTATAGAAGTTCATACCGATGTAATTGTCTCGGCTTGTGCAAAAAGTAAAAACAAAGACAATTAACACCTTTTCCTTTCCACGATCCTTTTTATCAAGTTGATTTTCATTTTAAAAGGTTGTAACTTTTATTTTGATTTAATTCTAAAAACTTAATATCATGAATGAAAATTATAACCTTAAATTTTTAAGATACGGCGCATCAGCATTGGCAATATTTGCATTTATTGTTGGTATTTTAACACTTATAAAAGGTGTGGATATTTTTGTAATAGACCACCAAAAAGCGGTAATCTGGTTTGGTCTTGCGGTGGTAGCGGTTTTAATTCCGTACATCAAAGAAATTACGATAAAAGATTTAAAAGTTGTCATTCAGGATTTGAAAGAAGCCAAAAAATCACTTGATGCCACAACCCTTACATCGAGACAATTGCAGGCTCGACTAACAGCCACACGAAGCGAATTAATTCATGGATATCAGATTTATTTGCAGAAATTACCACCCGAAAAAAGAGAACAGAAAGTAGGTGAAATGTCGAGGTTGTACATTGATGAAATGGGGCTCGATGTTGAAAAAGTTAAAAAATGGTTTATTAAACTTGGGTATGATGTTGGTAAATTAGACAATGAAATTACACCAGACTACATTAATTCAATTAAAGAATTTCAAACAAAATACGAACTTGGCGACGATGGTATTTTTGGCTACCGGACCTACGATAAAATTTGCCAGATAATTAAACTGAAATGATAACTTTTTAGTGCTTCTCTAATTTTAAATTATTCCATCAAATAACGAACTTCAGATAATATTTTTGCCCATTCGAAAAACCATTTTAACTTTACACCTATATTTATGCAATGGGGGTGCCTAATTCTGATTTAACTCAGAAATAAATTAGGGCTGAGATTATACTCAAAAAACCTGATCCGGATAATGCCGGCGTAGGGAAAGCAAAAAGGGACTCGTCCCACCCATTGGTTATTTGATAACCAAATTTCTAAAAATGAAAAAATTGAGTTTATTACTGCTCTTGCAGTTAACCGTTTTTGTTGCATTTGGGCAACTCAAACTTAGTGGTTTCGTTACTGGTGAAGGCGAAAAATTAGCCGGGGCAAACCTTGTTCTTGAAAATACGTTTTATGGAGTTTCCACATCAGCCGATGGGTATTTTGAATTTAAAAACCTAAAAGAAGGCGATTATGTATTAATAGTTTCGTTTATCGGTTTCGAAACAAAGGTGCTTGAAGTAAATACTAACGCGAAACAAGAAATTGATGTAAAGCTCGTGCCAAATTTTGTTATGACCGATGAAGTTTTAATTTCCGCAACACGCGCAAATAGTAAAACTCCGATGGCTTACAACAATATTTCTGGCGATGATATTGCAAGTAAAAATATGGGGCAGGATATTCCGTATTTGTTGCAACTTACACCTTCGTTTGTATCAACTTCCGATGCCGGGGCAGGTGTTGGTTATACCAATTTCAGAATTCGCGGAACAGACATGAATCGTATAAATGTAAGCGTAAACGGAATTCCGTTAAACGACCCTGAATCGCACGGAACCTGGTTTGTTGATTTGCCAGATTTGGCCTCATCGTTGGAAAACGTTCAGGTGCAGCGCGGAGTTGGAACTTCTACAAACGGTGCAGCTGCATTCGGAGCAAGCATAAATCTGCAAACAAATTCGTTAAATAAAGAAGCCTACGGCGAATATAAAACTGCTTTCGGTTCGTTCGCTACATTTAAAAATACAGTTTCTGCCGGAACCGGATTAATAAATGGAAAGTTTGCCGTTGACGCCCGTTTATCGAAAGTTTCGTCCGAAGGATTTATCGACCGTGCTTTTTCCGATCTCAAATCGTTTTTTGTTTCAGCCGCTTATTATTCTGAAAATACAGTTTTAAAAATGAATGTGTTTTCAGGCTTTGAGGAAACTTATCAATCGTGGAATGGTGTTCCTTCGGTTAGATTAAATAACGATTTGGCCGGAATGCAACAATATGGCGAGCATTGGTTGTACACACAACAAGAAACAGAAGACCTGATAAATTCTGACAGAACATACAATTTATATACCTATAAAAATCAGGTCGATCATTATCAGCAAGATCATTCCCAATTACATTTTTCGCACAAATTCAATGCTAATTTACATTTAAATGCGTCGGCACATTATACAATTGGAGGTGGCTATTACGAAAATTATAAGGAAGACGAAGATTTAGCAGACTACCAAATTGACTACATAACAATTGGTACGGAAACCATTGAAACGACAGATTTAGTAAATCGAAAATGGTTAGATAACGATTTTTACGGAATAACTTACTCTCTAAATTATATGAAAAATAAAACCGATTTTACATTTGGTGGTGGTTACAGCAACTACGATGGAAGACATTTTGGAAGGGTAATTTGGGGGCAAAATCTCGGAGAAATTAATCCCGATTTTATGTGGTATTTTAATGAAGGACTGAAAAAAGATTTTAGCGTTTTTGCAAAATATAATTACCAGATAACAGAAAAACTAATTTTGTTTGCCGACATGCAATTCCGTAAAATCAATTATTCTGTAAATGGACTTGACGATGATTTACGCAATTTATTTTTCGAACACGATTTTAATTTTTTAAATCCGAAGCTTGGTGTATTCTATCAACCGGCAAATAATCAGGATTTGTATCTTTCGTTTGCCATTGCTAACCGCGAACCAAACCGAACAGCTTATGTTGATGCCGACCCCGATGGAAAACAACCGGTTTACGAAACCCTTCGGGATTGGGAATTAGGTTACAATTATAAATCTTCTACCTTCTCATTTTCTGCGAATTATTATTACATGTGTTACAAAAACCAATTGGTTTTAACCGGAGAAATAAACGATGTTGGTGCGCCAATAATGACCAATGTTGATAAAAGTTTTCGCACTGGTTTAGAATTTCAGGCAGGGGTGAAAATCACTAATAATTTTCAATGGAATGGAAATACCACTTTCAGTGTAAACAAGATATACGATTTTACTGAATACGTTGACAACTGGGATACCTGGGGACAGGAGGCATTCGATTTGGGAACAACAGATTTGGCTTTTTCGCCAAATGTTATTGCAAACAGCCAGTTTATTTTTACACCATTTGAAAACCTGAATATGGCGTTTATTTCCTCATACGTCGGAAAACAATTTATCGATAATACTTCTAACGAAGACCGGATTTTAGATGCTTATTTTATGAATAATTTAAAAGTTGATTATTCGTTTAACACCGGATTGTTCGAGGAAATAAAATTTCATTTTATGGTGAATAATTTGTTTAACGAAATGTATGAAAGTAATGCCTGGGTTTATTCTTACCTATTAGGTGGCGAACGTTTTAAAATGGATGGATATTTCCCTCAAGCCGGAACTCATTTTATGATTGGAGTTGACTTTAAATTCTAACAAACTCCGTGTTCCTCTGTGAAAACCTCTGTGTTCTCTGTGGTAAAAAAAATTAACCACGGAGGACACAGAGGAAGCACGGAGTTTCACAGAGAAAATTATAAGCTGATTTTAAAAATTACCGTTTTACGAACTTCGAAACTTGTTGTCCTGCTGAATTACTAATTTTAAGTATGTACAAACCCGGTGAAAGTTCGCTTACATTTAATTGAGTTTTATTTGAATCCACTTCACGCTGAATAAATAATTTACCGTTAATATCGTGAACAGAGATGGTTGAAAGTTCGGGAATATTACTAATCGAAATTTCGTTTTCGGCAGGATTCGGATAAATAATTATTGAATTTCCCAGCTCCAATATTTTTGCCTCAGTTACATCGTGTTGCGAGTAATAATTCAAATCTTTTTTGTTTTGTTTCCATGTTGAAGTTCCAGCATCCCAACTTTGTGAGTGATATTCAGTTTCGTTTCCAAATTCATCGTACACAAACAAATAGCTGCTTAGATTATCATAAACTGAATCGCTTGCATTCCATCTCTGCGATAATAATTCGGCCCTAAGTCCATTTGTTCCGTATGTACTAGTATAAAAATAATTGTTAACCCAATCTTCCAGATTAGCATCCCATCGTTTTAAGTCCGATTCAGTAACATTATTATCATCATTGTAAATATAAAGATTCAAACTATAATTCAGCCAGGCAGAATCAGCAACAATCCATTTCTGAGAATAATACTCAGTTCTAATTCCATTTGTGTTATATTTGGTTTCATACAGATAATTATTGTACCACACTGAATTTGCAAGGTCCCACTTTTGATACAGATATTCAATTTGAAGCCCATTTTCATCGTACTTATATAATCGTTGAGAGGAATTTACCCAGTCGGAAGAATTTGCATCCCAGTTTTTTCGAATTTGCTCTGTTAAATTTCCATTCTCATCATAAAATGATGTTTCATAAACAGTGGTATCCCATGCAATATTTACCAAATTCCATTTCATGTAATAATATTCAACTTCTTTATTGTTTTCATCGTAAATCCAAACATCATTGTAACCGATCAAAAAATCGGCGGCATCGTCATCCCAATCTTTTTCGAGGTATCCGATTAAATTGCCTCGCTCATCGTAAGTAAGTTCAATTTTATATTTCCCTTCCCAAACCATTTCGGCATTTATGCTGAAGCCATGAATTGAATCTTCTAAAAAAACCAACTCGTTTGCACTTTTTAACATGCTCGAACGATTTAATAATTCTAAATGATGTTGTTTTGAAGTGCTTGCGGGTGATTCAATGTTTTCTCCAATTAAGTCGGGAAAAATATTTTGAGAACTTTGTGCATTTACTAATAAAGAAAAACTAAAAAGAGTGATTAAGATAAGGGATAACTTTTTCATATAAATAATTTTTATGTAATATTTACAGTTTCAACTATCTAAATATAACGATATTATCTATTTAATATAATCTTTTGCTTAATTTAAACTGATTTCAAATTACTTAAATTGTGAACTATAGTTTCAAAAACACACATTAGTTCTTCCGAATATTGGGGTTGACTTTAGAATTTTAAACTTTGTTTTCCTCTGTGAAAACCTCCGTGTTCTCTGTGGTTAATTTCTTTTTCTTACCACGTAGAACACTGAGAAGGCACAGCGATTCGAAGAAATTAATTTAGAAAAATGTAGATTTCTATTCAAGAATTACTTTCCCTTCAATTTCAACTAAAAGGTCTTTGCGGCAAATATCGGCAAGAATATAAACTACGGGTTGGTTTTTAAAATGAGATTCAAATACTTTTTTTATGGGTAAAAAATCTTTACGGGATTTTACATAAACACGTGCATGACCATACCTGGATTGCAGTTTTTCTTCCGATATGTTTTTTAAAACCTTGTCGGAATACAAGCTCTTAATATTATTAATTGTAACCTCGGTTTGTTTAACTGCATTGTTAACACCCACAGTTTTTTCGCCGGTAATTGAGGCAGTGCCCGAAATAAATATTAGCTTTTTATTAAACATATTAAAAAAGCGAGCTCGTTCAAATTTCGGTGTGGTTTTTATAATACACTCTTCACCAATTAATACTTTCTCACTATAATTATGTGCTGCAATTTGTTCAGGATTATCAACAGGAAACGTTTCTAATTCATCAGATTTAACTGCTACAAATTCAATTATTATTCCACCTCTGTTCATTCCAATTCCGGTAGCAGCCGGATAACCTGTTTCTTCAAAACTGCTTCTGTAAAACTCGGAACGAACGTTGTTAAATTCCTGATATCTTTGATTCTCTCCGTCAAAACCAACAATGTCTTCCAAATAATTCCACTGCCGAAGAATAGAATTTACAGGAAAATTGAGTTTTTTAAATAGTTTACTAAAAGTATTAAATGCATTTTCCGAATCGGTTTTACACCCTTCTCTTTTGTTTGATTGAACATTCCCAATTAAAACTTCGGTGTTGTTTTGCTTGAACAATACGGCAAAATTATTACCGGTTTTTATATATTTTATGTCCCAGAGAACAGGATCGTAATAAAAAGCTTCTATAATAATTTTAGACGTAAGCGGAGGCTGAGCAATTACACTTACTACAATATTGTTGGAATAAATTTGTGAAATTTGAGATTGAATTTCAGCATTTAAGCGAGTGTATCCATCATCTGAGTCGGCATCAACAAAAAAATTCAATTTAAAAATTTGTTTCCCCGAATTAATTTTTTTTAACTGCAGTAAACAATTCTGCAATTGATTGTTGAGCGTTCCGTCTCCCTTTTCAGGTTTTATATAAATTCTATCTCCGTTCAAGAAATACATTCAGTGTTCTTTTATTTTGGATTACAAATATGCTTGAAATTTTGTTTAAAAAAAAATAAGATTAAGGTAATTTTAGAATTTGTGAATCAATCGGTTTATATTCCATTATTCCAATTATAGCATGGGTTTTCATTGCTTTGAACAAACCAGACATCACGCTATGTTGAGCAACATCATTTAACCTTATGTTCATTATAATTTTAATAACCTCCATCTGCTTTGGCACCATTTAATATGGCTTCGGTTGAACCTACTCCAAGTCGGTCTGCCCCCTGTTCCAAAAATGCTACGGCATCGTTCCAACTACGAATTCCTCCTGAAGGTTTTACCTGCATTTTGTCGCCAACTGTTTTTACCATTACATCAATGTACTCGGGTTTAGCTCCACCCGGACCGAAACCTGTTGAAGTTTTTACAAAGTCGGCACCGGCTTCGTACGATAATTCGCAGGCTTTTGCAATCTGGTCTAATGTTAAATGCCCGCTTTCCTGAATTACTTTTACTAAAATATTATGTTTATGAGCTACTTCAACAACTGCTTTTATATCGTTTACAACGTAGTCATAATCTTCCGACAAAAACCTGCCGATATTCATAACCATATCAATTTCATCGGTTCCATCTTCAATGGCTTGCTTTGCCTGAAATGCTTTAACAGGTGTTGCATCTGCTCCATGCGGAAAACTTAATACACACGACACTTTTACATCGCTGTTTTTTAATAATCTATCAGTTGTTTTTATATCGCACGGTTTTACACACATGCTAAATACATTATTTTTAATGCACATTTCGGCATTTGCTTTCAAATCTGCATTGGTTTGTTCCGGCTTTAAAACCGCATGATCTATTGTTTTTGCTACTTGTTCTTTTGTGTACATAATAATTTGTTTAGTTATTGTTCTGCTACAACTGCGTCAACAATGGATATTGCTTTTTCAAAATCAGTTTCTGTTACAAATAAATCTATTGCTGAAGGAATTCCGCCTCCAAAACCTGCAGCTAACCCAGCATTAAACCCATCTTTTACAATTGAGTTAATGCCCTTTATCTCTAATTCATATTTTATTCGTGCAATTACAACGTCGGTGCCGGTGTAAACCAAGGCAAGCCCTTTCTTTTCTGTCATAGCTTTCGTTTAATATTCAAGATTCATTTTTCTAATCTTCCATTTCTTTTAAAACCTGCTCCACTTGTTGGTTAGTTTTGTGTAATTTATCTTTACAAATTTTTAAAAGAACAGAAACCTTTTTTACTTTTTCAGCCAAATCATCCACGTCCAATTCTTCGTTTTCAATTCTCTCCAAAATGTCCTCTATTTCAGACATGGCTTCATTATACGACACTTTTTTAGCTGTCATTTTATTCTTTTTTGGTGATTTTACTTTTTACATTTCCATCGGCAAATTGTGTTTTAATTTCATCGTTCAATTGTAATTGTGCTGCCGATTTAATAATTTTATTATTTTTCAAAGTTAATGAATATCCTCGTTTTAGAATATTTTCAGGATTGAGTAATCGCATTGAATTTTCATTTATTCGAATTTTTTCGTGCTCCCTAAAAATTATTCGTTTTGATTCGCTTGCAATTAAATCTTTAAAATGAATAAGATTTGCATTTTCCTTTAAAAGCGATTCACCAACTACTCGTTTCAAAAATCTACGCTTTAATTCAATTTTGTTTTTCGTTTCAGCAAACCATAACGAAATTACAGATTCCAAATCGTGTTTCAAATTGTTTAAATCATATTTTTTCCTGAACGAAAATTGACCAACATTTTGCTGAAGATCATTTCCTTTTTTTGAGAGATCAATCTTTTTTTCATTAATAAAACCAGATACAGAATACCTTAATCTCTCTGCAATTCGCTCTAAATTATTTTGTTGCAAATCAATTGTATTGCTTGTAATCTGCACTATTTCATTTTCCATTTCCACCAATCGCTCGTAAAATACGGCAATTCCGGATATTAGAAAACCTGCCACGGCAGTAGGAGTTTTCAGGCGTGTGTGTGCAACTAAATCTATAATTGTATCATCTTTTTCGTGGCCAATTCCGGTAATAACAGGCAACGAAAATTGAGTGATATTAAAAGCTAAATCATAATTATCAAAACTATTTAAATCCGCACTTGCTCCTCCTCCACGTATTATTACAACTGCATCGAAAAATGCGTCGTATTGAAAAATACGTTCCAGTGCATGAATAATTGAAGGAACCGCATCTGTTCCTTGCATAGTTGCCTCGAACAATTTGGTGTAAAACTTAAAACCAAATTCATTGTTTTCCAATTGATTTGTAAAATCCTGAAAACCAGCTGCAGTTGCCGAAGAAATAACGGCAATTTTTTGAGGAACAAGAGGTAATTCCAATTCTTTGTTCATTTCAATTACACCCTCGTTTTGAAGGCGATTGATTATTTCCTTGCGTTGCATGGCCATGTCGCCAACTGTAAACGTGGGATCAATATCCTTTATGTTTAAGCTTAATCCGAACGACGCATGATATTCAACTGCAACCTGAACTAATATTTTAATTCCCTCTGCAAAAGGCTGTCCGGTGGTTGTTTCAAAATACGGTTTTAACATTCTGAAAGTGTAGGACCAAATAGTAGCCCTTGATCGTGCAACAATAGTATTTTCTTCTTTTTCAATTAGCTCCAAATAACAATGTCCACTTCTATTTTCCTTCAGTTCACTCACTTCTGCCACCACCCAAACCGTTTTTGGAAATGCATCTGACAATGCATCTTTAATCGATTCGTTTAACTGAGATAGGGTGAGTTTTTGTTCCATCAATTTCCGGGTTTGAATATTTTTATTGTTTCCGAAGTTTTATCAGAATTAACTTTCAACAATAAAATACCGGGAGGCAACGAATGTAAACCCGTTAGATATATTTTTGCCGCATTGCGTTCTCTCCACTGTTTAAGCAAACGACCTTCCATCGAATAGATTTCAATCTCTACTTCCCCGTAATTTTTTGTATAATCTTGCGAAAGAATCAAATAATTTTCCACAGGATTTGGGTAAACTTTCCATTGATTTTCAATTTCCTGCAACGGAGATGTTTGATTAATTAAATATAACCATGCCATTCTGAAATCAGGTATTCCATATCCAAGTAACGAATCCGGATCGTCGTACAGACTAGAACTTAATTCAATAGCTTGTTTAATTTCAACAGCCGTTGCATATGGAGCAGCCTGCCACAAGGAAGTTGCCATACCAGCCATTACAGGTGACGAGAAAGAGGTGCCATCGGCAGGTCCTAAAGTTCCATTGCTAAGTTGTAAAAAAGTAGCCCATCCAACTGCAGAAACATTAGGTTTAATATCTCCATCGGATGCTGGTCCATAAGAAGTAAAATAGGCAGCAAAACCAAATTTATTTGTCGCACCAACACCAATTACATTGTCTCCGTCGGAAGGTGCAATTATGTATTTCCACGGGTCATTGCCTTCGTTCCCGGCACTGGTAAAAACCAACATTCCGCGCGAAGCTGCAATATTAGCTCCTTTTGTAACTTGTGTAGTTTTACCGTCCATATCAGCGTAAGTATGATTCATACTAGCATCGTCAAACTCGTAATACCCAAGCGACGAATTAATTACATCCACACCAACACTGTCGGCAAATTCTGCAGCCGCAACCCAATTATATTCTTCTATTAAAAACTCGGAATTTACATCTTCGGAACGCAAAAGCCAAAACGAAGCTTTAGTTGCAGTGCCAATTAATTCACCCGGAACATTTCCTCCAATACATGAAAGTACACTCATACCATGACTATGAGTACTAAATATATTTGAACTCGGATCAACAAAATCTTTTGTCCCCAAAATCTGATTATTTGCCCACAAACTGTCAAATGCTAAAAAATTATCGGCATTTGAGAATCCTGCGTCCAGAATTGCAATTTGCATTCCCTGGCCATTAAAATCCTGATTATGCAAAAATTGCCCATTCATTAATCCTGTTTGATAAACCGATGGTCCATATTCGGTGGTGTCGATTGGTTCATTCTCGGCTAACGATGATTCAGAAAACTTATTAAAAGTGCTTTTAGTTGTGTTGCCTGGTTTTACCAGTTGCACCAGATTAACGAAAGGAAAACCCGATACTTTTTGTGGAAAACTGTCAACTGTAGCTTTTATTGTAATTCCGTTTAACCATTTCGACGCATGAACAAGTTCACCGCCAATAGTAACAATCGAATCGATATAATTAGAATTAACAGGTAAATCGAGTGAATCTATAGGAATATTTTGTTTAACCCGGCGTTCGATTGCACGTTCAGAAAGATATTCTCCTGGATTTGCCAACAAGAATTCGGTATTATTTTTATCTGAGAATGCAAGCCAAAAAAAATCTTGTGATTTCGATTGGAAAGTCTGTAAAATAAATATAATCGTAAAAATTAGAAATATATTTTTGTTCATGCTTGTCCGGTTTTTTACTCAAACAAAAGTTTAGCCAATTTAGGAAATCTGAATAAATTCTACTGGTAAATTTTCATTTTTCTCATGTATTCTACGGGGTCATCCATAAATTTTTCGGGGTCGGTAATATTACCCATCCCTTTTTCAATATTTATCAATTTTAGGTTTGCAATACTATCCCGAACCTCCGGGTTTAAAATTTCGCCATTGATGTATTTTAATGAATACTGAAATTCTCCCATAACGTCGTAATACTTCCACTCACCATCGCGAAGATTATTGTTGTAATGGGCTTCCGTTTCGAGTTTCCCATTTTGTGTATGAATTAAACACAAACCATGGCGATTATTTTGCTTTATTTTGCACTGCAAATAAGCTTGCCCGTTTTTATAGAATATTTGATATCTGCCATCCTGTTTCCCTTCAATCCAATCAACTTGTTCCATCAATTCACCGGTGTCGTAATATTTAAATGAGGTTCCGTTTTTAACTCCTCCCAGAAATTGTTCTTCGGCAATTTTTCTATTTCCCGAAAAATAAACCCAATTTCCTTCTTTTTTCTGATTCACATAATTCCCTTCGGCAACCTTTTTTCTGAACTTGTCGAACAATTGTGTGAAAGCAGAATCGGATTCTGTCTTATAAGTTATAATTGCTTTTACTTGTCCACCCCCGTGATACCGTTTCCATTCACCAACCGGGTTTCCATTTTTAAAATTACCTTCATAAATTAATCTACCATTTGCTTGTTGCTTTTTCCAAAGTCCCTGTCGCAGGCCATTCGAATCGGTTTGATTAATCTGAGAAAAAGTTATAAATGGCAATAGAATCAAAATAATTGTAAAAATCCGCATGTTTCTGTTTTATTAAAGAACTACAAAAATAATTATTTATTTTGGTTGTTTTTAAACCTTGTGATTTTGAGTTTCACTTTTTATATTTTAAGTGCTCTATTTTTATTGCGAAGGATTCCATCTCTATCCATTTTTATTGAATAAAGATGGAATCCTTTTGTTCACTATTTCCCAAAAAAGCCCTTCCGCAAATTCACGAAAGGACTTTTAATATCTTAAAATATGCAGCAGATGAACTTTAAGTCACCAGCTAAAATTTAATGCTAATTATTTTACTTCTTCAAAATCAACGTCGGTTACTTCTCCGTCGCTATTTGGCTGTTCAGCTTGTGGTCCGGCATTTGGATCGCCTTGAGGTCCTTGTGCACCACCTTCAGCTTGCGAAGCATTGTACATTTCTTGTGAAGCAGCCTGAAAAACAGCATTCAACTCTTCCATTGATGTATCAATTGCAGCCATGTCTTTACTTGCGTGCGCTTCTTTTAGCTTTTTTAATGCATCCTCAATTGGTTGCTTTTTATCCGCAGGCAGTTTGTCGCCAAATTCTTTCAATTGTTTCTCTGTTTGGAAAATCAAACTATCAGCCTGATTAATTTTATCAGCAGTTTCTTTTACTTGTTTATCTGCTTCGGCATTTGCTTCCGCCTCTGCTTTCATTTTGTTTATTTCGTCATCCGACAAACCAGAAGAAGCTTCAATTCGAATCGACTGCGATTTCCCGGTAGCTTTGTCTTTCGCATTTACATGAAGAATACCATTGGCATCAATATCGAAAGTCACTTCAATTTGTGGTGTTCCTCGCTGTGCCGGTGGAATTCCATCTAAATGGAATCTACCTATTGTTTTGTTTCCCGTTGCAATTGGACGTTCTCCTTGAAGAACATGAATTTCAACCGATGGTTGATTGTCAGCAGCGGTAGTAAATGATTCCGATTTTTTTGTTGGAATTGTTGTATTCGATTCAATCAATTTAGTCATTACACCACCCATTGTTTCAATTCCCAACGAAAGTGGAGTTACATCTAACAACAATACATCTTTTACTTCGCCAGTTAAAACACCACCTTGAATGGCTGCACCAACAGCAACTACCTCGTCAGGATTAACTCCTTTCGATGGATCTTTTTTGAAGAAACCTTTTACTTTTTCCTGAATAGAAGGAATACGTGTAGAACCACCAACTAAAATAATCTCATCGATATCGCTTGCAGAAAGACCTGCATTTTTTAAAGCTTTTTTACATGGCCCCATGGTTGCATTAATCAGTTCATCGGCCAATTGCTCGAATTTTGCACGAGTTAAAGTTTTCACTAAGTGTTTTGGAATCCCATCAACAGGCATAATATATGGCAAGTTTACTTCTGTTTGAGTAGAACTCGACAATTCAATTTTAGCTTTTTCAGCAGCCTCTTTTAAACGCTGCAATGCCATTGGATCTTTTCTCAAATCTATGCCTTCGTCGTTTTTGAATTCGTCAGCCAACCAATCAATAATTACCTGATCAAAATCGTCACCACCAAGATGTGTATCGCCATCGGTAGATTTTACTTCAAATACGCCATCACCCAATTCAAGGATTGAAATATCGAAAGTACCACCACCAAGGTCGAACACTGCAATTTTCATGTCGCGATCCATTTTGTCCATCCCATAAGCTAACGATGCAGCAGTTGGCTCGTTAATAATTCTTCGAACTTGCAAACCTGCAATTTCACCCGCTTCTTTTGTAGCCTGACGTTGCGAATCGCTAAAATATGCCGGAACTGTAATAACTGCTTCGGTAACTTCTTGTCCTAAATAGTCTTCAGCTGTTTTTTTCATTTTCTGAAGAACCATAGCTGATATTTCTTGCGGAGAATATTTGCGGTCGTCGATAAGTACACGAGGTGTATTATTATCTCCTTTTACTACTTTATACGGAACGCGACCCACTTCTTTCGAAACAGCGGCAAAATTTTCGCCCATGAATCGTTTAATAGAATATATCGTTTTTGTTGGATTAGTAATTGCCTGACGTTTTGCAGGGTCACCAACTTTACGTTCGCCATTTTCAACAAAAGCTACAATTGAAGGTGTTGTACGTTTTCCTTCGCTGTTGGGAATAACGACAGGCTCGTTTCCCTCCATTACAGAAACACACGAATTTGTAGTTCCTAAGTCAATTCCAATAATTTTTCCCATTATTATATTTTTTAGTTATTATTTTATTTTTTACAAATGCCCTTAATCAATGATTATGCCATCGGATTTCTTCTGTTTTTTGATGAAAAACTGACATAATATTGTAGGAATCCGTTTTACATCCTGTCAAATCCGGTGACAAAAAGACAGAAATCAAGAAAGAGCAATGAAAAATATGAGAATAAAAATGATGTGTTTTTACTGGAGTTATAAAATTAATTTCGCTCGGCAACCGGAATATGCAAAAAAGAGCATCAATGCAATTAATACCTACTCCAATAAACCGCCAAAGAAAACTCAGGTCCGGAAAGCATTATTTTTTCATCTTGCGAAATGCGATAAGCAAAACTGAAGTTCACCCTCGACTTTGAATTAATTTGAGAAAAATATCCGACATACGGAACAACTGCCTGATTGAATTCACCCACATTAGAAAAATTATTTAGCTCAACGCCCGGTACATATTTTACCCCAAAATCGTATTGTTTTTTTAAGTCAGGAAAATACGACCAACCAATTTTAAATTCAGCTAAAATCCAATCGTGCTTTTTATACCGATTATAATTAACACTTGTACTAAAATTCCGATTCCATTTTAAGGTTTTGTATTTGGCATTTTTATACTGAATGTAGGCTCCATAAACAAAATCAGGCTCGCGGTTAAAGTATTTAAAAAACGGACCGGTTTCAATTCGTGAACCTTGTAAACGAGGCATAAATTCAGCCAGCTCCCAATCTGTTTTTAAATCTTCGGGATGTGTGAGTAGCATTTTTTCATTTAAAAAATCGCCTACCAATTGCGCCTCCGACTCTTTATTATGACCAATAACAATCTCTCTTTCGTACTTAATTTTATATATCTCGGCTGCAATTATTTTAACTTCATTTTCCGAAAAAATGCGTCCTGCATAATATTTTTCTAAAATGTGTTGAGCCAGCATAAAGTTGTTCATTGGATTTAATCTTCCCCATCCCCAACCAGCTTTTGCTTCAAATCCATACCTGAATTTTGAATTATTCGAACTATCATCGAAAACTGTAACTACACTATTTGAATCAATCGAATTGCCATCCGAATTTTGATTGAACCAACCATAACTTGCCCATCCACCTACCTCAACAATTGTATAATTTCTTTCATTATAATAATATCTGCTTGAGTAATCAACCGATACATTTGCGCGTACTCCGATTTGAGTCTGGTCTGCCTGAATATTTTCCACAAACGAGCTGTCCATCCAATTTCCCGCACCATAAAAGGGACCAACTTCAAAAACAAATTCTAAAAAATCCTGTTTATAATCCAAAAAATTCCAATAGCTATTTTTAAATTGAAACGCCCCCGAAGTGAAATTAATTTCATCAAACGTCTTTGAAAAATCGGTACGTAACTCTTCGCGTTCGCCGTTTCCA
>Ga0307989_1000746_pt1 | contig 19370 bp, 20 predicted proteins | sample EllFjometagen185_FD_203164 | JGI IMG/M metagenome (GOLD analysis project Ga0307989, IMG submission 203164) | Marine microbial communities from Ellis Fjord, Antarctic Ocean - #185 | ecosystem: Environmental > Aquatic > Marine > Unclassified | place: Southern Ocean | collected 2014-10-08
AAATTTTTTCAAAGTATTCAATACTTTTTCATCAACCTTGCCAAATATTGAAATGCCGGAAGCACCATTTGCCATTGCTGTTTTTATTCCTTGCTCCAATTCATTTTGCGATTTGAAATTGGGTAAAAACAAGCCTGCGTAAAGTGGAAATTTACCATTCAAGAAATGAATTCCTTCTTCAACTGCATCACCAATCCAGCTAACTTGTTCTTTGTAAAAACCATGATAAATCATTGGGCAAACTCCATCTAAGTTCCAATTTGTCCAGTCCTGACGTACAATTCTACGTGCAATTTCAGGGGTTGGGAAAACTGCCGCGGTTATTTGCTTTTTGTTTTTATGAGATACCTCTGCCAAATGATTTACAATACTATTTATCTGATTGTATCGGAATGTTCTCCATGAGGGACTTTGGTCAGGGAACTCCAAGTCCAATGGATCAACTCCTGTTTTTTCTTTGTATTTATCTCTGCAAGTTTCACAATAACAGAAATCATACTCCGCTAATTCTTTAGTTTGTTCAATTCCATATTTACCCCAAAGATCAACGGGCAAAATAACATCGCAGTAGCGTATATAATCTAAATGAATTCCATCAACATAATCTTTTTCAACTATTAATCTCACTTGATTTTCCAGATACTTTTTCACCTCTGGTTTTGAAGGACAAAGCCAACGATAATAACCTACATAAGGAGGTTTGTCGGCGCACGAGTCTCCGTTTCTACTTACTGCATAATATTCAGGATGATTTTCAAGAAGTTCTTTTTCGCCTCGGTTCATCGTCCACATCCAACGGTGTGCTTCCAAGCCGGCTTTTTTTGCGATGCGGAAATGACGTTCGCTGTCTTGTTCAAAAAACACACCTCTGATTCCAGCATCATAAAAACTTTTATATTTTTCTTTTAACGCAGTATCTTCTTCCTGCTTATTTGGATTTTCCCAAACCCAATGTTTCGGGCCTTTTGCTTTTTTACTTGCTTTAACTTCGCTTGCATTAGCGGTTCCCAGAACGGTCAACCCCATTCCAGCCAATACCGATGATTTTAGAAATTCCCGTTTATTCATGTTTGTAATTATTTATTCAAGATTTGAAATAGTCCGTTTTGGTTTATAGATAGTTTTAATCCATCTTCAGTTCGCATGATTACCGTAAATCCATCATTTTCAGCTTTCATTTCATACCAAATAGTTTCACCTGATACCGTTTTTGTTGATGAGGATATTTCTAATGCAGAAAGTGAATCCGCATATTTACCCTTTTCAAGTCTGTAATTTTTCTGTTTATAATAAATATTCCAAAGGAATTTGGCGAATCTTTCTTCATTAGGTAAATAAAACTTAGTTGTATTACTACCTGTTTTATTGGATGAAAACTGCACCAAACCCCAGCGTTCAGGAAAGTGCATATTTATAACTCCCGGGGCACTCCAAACCCAATTGTTTTCACTTTTATATTTTCCAGTTTTTACATCCTTTATTTTCTGATATTTCCCATCAATCACTTCGGTTTGCCATTGTACCCTCGAAAAATTAATTTTCCAGTAACTTCCATCTTTTGGTATCGTATATTTTCCATTTTTGGTTAAATATTTAAATGGAACAGCAACTTCAACCGTCCATTTTTCATCAATATCTACCGGGTAATTTAAGGTCCCGTTTAACGAAACGGCACTTTTAAAATCTTTAATATTCCAATTAATTTCTGCCCGTCCTCCATTTCTGTATGGTTTTGGCATGAATAAATCGAACAATGTATTTTGTGCATTTAACTCAAATTCAAAATAATTGTGGGTGTCGCGGTCAGGGTCGATAAAAATTTCAAAATCGTTTTCGCGATAAACTATTTGGTCGTGGGTTTTATAATATGCCCAAATATGGGGTTCCTCTAATTCAGCTAAAATGTACAAATTTTCACTGTCCCAAAGCATTTTGAAGCGAGTATTGTACAACGGTTCAGGTTTCGCATCTCCTTCAATATCCTGAAAATATTCTGACCACTCGGCTTGCTGCCAGGAAATTTCATTGGGTTTACCATCAATATTTATTTCAGAAATAGTTTGATAAATAATATAGTTTCGAACAGGGTGCAATAAATGTTCATAACCCGACCATATTTTTTGAGAAAATGAGAATTGTGTAAATAAAAGAAAACCAAACAAATAGACCAAGCGCACCATTATACCAAAATTTAAAATTTTTCAATTGGGTGAAAAGGTGTATCAAATTAAATGATGGACTTAATTTCCCCAATCATTGTTTGAGCTAAATTATTGGCATTTTCCAAAGTATCAGCTTCAGCATAAATTCGAATTATAAGTTCGGTATTTGATTTCCGGAGATGCACCCACGAATTTTCAAAATCAATTTTTACTCCGTCAATATCAGTAACTTTTTCGTTGGAGTATTTTTCTTTCATTTTCACGAGAATAGCATCCACGTCAATTTCTGGTGTCAATTCAATTTTATTTTTCGAAATAAAATAATCGGGATATGTTTTACGCAATTTAGAACATTTCATTCCCGATTTTGCCAAATGGCTTAGAAATAGGGCTGCTCCAACCAAAGCATCTCTGCCCGAGTGGCTTGTCGGATAAATAACTCCACCATTTCCTTCGCCACCAATTATAGCATTTGTCTCTTTTATTTTGGCTACAACATTCACTTCGCCAACCGCCGCCGCGGTGTATGTTTGTCCATACTTTTCGGTGATAACCCGCAGTGCTCTGCTCGACGATAAATTAGAAACGGTATTCCCGGGAGTTTTGCTTAAAATATAATCGGCAATGGCAACCAAGGTATATTCTTCATTAAACATCGAACCATCTTCGTTGATTATAGCCAGACGATCCACATCCGGATCAACAACAAAACCTACATCAACTTTACTTGAACGAATAATCGCTGCTGTTTCAATCAAATTTTCGGGAATTGGCTCGGGTGTGTGTGCAAAATGGCCGGTTGCTTCGCAATTAATTTCAACCGTTTTTTTAACACCTAAAGCTTTAAAAAGAGCTGGCATTGCAATTCCTCCCACTGAATTTACAGCATCGATTGCAACAGTAAAATTGGCGTTTTTAATTGCTTCAACATCTACAAGGTCGAGTGATAAAACTTGCTGAACATGAATTTCTGTGTAATCTTTTTCAGAAAAAATTCCTAAATTATCGATTTCAGAAAAAATAAATTCTTCGGCTTCAGCAATTTCAAGAATTAATTCCCCCTCGGCTGCGTTTAAAAATTCCCCTTTGTTATTTAATAATTTCAGGGCATTCCACTGTTTTGGATTGTGGCTGGCTGTTAAAATAATTCCGCCGTCAGCTTTTTCTTCAGTTACAGCTATTTCGGTGGTTGGTGTAGTTGCTAATCCAATGTTTACCACATCGCAACCCATTCCTATTAAAGTTGAAATTACAATGGAACTTACCATTTCACCAGAGATACGGGCATCTCGCCCAACAACTATTTTTAGTTTCTCTTTACCCAAACTTTGCTTTGCCCAGGTTGCATAAGAAGCCGTAAATTTTACTACATCAATCGGGCTTAATCCTTCTCCCGGCTTTCCACCAATAGTTCCACGAATTCCTGAAATTGATTTTATTAATGTCATGTTTTTATTTTTTGAAGGTAAAAATACTAAGCTAAATGAGAAAAGAATAGAATCAAATCAATTATTCATCAATTTCATTCAATTCTTTTAAGGTGAGTTTCAATTTCTGTATGTAATTTCCGTAAAGCTTGCGAAATCCCCAGCGCAAGAAAATAAATATTCCACCAACAATAATAAAAATAAAAACCAGGCCGATGGCAATAGTTAAAAATAATTGGTCCATTTTGATTTCGGAAAAAGAAATCCCTTGATTTTCGACTTGTGCAAACGACCCTTGGTACAAACCAGTTATAAAACCCAATGCCATTGTTAAGGTCATCGATATTAGTGCTAAATAAAACAATCGTCGATAGAGATTCAGGGTTTCAATTGTTTTTTTCAATGTATCTTTTAAATCGCAGGTAATATCGCAACTTCGTTTTACGCGGTAATATTTAATGGCAAAAAATATAAAAGTTGTGAAAATTAATGTGTTACTAAAAATACTAAGAAACAGCAACCAATTTGGGATGCTTATGTTTTGACTTACCTCATCTAACAATAAATGTGATAGTAGAAAATCGTTAAGTGCAAGCAATAAAACAAGGACAAACAAAATAATAAAACCTATCCTGATATTTCGCTCGATACGTTCAATCAAATTTTTGGTTCGCTTGCTCAACATCGCTTTTAACTGACTTTCATCCAGTTCACGATTCGACGATAATTTGTCCCAGGTCTTTTTTAATTCTGTTAATTCCATTTTACTACTCTCCTGCTGCCATTAACTTCTTAAGTTTTTTCTTTATCCGGTTCATTTTTACCCTAACGTAGTTTTGGGTAATTCCGGTTATTTCTGCTATTTCTTCATATTTCTTATTTTCGAGATACAAAAGAACAATCGATTTTTCGATACCGGTAAGTTGTGCAACTGCCTTGTGCAACTCTTTTATGTCTTCTTCTGTTTTTGAATCATAACTCTCATCTTTTATCTGAAAATTTTCATAGGTCAGGCTGTTTTGGTCTGGTCTGCGTTTTGTTTTTTTGAATGAAGTAATTGCCGTATTCAGTGCCACCCGGTACATCCAGGTCGAAAACTTCGATTCTTTTCGGAAAGAAGGATACGATTTCCAGAGTTGCGCCACAATTTCCTGAAACAAATCATTGCGATCCTCTTGCACGTCGCAATAAATATTACACACCTTGTGAATAATACCTTGATTTTTCTGAACTATCTGTATAAATTCCTTTTCCAAAACTATTTAATTAGTAATCGATTTGATTAATCATTACAGCAATTAACTTGCTCGATTAATTCTTCTTTAAAAAGAGTATCTCTTTTTCAGAAAGGAAACGCCATTTCCCACGTTGCAGATTTTTTTTAGTGAGACCGGCAAAATATACACGATCCAATTTTTTCACGCGGTAACCAAAATGCTCAAAAATACGACGTACAATTCTGTTTTTCCCTGAGTGAATTTCTATACCCACTTCAGTTTTTTCTTCATCGTTCACATAACTTATATCGTCGGAAGAAATTGGACCATCTTCCAAAACAATTCCATTGGCAATATCTTCCAAATGATTTCTCTCTGCCGGTTTATCCAGCGAAACCTGATATACTTTTCGCATATTATGACTTGGGTGTGTTAGTCGTTTCGAAAGGTCGCCGTCGTTTGTAAATAGAAGAACTCCGGTTGTGTTTCTGTCTAAACGCCCCACCGGATAAATTCTCTCCGAACAAGCATTTTTTACTAAATCCATCACAATTTTATCAGCATGTGGATCGTCGGTTGTTGTTACAAAATTTTTTGGTTTGTTAAGAAGTAAGTAAATCTTTTTTTCAGGATTTAAACGACGTCCATCAAAACGCACTTCGTCGGTAGGTTTAACTTTTACACCTAACTCAGTTACCGGTTTCCCGTTTACTGTAACCATTCCGGCCGTAATATAAGTATCTGCCTCACGTCTCGAACAAACACCTGCATTAGCAATATAACGATTCAAACGCATTTCGTCTGTTGCACTTTTTTTCTTAGGAATATTACCACTTTTAGCAGATGTCGATTTTGAAAAAGATCTTTTATATTTAGGTTCTGAAGATTTAAAAGTGCCTTCAGATTTTTTTGATGATGAGTCCTTTTTTTTGCCAAATTCGGAAGTTTTACTTTCCAAACTTTTTCCTACTCTTTTTCCGCCACTTCCTGCTCGCTCTTTCCTTTTATTGTAATTATTTTTCATTCCTTTTGACTGATTTGTGCAAAGATCGGAAAAATTCCGAATTAATATTCTATATCACTAACTTTGAATTGTTTCATTTACATTTGAGTAATAATTAAAAACTACGTAATTATGCAATCACACGAAATCGACTACAAAATTATAGGGCACGATGTGCAATTGGTAGAAATAGAATTGGATCCTGGCGAAACTGTAATTGCAGAAGCAGGCGCGATGCTTTATATGGAAGAAGGAATAGATTTTACTGCCCGAATGGGTGATGGTTCAAATCCAAAAGCAGGTTTTTTCGATAAAGTACTTTCCGCCGGTTCGAGACTAATTACTGGCGAATCGTTGTTTTTAACGCATTTTACAAATCAAGGCTGGGATAAAAAACATGTGGCATTTTCGGCACCTTATCCCGGAACAATTATCCCAATAAATCTGGCACAAATGGGGGGCAGAATCATCGTTCAAAAAGATGCCTTTTTATGTGCGGCAAAGGGTACAAAAATATCGATTACATTTAATCGTAAGTTGGGAGCTGGTTTTTTCGGAGGTGAAGGTTTTATTCTTCAACAATTACAAGGCGATGGAAATGCGTTTATCCATGCCGGAGGAACTGTAATTGAAAGACAATTAAACGGCGAAACTTTACGGGTTGACACAGGTTGTATTGTTGGTTTCGAGCCTTCTGTTGAATACAGCATTGAACAGGCGGGTGGTTTGCGTTCGATGGTTTTTGGCGGCGAAGGAATTTTTCTGGCAACCTTGCGCGGAACAGGAAAAGTTTGGCTGCAAAGTATGCCCATCCGGAAATTAATTGCCGAACTTTCGCCCCGCGGAGGCAATGTAAGAAAAGAAGGGCGCAGTGGTTTGCTGGAAGGTTTACTCGAAAGATAACCATTAATTACACCATAGTTTTATCATTCATTTATTTCTATAATAATTTTTAAATGCAATTCAGAAAAAATGAACAATAGTTTGTTTTTATAATTTATTATTGTATTTTTACAACGTTACATAATAGATATTAAATGAAATCAAGAAAACTTTATAATAGGATTTCGGTTTTGCGAAAGGAGAAAAATGTTTCGCGGCAGGAGTTGGCAGATGTTATTGGAGTGAATTTTCAGACCATTGGTTATCTCGAACGCGAAGAGTATAATCCAAGCCTTGATCTTGCTTTTAAAATAAGCGAGTTTTTTGGTTTACCTATCGAAATTATCTTTTCACCGCAACCCTTAAAACCGCTATTCGAAGAAATAATTGAACTTAAAAAGAAAATAGGAGGAAATTAAAATGAATCATCAAATTTCAAAATCGAACCGCCGAAACTGGATTATTTTAAATCTTTTGTCGATGACATTTATCGTAATCTTTTTTTATACCGGGAAATACTTTGAGCAACCTTATTTATTTTTTGCCGGAGGAGCTATTTCTTTGGTACTCCTGATTATTTCCTTTAAAATGGGATTCGTTAAAACCAAACTTTGGAGATTGGTGCACACAAAAAAAGAAGATTTGGATGAGCGACAAATTCTAGTTGTCCTCAATGCGCTGAGATATTCTTATGTTGTTTTTGTAATGTTTTGTTTGGTAATAATTTATGGATTTGCTTTAGTAAACAAAGGACCCATAAATGTACTGGTTGCAGCTTGCCTGCTTTATTCTGCACATGTACTTCCCGCTGTTATAATTGGCTGGACCGAAAAAAGAAGTGTAACAGTTAAAACCGTAAATAATATAATTCTGATTGCCTATTTTAACCTACCTTAAACCACTCCCGGCAAACTAATTCCTGTAATTTTACGGTATAAATCGAGGGCAAAAACATCTGTCATCCCAGAAACAAAATCTACAACCGATTGAATTTTCAGATAAACAGAATCATTTTCTATTTTATATTGTTCGGGTATAAGAGAAAGAATTTTTTTACTATACAAATCTTTCGGATTCATAATTGCACCAACAAACTCATCTAATAGCGTTCCAATAATTTTATACCCGGCAATTTCAATTTCAACAACTGTACGATGCGCATAAACCTGTGTAATAGATATTTCCTTTACCAAATTCATTGCTTCTAATTGCCTGTTTTGCAACGATGCAATTAAACTTCCAATAAAATTACCGGCCAAAATATCGTCTCTGTTTTCCTCAAATATGCGGGTACTTTCATAAATCAATTTCCCGATTACACCGGCGCGTAAATAACTAATTTGCTCGTTTTTATCCGAAACCCGTTTTAAAGTCGATTCAATACTTTCAATAATTTTTCGGTCTATTTTACGATCATAAAATCCGAGGTACAAATCTTTTGTCTGTTCAAAACTTAAAATCCCAAGTTTAAATGCATCTTCCAAATCCATTATCTGATAGCAAATATCGTCAGCGGCTTCAACCAAATAAACTAGCGGATGACGCACAAATTTTTCTGAATTTTCTGCTGATGTCAAAATATTCAATTCTTCAGCAATTTTCCGGTAATCATTTTTTTCGGACTGGAAAAAACCAAATTTCGGCTTTTTGGCCAACACCGACTCGAAGGGATATTTTACTATTCCGGCCAAAGTTGAATACGTTAATGCAAATCCACCCGGTCGTTTTCCGTTAAACTGGTGGGTTAAAATTCGAAACGCATTTGCATTACCATCGAAATGCGTAAAATCTTTCCACTCTCCCACCGTAAGTTTCGATTGAAATTCTTGCCCGCCGCCCTTTAAAAAAAAGTTAGAAATGGCTGCTTCACCCGAATGACCAAATGGCGGATTTCCCAGATCGTGAGCCAAACAAGCAGTTGAAACAATGGTTCCAATTTCGGGAATTAATTTGTTTTCAGGATTTTCGGGAATAAGTTTTTCGGCGAGTAAGTTTCCCAGTGAGCGACCAACACTCGCTACTTCTAAACTGTGAGTTAAGCGGTTGTGTACAAAAATATGTTCGGGCAATGGAAATACTTGCGTTTTGTTTTGCATCCTCCTGAATGGCGACGAAAATATTATCCGATCGTAATCGCGTTGAAATTGTGTGCGATCTTCAATTGTTTTTGAAGATTTCCACTCTTCCATTCCCAAACGTTTTGTAGAAAGTAATTTATTCCAATTCATATTTTTTATTCAAAATCGAAAGTAATTGAATTTTCAATTAAAAAATCTCAATTAAATCGAATAAGTAGAATATTGTTTTACCTGCTTTGCCAGTTCTCGTGCTTTGTTGTTTGTAATTTCATTTAGTTTCTCCCAAAATTTAGACCCGTGGTTTTTAATTTTGGTGTGAACGAGTTCGTGTAATAAAATATAATCGATTAATTTGTCCGGCAGCTTCATCATTTGCAAATTCAAGCTAATATTGTTTTTCGAAGAACAACTTCCCCAATTTCTTTTGTTGTTTCTGATCGTTACTTTTTGATATTCAAATCCTTCTTTTTCAGCAAGATAACTCAGTTGTGAAGGGAGCAATTTTTTAGCTTCAAACCGATAGATTTGCGTAATAATTTCTTCAATGTAATTTTGCGATTTATCCGAATTAAAATCTAATACAGTTATCAGAACTGTAGTTTTTTTTGTTTCAACATTAAACGTATTTCCTAAATTAAATTCTACCGAATGCAATTTGGTTTCTACTTTCGAATTCAAATTAAATGTGTTCTTTTTCAAATCAACTTTTTGCTGCTGATGCAAAATCCATGCTTGGTTTTTATGAACAAATGCTCGCACTTCAATCATTGTGCAATAAAAAGGAAAAGAAACCAACACCGATTTGTCGGGCTTTACACTAATCTTTATATTTTTGGAGCGTCTATTTTTCGAAAAAGTAACTGTTCCGATTTGTTTAAATTGAACTACTTTGCCTGACATGCGTTTATTAAGTAAAATAAAAATCAAAGATATCAATTATGGGAAATAACGAAAAAATGGAAGTTTTTGTAAACCTTACTAAAAACGATACGGTGGTTGCCATCGACGAAAAAATTGTACCGGGCAGCCTGGTATTCGATTCTTTAAACCCATTTCCAGGTTATTATCACGAAACACCAACCAGTTCGCGACCAATTTATATTTATTTGGTCTTAGACATTCAGTATCCGTTAGAAGAACTGTTGCGGGCTACGCAAAACATTGAAAAAGAATACAATTGGAAATTTGATGCCGGCAAAGGCTACATGACAATTGGGTCGGAGTCATTAAATGTTATTCGTATTCAACATTTACCTCAAATTGATTTGGTTGAAAAGATTCAGGAAGCGTACCTGAAACAAGGCATTCGTTTTTTAATGAACAAAAAACTAAAAGGAAAATTAGAAGCGCGGGTGAAAATTGTGAAATTCTCGTCGTTAAATGTAGTTGGCGAAGGTGTGTATTTGAGTGCCGACGAACCAACCTTTGCTTACATTGAAATACCAAGATACTTACCTCGCGACAGTTTCACAAAAGTTTCGATGGATGTAAAATACAATTGGGAAGGACATGAATTTGATGCTGCAAGAGGCTCTTTTTACAACAATGGAAAACTCTACGAAGTTGTGCGTATTCGTTCAAATAAAATTGATACAGATTACCTTACCTCAATTAGAAAACTATATTTAGAAAAAATTAGATAAGATGTAATAAAAATAATCTTTCTATTCTAAACGCTTTGATTAAAAAAATCAAGGCGTTTTTTTATCAGCTCTTATATGCAAATTCGCATTTTTAGAAACATTCTACTTTCGAATTTATTAACTTTGCACTCAATTAAAACTGAATAGCTAATAATTGGCTAAAAAGCTAAAGTTTTTATTCCTATTCAAAAACCAATTAAAACCACCGTGTCTAAATGGGAGCAAAAAAAAAATTATCCATAATTTTAGTAGCTACTTTTGCGATTATTGTATTGGCAGCTATTGGCTTTTTTTCCGGCATTTTTGTCCCTAATTCATTGCAATTAAATAACCTGGAAACAGTTATGGTTGACCGGGGTGAAGTAATTTCTGCAATTGAGGCAACCGGATTAATAGAATCGGAAAACGAAGTAATTATACTTAGTCCTGCGCCCGGTATAATTAAAAGTATTTTAAAAGAACCCGGAACGAAAGTTAAAGCAGGAGATATTATTCTTCAGTTAAATCCCGAACCTGTTCAAAGCGACATTGAAAGATTACAAGACCAGCAAGAAGTAAAACGAAATAATCTGGAAAAAACCCGATTGAGTGCTCAAAGCACAAAACTCGATTTGGAGTACAACGAAGAAGTAAAAAAACTTAAGATTATGTCGTTAAAATCGCAACTTGCCGACGAACAACAACTTCTTGAGGTTGGTGGAATATCTCCAGCAAAACTTGAAAAAACAAAACAGGAGATTACTCTTGCTGAAAAAGATTTGTCGATGCTGACAGAGAAAAATTCAATTCGATTAAGGCAATTAACCACAGACGAAAAAGGACAACTTCTTCAAATAAGAATTGACGAAAAAGTTTTAGAAAATAAAATTGAATTACTTTCTAAAATGAGTGTGAAAGCGCCGTCATCTGGAATTATTCTTAATATTTCGGGGAATGAAGGAGAGAAAGTAAGTGGAGATAAGATGTTGGTTCGTATGTCAGACTTAACTTCTTTTAAACTAACCGGTTCCATTGATGCTCAATTTGCCAATCAAATAAAAACCGGCAATGTGGTTTTTGTAACCATTGAATATGAAAAACTGGAAGGCCTTATTGGAAATGTTACACCAATGGTTGAAAACAGTAAAGTTCAGTTTAATGTTCATTTAAAAGAAAGTAGCCATCCAAAATTAATTGCCAATCAGCAAGTTCAAATTTTAATTATTAACAACCACAAACAAAGCACATTACGTCTTCCAAAACTCGATAATTTCGAGGATGGTAAAAAGCATAAAGTATTTGTTATAGACGACAATCGGGCGGTGAAAAAAGAGATAACTTTAGGAGTAGTTGGAAATGATTTTTGTGAAATTTTATCGGGGCTAAACGAAGGAAATGTTATTATTTCGAAAGGTACAAATGCATACAACCATTTAGCTGAAATTGAGATTCAAAACTAAACAGGATGTATAAAATATTCACAATTATATATTTGATATTTTTCATTTTTGTAAGCCCTTTATTTGCGCAAAACGACACCATTAAATATGTTTTAAATTTAGGCGAAGTAATCGACATGGCTATTTCGCAATCGTCGGCAATAAAATACGTGCAAAACCAAAATGTAAATTACTACTGGCGATTTCGAAATTTCAAAACTCGTTTTCGTCCACAATTGGTTTTGTCAGGCGATATTCCTAACTATTCGCATACCACAAGTCCAATAACACAACCCGATGGAAGTATCGAATTCAAACAAGTTTCTAACCTGGCTGCGTCAACTAATTTGTCGTTAAATCAATCAATACCACAAACAGGAACTTCCGTTTGGGCAAGTACTTCGGCTTACGGTATCAGAAATCTAAAAATTAACGAAAACAGTTTTTCGGGAAGTCCATTTGCTTTAGGTTTCACACAACCATTATTTGCTTACAACTGGATGAAATGGTACCGCAAAACCGAACCGATGATTTACGATGAAGCCCAAAAACGTTTCATAGAACAAATCGAAGAAATTGCACTCACTTCAACGTATCATTATTTTAATTATCTAAGCGTTCAAACCAATTTTAATTTAGCCGAAAGCAGCTTGAAAAATAGCCAGGATAATTTAAGAATATCACAAACAAAAAAAGAACTGGGACAAATTTCCGATAACGATCATTCGCGGATTGAACTTTCTGTTTTGAACGCACAGAAAGCATTAAACCAAGCAAATATGGATCTGAAAAATGCCGATTTTGAATTGAAAAAATACATCGGATTAGACAGAAATCAAGATATTGAATTGGTAATTCCACTAAATATTTCTTTGTTCGAAATAGACCCGGAACTGGCATTAATAAAGGCAAAAGAAAATAGAAAAGAAACAACATATTTCCAACGTCGGTTGATAAACGCCGATAGAGAATTAGCACAGGCAAAAAGTAGTACCGGGCTTAACGCAACTTTACGCGGAAGTTTTGGCTTATCGAATAGTGCTGAATATTTTGCCGGTATTTATGACCAACCAGAAAAAGATCGGATGTTACGCGTTTCGGTTAGCGTTCCAATTTTAGATTGGGGACGCTCTGCATCAACGGTTAAGTTAGCAGAATCGGAAAGAGAAATTACTATTTACGATGTAAACAAAGATATCGAAGATTTCGAGCGTGGAGTGATTGTGCAAGTTGAGCAGTTTAGTTTGTTAAAAGACCAACTAAAAACGGCTAACGAAGCAGATAAAGTTGCAGGAAATGGTTACCTGATTGCTTTAAGAAAATTTCAAAATGGAGAGCTAAGTATTACCGACTTAAATATTGCATTACAAGAACGAGAAAAAGCCAAACGCGATTATATCAGTTCAATTAGAAATTATTGGGTAGCCTTTTTTAGACTTCGTGAACTTACTCTTTACGATTTTGAGTTCGGACATAACATTAATTACGATAATCCAATGTTAAATTAAACTGTACATTCTGGTTTTCGTTTTACTACAAACAGACTAAATACCAGTATCTTCTATAGCAAAATAATAAACCTTACTTATTTGCTCTGATTAAAAAAACCTAATCTTTCAAGCAATTACTAATAATAGACAAACATGTCTTTATTTTTATATATTTGCTGAGAATAATACTATTTCATAAAAAAGTGTTACTATGACAGTTTCAAGAATAGGTGTTTCGTTGGAAAAAGAGCTTTTAGATGCTTTAGATGAATATGTTACAGCAAATCATTTTTCAAATCGCTCGCAAGCCATTCGGCATTTGGTGAATAAAAATACGATTGAGCAAAAATGGCAATGCAATAATTTTGTTGCAGGATCTGTAACTTTATTGTTTGATCCTCACCGTCATGAAATTCAAAACCAAATCTCCGACATTCAAATTAATTACCCGGAAATATTATCATCTCAACGAGTAAAACTTGACAATGCAAAACACATGGAAATATTTGCTGTAAAAGGCATTGCGAATCGTCTGACAGAATTGGCCGACAAATTAATTACTATAAAAGGAATGCAAGCCGGAAAACTAACAATGAGCAGAGCTGATTAATAACAAAACGGTCTTGTATGTTTTCTAAATTGAATAATCCAATTTTTATTAATGAACAAAATTTAAATAATGAATAATTTAAGTCCTTATCTTCAAAATAAAATTCAACTATTAGAAACGTGGTTTTCAAAAAGGAAAGGCTCGATTGTGGCTTTTTCGGGAGGAATAGATTCCACGTTGGTTCTTTTTTTGGCGCGAAAATTCCAGGGAAAAGAAAATGCAATTGGTGTAATCTCAAATTCCGAAAGCCTTAAATCTAAAGATTTTGAGATGGCCCAAGATTTCTGCAAAACTTTCGATATTAATCTTGAAATTATAAAAACGCTGGAATTAGCCGATGAACGGTACAACCAAAATCCAGCAAATCGTTGCTATTTCTGCAAAGAACACCTTTTTCATGATTTGCAAATCATTAAAGACAAGTACCCTGAATTTGAAGTATTGAGTGGAACAAATTATGATGATTTGGGAGATTATCGACCTGGATTACAAGCAGCAGCAAAATACAAAGTTTTGTCGCCAATGGTTGATTGTAACCTAACAAAAGACGAGTTGCGGCAAATTGCAAAACATTTTGAACTTCCGAATTGGGACAAACCAGCCAGCCCGTGTTTGAGTTCACGGATTCCATATAACCATCAGATTACAAGAGAAAAACTACAACAAGTAGAAGATGCGGAGAATATTCTTAACGACTTTGGTTTTAAAGATGTGCGCGTTCGCCATTATGGAAAGTACGGGCAAATTGAAGTTCAGAAAGAAGAGTTAGAAAAACTGCTTCTTGTGGAAGATGAAATTGTTGACAAAATCAGAAACATTGGTTTTAATGAATTAAGAATTGACAAAGAAGGACTGGTTTCGGGGAAACTGAACAGAGTATTAAAAAAATAATGTAGCAATAAAGAAAATAATGAGAATATTATATTACGATTGTTTTGCAGGAATTAGTGGGGATATGAATCTTGGGGCTCTGATTGACCTGGGAGTTGACAAAGATTATTTAGTAAACGAACTAAAAAAACTAAATATCGACGGTTTTCATCTGGATGTAAAACAAGATCAGCGACGAGGTATTACCGGAACAAAAGCAGAAGTGATAATCGAAAATCAGGAGAATGAAAAACATCGCCATTTACGACACATCGAAGAATTAATTAATGGTAGCGAATTACCTGAGCGTGTTAAAATTAACTCGTTGAAAATTTTCGATTTAATTGCTGTTGCCGAGGCTAAAGTGCATAATATTTCAAAAGAAAAAGTTCATTTTCATGAAGTTGGAGCTCTCGACTCCATAGCCGACATTGTTGGTGCAGCCATTTGTTTAGATTATTTGAAAGTGGATAAAGTACTCTCTTCTTCCATTCAATTGGGTGGAGGAACGGTAAAATGTGCCCATGGAATTATGCCCGTGCCAGCACCTGCCACCGCTGAAATAGTATTAAATATTCCTGTAAAAACTGGTTTAGTAAACCATGAAGCTACCACTCCAACCGGAGCCGCAATTTTGGTGTCCACTGTTGATGAATTCACCGATACAATTGATTTTCCAATTACTAAAACTGCGTACGGAATTGGTAATCGAGACAGTGAAGTTCCGAACGTTTTACGCGTTTATTTATGCGAGGATTTAAAAATGGTAAAAGATGTTAGTACCGAAGAAGCTATTCTTTTAGAGTGCAATATCGATGATATGAATCCGGAGCATTATGATTTTATTCTGGTAAAATTATTTAAAGCCGGAGCAAGTGATGCCTGGCTGGTTTCTATAATTATGAAAAAATCGAGACCTGCAGTTACGCTTTCAATTCTTAGTAAACCAAAATTGGTCGAAAAAATGAAAGAGATAATATTTACTCACAGTACTTCAATTGGTATTCGCGAACACAAAGTGATGAAGAATATGTTACGAAGGGAAGAATCTACAGTTGAAACGGTTTATGGGGATGTTAGAATAAAACAAAGTTTTTTTAATGGAAAACTTATTCGGACAAAACCAGAATTTGAAGATTGTAAATTGTTCGCAGAGAAACATAAAATAAGCATTTCTGAAATTGAAAAAGTTGTAATTATTAAATCAGAAAAGAATGAATCCTAAAGATATTTTAGAAAAGTATAAAGCCGGTGAAATTGATTTACCGGAAGCATTGAAACAATTTCCCAAAAGTGGTATTGTTGAAATGGGATTTGCAACCATCGATACCGACCGACAAAAGCGAACCGGACTACCCGAAGTAATTTATGCATCGGGAAAAACAGTTGAACAGGTTAAACAAATTGCCGAACGCATGCATAAAAATGGAATTGACGTGTTAGCAACTCGTGTAACTCCCGAAATGGCCGACGCAGTTAAAACGGTAATCCCCGATGCAGAATACAATTCTATTGCTCGTACCATTTCGTATAAAAAAACAGAAGAAATTGTTTCCAATGAATACATTGCTATTGTGGCTGCCGGAACTTCGGACATGCCCGTGGCAGAGGAAGCGGCTGTAACGGCACGTTTTTTAGGCAATAAAGTTGAAACAATTTATGACGTTGGAGTTGCCGGAATTCACCGTTTATTTAACCGCCTGGAACTCATTCGAAATGCTCGTGTATTGATTGTCGTTGCAGGAATGGAAGGCGCATTAACCAGTGTTGTTGGCGGCTTAGTTGATAAACCGGTTATTGGCGTACCCACCAGTATTGGTTACGGTGCCAATTTTCAGGGATTATCAGCACTGTTAGCCATGTTAAACAGCTGTGCCAGTGGCGTTAGCGTGGTTAACATCGACAATGGTTTTGGAGCCGCTTGCCAGGCATCGTTAATTAATAAGTTATAAGTTTTTGTTTATGAAAGAATTGTATTTACTCTTTGTTTCTGCAGGTTCGCTCGGATTTTTGCATACCATTTTGGGACCCGACCATTATTTACCTTTTATTGTTTTAAGCAAAGCCAGAAAGTGGTCGAGCAATAAAACCATGTGGATTACTTTTATTTCTGGCGTAGGTCATGTTGGAAGTTCAATACTTATTGGAATGATAGGAATTGCACTTGGAATTAGTTTAAATAAATTGGAATACTTAGAAGCTTTCAGAGGCGAAATGGTTGGTTGGATGCTTTTCGCATTTGGTATTTTATACACTATTTACGGAATTTACAAATATCTTAAAAGTTCATCTCATTTTCACCTGCCAGATTATTTGGTTCCCAAAAGAATCCGCGGTTTGCAACATCTTCCAACCGAAGAACAAAAGGAAGATAACACGAAATTAACTCCTTGGATTTTGTTTTTAATTTTTGTTTTTGGCCCCTGCGAAGTTCTTATTCCAATATTAATTTTCCCGGCTTATGAAAGTAGTACTTTTGGAATGATAACCGTTGCTTTGATTTTTGGGATTGCCACTGTTTTAACAATGATGTTGGCAGTTTACATAGGCCACAAAGGAACGTCCTTAATGAAATTCAAAAAGCATGAAAAATACCTACACTTATTTGCTGGAATTTTGATTTTAATCAGTGCATCGGGAATTTTATTTTGGGGATTGTAGTTGAAGCAACTTGCGTCATTTTTTTGTGAAAAATAAATGCCTTGTATTTAAATAATTTAGAAACTGATTAAACTTAATTTGGATAATACTCTGGTTTATTTACGCGATTAAAATTATTTCCGTCGGTCAACTGAAAACCATAATTAGACTTACATGTACCTTAATCGTATTTGCATTATTTCGATATTGTCTGTAAGTGTAAATGAGAAATCTGAAAATTTTGGTTTTCTAAATCCCGAATGATAAAAATTAGAAAATCCATAACCTTCCTTTGGTATTCCAATCAACTTGTTATTCATTTTCCCATCGTTATTTTCATCATCCATAAATACAAGTCCATAAACTCCGGCAGGTAAAGAAAATTGTGCTTTAAAAGTACCACTTTTCATGTTCTCTTTTTTTGGAATGGCTTTGCGCATCGAAGGAATACCATCGTCAAAACTTTTTAGGTCATTATATACGGAAACCAAAATGCTACCATCAGAATTTTTTAAATTATTAATTTCAAATTTAATGGGAATATTCTGACTGAACGTATTGTTTCCAAGTAAAAAAAATAAAGCAAACAGTATTGTTTTCATGCGTATATACTTTAGTTTAAAGCCTAATTTTCAGTTTATTATAACTCTCCCTCTTCTCCCTCTCTTCGCGAAGAGAGGGACGATAATGTCGAAGACTTTATCAGGGTGAGTAATCCAAAATAATAGTTCTGTTATCACTAGTTAGCTCATATATTCATCCTCTTTTGTGCCGACTCATTTGAAATTATTTATCTCCCGGCATGCTGGTTTCATCTTCCAAAATATTTATGACAAAATAAATTAAATAAGTTACAATCTCATTAGCATGTGAAAGCTTCCTTTAATTACAAAATTCAAAGTTATAGTTTTTCTGAACTCCCAAATTTCAAACGTGGACAATTTTTGATGAAAATCTGATAAATCTAAAAAATATCCAATTTTGAAAATATTTTGATGGATTTTATTTGGGAAATATCGGTTGTGTTTTGTTTAAAAATAATGAAGAATGATCACTCATTGCCAACTTTATTTTAATATTCGTAAATATTTTTGCACTTTTCAGTTCATTATTAAACTAACGCTTGTAAAATGAGTAAAATCAGAAATAAATTATTATTGATCGGAGTTATTGTCGGATTGGGTATCTTTTCAATATCCTGCTTATCGAATAATGGGAATAATGCATCGGAACAAGCCAACACTTTGACGAAAAAAGAGATAAAAGGGGGGTGGACACTTCTGTGGGACGGAAAGACTTTTGACGGATGGAGAGGCATATATAAAAAAGATTTTCCATCTAACGGATGGATTATTGAAGATGGACTACTTATCTGCCTGGGTAATGAAATGCCGGACTCGTTGAAGGGGGGTGATATAATAACGGATAAAAAATATGAAAGCTTTGAAATAAAGTGTGAATTTAAAATCAAAGATAAGGCCAATAGCGGAATTAAATATTTTGTAAACGAATCTCTTGAAGCATCTCCCGGACATGGTCTTGGATTGGAATTTGCAATCTTAGACAATAATAACTGGCCTTATGACAATCCCGATTATAACAGGACCTGTGGCTCATTGTACGATTTAATCCGGGCACCAGATAATGCCAAAACCAGGCCAATTGGAGAGTGGAATGAAGCCCGTATTATAGTTGATGGAAATCACATTGAACACTGGCTAAACGGAACAAAAACGGTTGAAATTGAAAAGAGCAGCAAGGAATATTACCAGCTTTTGGCAAAAAGTAAGTATGCAAATATTAAAAAATGGGGTGAGTTTAATGACGGGAATATTTTATTGCAGGACGAAGGACCAAGAACCGCTTTCCACAACATCAAACTAAGAGTAATTAAAAAAGATTAATATTTGTCGTACGCTTGAAAAAAGAA
>Ga0307989_1000748_pt1 | contig 19339 bp, 13 predicted proteins | sample EllFjometagen185_FD_203164 | JGI IMG/M metagenome (GOLD analysis project Ga0307989, IMG submission 203164) | Marine microbial communities from Ellis Fjord, Antarctic Ocean - #185 | ecosystem: Environmental > Aquatic > Marine > Unclassified | place: Southern Ocean | collected 2014-10-08
CTCCAATATCCAGTTTAACAGCTTATCAATAGGAATGCAGGTAAACTTATCACTCATATATGCCTCATCTTAATGGACGATTTTTTTTCGTAATCAGGTGTCAGTAGTCAGTAATCAGGTGTCAGTAAAAAAAGAAAAAGCAGTTAACTTAAGACTGTTACCTGACAACTGAAACCTGATACCTGTTACATCTATCTAACTCTATTTTGATCTCTTTGGATGACTTCCATTAGCTTTTCAGACGGATTTTTAAATTTGCTGAGGAAAATCATCGCTGCGATTACATATGGCTTATAACTGGCCTGGATATATTGTGGGACTCGGTAGCGATCAAATACGGATGCCTCTACCTCGCCCTGTTCACAACTTACACCGGTAATATCAGCTGGTAAACAGTGCATATAAAGCGCTTTGCCTTCTTTGGTCGTCTTCATCAGCTCTTCGGTGCATTCCCAATTGATAAATTTCTTGTTATTTTCAAGACATTTACCTTCCAGATCCTTTAACCCTTTTTGATCGTCAGCCTTTAAAAGCTCAGTTCGTTCTTTCATAACATGAAAGGGAGCCCAGCTTTTGGGATAGACGATATCTGCATCTTTAAATGCTTTGTCCATTGAGTCTTCAATGGTAAAGCTTCCGCCATTATTTATACAATTTTTTCTGGCAATTTCTTCGACTTCACTCATGACATTGTAACCCTCTGGATAAGCAAAGCTGACATCCATGCCAAATCGGGTCATCAAACCAATCACGCCCTGGGGCACAGAGAGTGGTTTTCCGTAAGAGGGTGAATAGGCCCAGGTCATGGCAATTTTCTTTCCTCTGAGGTTTTCGATACCACCAAAATGATTGATCAGGTGAAGGGTATCACTCATGGTTTGAGTGGGATGATCAATATCGCATTGTAAATTCACTAAGGTAGGGCGTTGAGCCAGTACTTTTTCCTGGTAACCCTGACAAACGGATTCAGATACCTCTTTCATATAAGAGTGGCCGGCACCTAGATACATATCATCTCTAATACCAATGACATCTGCCATAAATGAAACCATATTTGCTGTTTCTCTGACGGTTTCTCCATGAGCAATTTGAGATTTTCCTTCATCCAGATCCTGTACGGTCAATCCTAATAAATTACAAGCTGAAGCAAAACTGAACCGGGTTCGGGTGGAATTATCCCTGAAAATAGAAACGGCCAGTCCGGAATCAAACATGCGGGGTGAGATGTTATTTTCTCGCATATCACGAAGTACATCAGCCACCTGGAAAACAGCTTCCAGTTCGTCCATGCTTTTATCCCAAGTCAACAGAAAATCATTTAAATACATATCTTTGATTTTACGGGTTGATAGCTGCTTAATGCTTTCGATTATTCCTATTTTGTCCATTTTTATTCTCTCTTAATAGGGTGGATTGAACTTACCTGATCCAGAATAGCTCTTTTTAGTACCTTACTAAGGTGTTTTCTGTGTTTTTTTGGCAGAAAATAACTTTCTTAAGGTACTTATCCAGTTCATCTGGGCAAGGATGTAGGTGATTTTAAATTTGTTTATAACCGTTTCCATAATTCACGAGCCTGTTCCTGAGAAAAAGAGAGAATTTCATCTTCTTCCATCGTGAGTAACTTACCATTTTTGACGATCATTTTTCCTTTGGAGATAACGCTGTCTACATGGGTTGAGTCGAGACCAAAAACAAAGTGACCTAAAAAATTATCTGAAGTTAAGGGTGTTGGCGAATCATAATCCAATATAACCAGATTATTGTTTTCATCTCCCTTGAATTTATTATGTTGCAAGTAGTTATGAATATTCCGGAACCGATGATATATGGATGGATACGAAATACCTTCTGTCATTTGCCCCGTAAAAAAGGCTGCTTTTGCACTTCTCAACATATCAGAGTGCATTCCATCTGTTCCTAAAAAGATATTTTCACCCAATTCACTATAATCAGCGAGACCGACATTATTGTTAAGATTGCTTTCCACATTTTCTACCACCCATGCATTGGATCCTCTGAACAGTGATTTTTCCGCATGATTCAGGTGAATACAATGTCCTAAAATGGTTTTGGGAAGATCAAGCACACCCGCATCTGAAAATCGTTCGATCACCCGTTTGTTATATTTAAGCCGACACTGCTCCTGATCGGATTTATCTTCCGCGGCATGAACATGTAATCCGCTATCGTATTTTTCAGCCAGTTTCACTGCTTTTTTAAGCAGGGGTCCGTTTACCGTCATTGAAGCATGTAGTCCTACCAGTCCCTGATTGCCCGATTTTAAATAATCTTCAGTTTCAGACAATCCTGCATCGGTGGCGGGATCACCGTTTCTATCCGTTATTTCATAACAGAGTAGATGGGAAATCCCCACCGCATCAAATGCTTCTTTGATTGTATCTAGGGAGCCTTCCACGGCAAAAGGTGAGGAGTGATGGTCGATGACAAACGTGACGCCGTTTTTGGCACAATAGAGTGCTGAAACCAGCGCGCTGGCTTTGATCATCTTTAAATCTAGATTTTTATCCAGATGCCACCAGACATATAGTAAAATTTCCAGAAAATTCTGTGGTGGTTTTTGGGGAGCAGGCATTCCTCTGGCTAATGCGGAATATATATGATGATGTCCACATCCGAAGGATTTGGTCACATATTTATTCTCGCAGTTGATGATACTGTCACCCCCAGCCATTACTTGTCGATCAGGCAGAGATTCAATCATCTCAAGCGTATTTTTTGGGCCTTCATTGACTGCGATATGGGTTTTGAATATATCCAACGTTTTCCAGTCGATAAATGTTGCATCCTTCAAATATATGGTCATCGCTTCTCCTTATTTGTGTTCTTCCCGAGAACTTTCAAAAGGATCCAGGGGCAGCTTATATCGTCGTTTTTTGTCAAACTGATAATAAGCGTTTGCTGTCGCCGCAGCTGTAGGAACCAGGCCTATTTCACCGATACCTTTTGCACCATAGGGTCCATATGGATCTGGTACTTCGATAATTTTGGTCACGATTTCCGGAGATTGGTGAACTCGCGGAATTCCCAGTTGTCGAAATTTTGTGGTTGTCAATCTTCCATTTTCCAAAGGCAGACGTTCTGACAACGCGTATCCCAGTCCCATCATGACGCCCCCTTCAATTTGACCTTCCAGCAGTATCGGGTTAATGGCTTTTCCAATATCATGAGCGGCGACGACTTTTTTAACCGCTCCCTTACTATTGAGAATGACTACCTGAGACGCAAAACTGTAAGCAACATGACTGATCACTTCTTCTGATGTTCCCGGCTTATGGGTCCAGTCGCATGCCCATCTTCCCCGGTAACTCTTACCAGACAGCTCTGCCAGTGAATGTGATTTAAGATCTTCTTTCAGTTCTGTAACCGCCTCAATAATCGAGTTTCCCAACAAATATGTTCCACGGCTGGCCGTTGTCGCACCTCCAACAGACTCTGCTGTGGTACTATGGCCGATACGGATGATTTGCGGCGTGTTGATTCCTGTCTCTTCGCAAAATATCTGAATTGCCACGGTATCAATTCCTTGTCCCATCTCTGTCCAGCCATGATGGAGAATGATTTCAGTATCAGAAATAATATCAATGGTGACTTCGCTTTCATCTGTAATACCATTGCCGAAACCGATATTTTTGATACCGACCGCAATCCCGGCGTATTCAGCACCTTCAAACTCCTCTTTAACCGCTAACAGGGTCTCTTTTAAACCGGTTCCTTTTTTAAGAATCTGGCCGGTAGTGGTCATTAATCCATTTTCCAGAGCGTTATCATATCGGAACTGCCACGGGTCAAATCCACCTTTTTCGCATAATTCATCAACTGCGGCTTCAATGGCAAATGTGACCTGATTTACGCCAAACCCTCGCATCGCACCACAGGGGATGTTATTGGTATAGACTGCTTTGGCTACAATATCCACTGCGGGAAGATGATAACCGCCGGCAGCGTGTCCGGCAGCCCTGCTCATGACCGAATCTCCCACTGAAGCGTAGGCTCCGGTATCTCCAATAATATCTGCTTTTAAAGCAGTCAGTTTCCCGTTTTGATCACATCCCAGGGTGTATTCCATTTTTAAGGGATGTCTTTTGGGATGCATACGAAGGGATTCGGCCCGGTCAAGCCTTACTTTTACCGGTTTCCTCAAATGAAAGGCGAAAAGCGCTGCATGCCCTTGAACGGTAAGATCTTCCTTTCCGCCAAAAGCCCCTCCACAGGGAACCAGCGTTACATCTACTTCTGTTTTGGGAATTCCCAGTATTTTTGAAACAATACTGCGGTCTTCATAAAGCCCCTGACTCTGGGTGAATAGCTTTATCCCTCTCTCCTGCCAGGGTTGGGCAATTGCCGCTTCTGTTTCTAAAAAACCATGCTCTACCGATTGGGTTTGGTAGGTCGCTTTGACAACATGAGCAGATGACTGCAGCAGTGCGTTGGTATCTCCTCCCCGTTTTATCTTGGTACAGCTTAGTAGATTTCCATCTTCATGAATCTTGATATCACTCTCTTCAGCTTGCAGCATGTCCGTCAACGGTACGAGTTCTTCGTAGTCCACCTGAATCAATTCAGCCGCTTCTCTGGCTATTGCCGGGGTCTCGGCAACCACTCCGGCCAGTACATCTCCGATATATCGGGTGGTTTCACCTTCATGAATCATCAGTGGCCAATCATCTTTGATCAGACCATTGGTTCTCTTTCCGGGGATGTCCTTGCTGGTAAATACCCGAACGACGCCTGGAAAGTTTTCTGCCGGAGCAATATTTATTTTTATGACTTTGGCTCGGGGATGTTCGCTGAACTTCAGTGCACCGTGTAATAAGCCCTCAATTTTCATATCATCGATAAACTCCGCTTCACCGATGGCTTTTTCGTATGATTGATATTTCAACAGTGAGGTTCCAATATTACCCTTTTGAGGCGATAACGGCTCCGTTTCTCCTTTTAATCTAGCGGCGGCATACAAAATCGCATCCACAATTTTAACATATCCGGTACAGCGACAAAGATTGAATTTAAGCGCTTTGATGACTTCGTTCCGGGTAGGATCTGGATTTTCTTGTAATAGGATTTTAGCCCGGGATAAAAAACCAGGAGAGCAGAAACCGCATTGTACCGCTCCTTTTTCAATAAAAGCCTGACCCAGCAATTTTTTTAATTCAGGATCAAATCCTTCAATGGTGTTAATTTCTGCCTGATCAACCTTCTTCATGGGAGTTAAGCAGGAGAGAGTGGCTTTTCCGTTCATTTCCAGCAGACAAGCTCCACATGCGCCCTGTCCCGAACAACCATCCTTTATTGAAATCAGACCCACTTCATCTCTTAAATAACGTAATAATGAGGTTTGGGGATCTCCTGAATACGTTTTTTCTTCACCGTTGAGTTTAAAAACAATCACTTTTTCTACCTTTTGTTTATTGTCGACTTTAACCCGCTAATTATTGAAAATTGTAGTTCCGCTTTTACCATTCAATGCACTTTTCAAGTTTTCAGGACGGGTTATAATGGCTTTCTTACCCCCATTTTCTAAGAACGACACGATGGCATTAATTTTCGGTAGCATGCTGCCTACGGCGAAATGTCCTTCTTCAATATATCGCTTTGTCTCTTGAACCGTCAATTCATCCAGCGGTTTTTGTGCTGGAGTGCCAAAGTTCAATGAAATCTTATCAACGCCGGTGGAAATGATCAAAATATCTGCATTAAGATTGGTTGCCAACAAGGCAGATGCATAGTCTTTATCAACAACTGCATCAATTCCTTCCAGTTTTCCATCGCCGGAATCAATCACCGGAATTCCACCACCTCCAGCGGCGATTACACAATAATTCTCTTTCAGCAGAGTGCTGATGACCTGCTGTTCTACAATCTCCAACGGCATTGGTGAAGGGACCACCCGGCGAAAACCTCTGCCGGAGTCCTGAACCATTTTCCAGTCGGGCTGGGAGACTTTAAGTTCTTTTTCCTCTGCTTCCGTATAAAAAGTACCAATGGGTTTGGTTGGCTTTTTGAAAGCGGGATCATTCTTATCGACCCTGACTTGTGTGACGACAGTTACTGCACTGCGATGGATGTTTCGTTTTTTAAATTCGTTGTTTAGTGCCTGCTGAATCTGGTATCCGATAGCACCTTGGGTATCAGCGACACAGCTGACCAGAGGGACGAAGTGAAGTCCTTCATATTTAAAGGCAATTTCAGATCGGCGGAGGATGAACCCTACCTGAGGACCGTTTCCATGAGTCACAACGATATTGTAACCACAGGAAATGAGTTCAACCAGGTGTTTGGTCGTTTCAGTGATTGCCTGATATTGATCTTCCACCCGCAGATGGTTTTTATCGCGAATAAGCGAGTTTCCTCCAATAGCCACAACCGCTAATTTACTCATGGTTGATCTCCCTTATTTTTTTGTCTGTTTTCAATATTAATTTGAGTGGGCATAAAAACCATGTCCACCCAAATTACCTGATACCTGTTTTTCTACAACTGTTTCAAATACATTTTTGGAATAACAGCATATAGTGCAGCTGCTTTGACCAATTCGCTTTTCCATGTCTTTTCATTCGGAGCATGTGCCTGATCTTCATGCCCAGGTCCAAATCCAATGCATGGAATTCCAAACAGGCCCATGATTGAGACTCCGTTGGTGGAAAACGTCCATTTATCAACGATGGGATCTTCCTGGAAAAGGTTTTTATATGACTCAACGAGACCCTTACAAACTTTATGGTCTTCTTCCAGAACCCATGCGGGGAAATAGGATTCAGTCGGATAAACCAGTTCTGTATAGGAAGGTCTGGCATAGTCGTACATCGATACTTTTGCGTTATATTTTTTGACGGAAGGGAGGTTTCTAATCTGATCCAGTGCATAATCCTTGTCTTCACCAAATGTCAGTCGTCTGTCAATTGAGACACTACATCCATCAGCAACTGCGCATCGAGAAGGAGATGAATAGAATATTTCAGAAACGGTCAGGGACCCTTTGCCCAGAAAATCATCCGTAATTAAATTATTATGCAGTTCCTGTAATTCCAATAAAATAGGAGCCATTTTGAAAATTGCGTTTTCTCCTCTTTCCGGTGCCGATCCATGGCAACTGATCCCAGCCACATCGACCCTGATTTCCATGCGGCCTCTCTGACCCCGATGAATTCGACAGGAGGTCGGTTCAGTAGAAACGACAAATTCAGGTTTGATATCACTCTCTTTGATAATATATTGCCAGCAAAGTCCGTCACAGTCTTCTTCCTGAACCGTTCCCGTCACCAGTAAAGTATAATCATCTTCTAAATTCAGCTCTTTAATTAATTTCCCGGCATATACCATTGATGCCATTCCACCTTCCTGATCGCTAGCACCTCTGCCGATGATCACTTCATCATCTTCAAAACCTTCATAGGGGTCATAATCCCAGTTGTCCATATTCCCCACGCCGACGGTATCAATATGGGCATCCAATGCGATTAAATGTTTCCCCTTGCCCAAATAACCCAATATATTTCCCATGGGATCAATATCTACCCGATCAAAACCTACCAATTCCATTTCCTGCTTGATTCGTTGAATGACTGCATTTTCATCACAGCTTTCGCTGGGAATAGCAATCATATCCCTTAAGAATTTTGAAATTTGAGGTTCGTACTCTTCGGCTTTGGCCAAAACCGTTTTAAAATCTATCGTCATTTTGTCCCCTGTTTGGTGTTTTATGATTGTTTTTTATGGTACATGTTCTGATGTTACTTTGAAAATAATCCTGATTATTTACTATTGACATCCCATTCTTCTTTCCCTTTGTCATCCTCGCGAAGGCGGGGATCCAGTGTGCAAATAAAATTTTTGTTAATACCCTGGATTCCCGCTTTCGCGGGAATGACAAGAGGTTTGGTCGAATAAGGGCTGTTTATTAAACATAATCATGAAAATAATTGTCCGTCATGCTTATCTACTGTTGGATAGACACAAACTATTTTAAAGTGCATCTAATAGTCCGGTTCTTTTGTTGAAATCATCAATTAAATCATCGATTTTATCGACACTTTTTACAATATCCGTCCAGTAGCTATCATTATACCACTGCTCCTGGATCTCTTCATAAGTCTTGCCCTGTTGTTCAACCCAGGTATAGTATTTTAAATTATGGACCCGTTTGCGGCTGTAATAGTTGAGCTCTTCCATATAATCAATGGTCAAATTCTGTAGCGAATTTTCATAAACGATAGCCGCATCTATGGCACTGAAATCTCCAAGCTCATCATTCAATTCCACTAATCGGCTTTCGTACATTTCCATGGAATCGGTCAAAACAGTTACCACCACATCGTTTTTGTCCATCTCATAATACTTGGCAAACTTAATTGCACTGGCCAGATTACTGGCTCCTGATATGCCGACCTGGTCCAGATTATCGATCAATTCCTGAGATATTCCTTTTTCTGCCAACAGTTTTTTTCCTTCCGGTTCATTAAACAAACGGATCATATTCATTGGGATATTGTCGTCAATGGCAGTAATAAAATCCGTATTTTTAGAATTATGAATCCATGGAACGTGTTTGTCGCCAATTCCTTCAATTCGGTGGGCACCAAATCCATTATTAAGGAGAGTTGGGCATTGCAACGCTTCACTGGCTACAATCTTGCTCATTGGAAATTGTTTTTTCAGATAGTCACCGGATGCGATGGTTCCTCCGGACCCTGTCGCAGAGACTAAACCCCGGAAAGAATCATTATCACCCATGGTTTCCTGTAGAACTTCATGAATGGCGGTTCCAGTAACTTCATAGTGCCAGAGATAGTTACCTAGTTCATCAAATTGATTAAAGATGCAAAGAGACTGTCCGGAATTTCTAAGTTCCCAGCATTTGTCAAAGATCTCTTTCACATTGCTTTCCGATCCCGGTGTTTTAATAATTTCTCCAGCGACCGATTGCAACCAGTCAAAACGTTCCTTACTCATCTCTTCAGGTAATATGGCAATGGATTCACACCCCAGTAAAGCGGCATCATATGCCCCCCCACGGCAGTAGTTTCCTGTAGATGGCCATACTGATTTTTGAGTGGTTGGATCAAATTGTCCTGTAACCAGCCGGGGGACTAAACATCCAAATGCGGCGCCGACTTTGTGAGCTCCGGTGGGAAACCATTTTCCGACAATTGCAATAATTCGAGCATCTACACCAGTTAGCTCTTTTGGTAATTCGAGATAATTGACATTCCCGAAATTGCCGCCTTTAGCCACGGCTTCATTGTGCCAGGTGATCCGAAACAAATTCAGGGGATCAATGTCCCATAGTCCAATATTCTTTAATTTTTCTTTGATTTTGTTCGGGATCAGTTCGGGATTTTTCTGCTGTTTGAATGTCGGGATAATGATGTTTTTTTCCCTGGCACGTTGAACGGCTCTTTCGAGAATTTCATTATTAACGGTAAGATCAATCATCTTATCTCCTGGAAGTTTGGGGTTGAATAATTATGAAGAAGAAATGTATTTATTTGGTAGCCAATACCCTTTTCAGACTTTCCAGATCAGGAGCCACCCGATAGGGTTCTGAACCTGCCAGTTTGACCGCCTTGATAGCACTGTTGACATCTTTAAGTCCATTTCCGGTGTTGATTACCACCACTGATTCATCATTTGAAATCTGCTGGTCGGTGAGGGCCTGTTTAAGACCGGCAAAAGCTGCTGCTCCGGCGGGTTCGGCAAAGACACCACATCCCCTGGCCAGATCTGTGATGGCTTGAAGAATTTGATTGTCATTCACACAGATAAATGAGCCTTCGGTATCTTTAACTGCAGCCAATGCTTTGATTCGATCTCGGGGAAGGCCTGCACCGATACTGTCAGCAACCGTGTTCACCTGAATGGCAGGTTTGGTTAAAACATCTTCATCGTTTTTCCATGCCTGATAAAGATAATTACTCCCTTCTGCTTGGATACCCATTAATTTTGGAATCCGGTCAATCCAGCCCAGAGCTTTGAGATCTTTCAGTCCTTTATGAATCCCGCCAATAATACATCCGTCTCCTACACTGACGAAAATGCGGTCAGGTACCTGCCAGTCCAATTGTTCACAAATTTCATAGGAAACTGTTTTCTTACCTTCAGTCATATAAGGATTATACCCGGTATTACGATTATACCATCCATATTCTTTCGCGGCTTCCATACATAAATCGAAAGCATCATCATAGGTTCCTTTAACCAGTACCACAGTGGATCCAAAAGTCAAAAGTTGGGTAATTTTAGCCTGGGGTGCTGATTCCGGAACAAAGATAACATTGGGTTGGCCCATGGCAGCACAGAGACCACTTAAGGCAGCGGCAGCATTTCCGGTACTGGCTGTGGTGATAATGGAGGCCCCTTTTTCCCGTGCTTTAACGATGGCAATAGCACTCGCCCGATCTTTAAATGATGCTGTGGGCTGGCGTCCATCATCCTTAACCCAAAGGTTTTTAATGTTCAGCTGCTTAGCAAGAGTGGGAGTATGGTAAAGCGGTGTCCAACCGACGGATAAGGGCGGAACTTCAGAATCGATTTGTACCGGTAATAAAGGTTTGTATCGCCAGATATTATATTCGGTTGATTTTTTAAGATCCTCTTTGCTGAATGTGCTTTTAATTAATTGATAATCATATTGAACGTCTAAAATACCCTCATTCCCATGATCCGGACAGACATAGTCGACTTGATCCGGTTCATATTCTTTATGGCAGAGAGTGCATCTGTTTTTGGTAACATTGCTTTTTTTCATTTTTATTATCTACTTTGATATCGTGTGTTATCAGAGCGAACGGATTGGGTAGATGCGAAACGGTTTTATTACACATTTTATCATAAAAAACGAAACAACTTATATTTTGAATCATCCTTGAAAAAAGGTCAATTTTAATAATGTTTAATACTCAAATTACAATGCAAAAAAATTACAATGTCAACAAAAATTGCAACATATGTTCAAAAATTTTAGTAATAGATCAAATAAATTTGAATATTTATTTTTTAGTAGGGGAGATCAACAGATAGTTATCTGTGAATAAATAAATAGATACAACGATATCTGAATGACTTAGCTGTTTATTTGTATCGAAGGTTTACACAGAAGTGGTGTTAAATTTTTTAAACGAGGTAGTTCTGCAATGTATCTTTAAGTTCCTGGATAGTGACAGGCTTTTTTAAATAATCATCCATACCTGATTGAATGCATTTTTCCTTTTCACCGGCCATTGCTTTTGCCGTTAGGGCGACAATTGGGACCCGGTGTTTTTGGTCTATTTTGTCTTCATGTAATCTGATTTGCTTTGTTGTTTCCAAGCCATCCATCCCAGGCATTAGACAGTCCATGAAAATCAAATCATAGTTGTTGGTTTTTATAGTTTCCAACGCCTCGATTCCATTTGAGCTTATTTCTACAGATTGACCCAGGCTTTTCAGCATCTCAGTTATAACAAGTTGATTAATTAAGTCATCTTCAACCAATAGTAATTTTGATTGCCGGGTTATGGGTGTACTTGGGGCTATTCCTGGTAACTTTTGGTCAGTTTGATTCATTCCGAGGGTATGATCCAGTTTTTGCATACCCATCTCAAACCAGAAGGTACTTCCCTGATTCAATTTGCTTTTGACCCCAATCTCGCCACCCATTAACTCGACGATTTCTTTCACGATAGCCAGTCCCAAACCGGTACCACCATGTTGTCTTGTGGTAGAACTGTCCACTTGAGTAAATGCATTAAATATTGTTGAAAGATCTTCCTCAGGAATCCCTATCCCTGTATCGGATATTTCAAATCGTAGCCTGATGGAGTTGTGAGTTTGGTAAATCTTAAAAATATTGATTTCAATACTTCCTTTTTCGGTGAATTTTTGAGCATTCGCGATGATATTTGACAAAATTTGAGTCAGTCGATTGGAATCACTAATCATTGTTTTCGGAATGCTCTCATCAATTTTTAAAACGAGTTCAATGTTATTGATAATCGCCGAACCTGAAAAAAGATTTACTACATTTTCAACGGCTGTTCTTATGTCAAATACTTCATTTTTAATTTCATATTTGTTGGCCTCAATCCGCGTTAAGTCTAATATATTGTCGAGAATTTTTAAAAAGGCATTTCCTGAATAATAAACGGCGTCAACATATTTTTTCTGCCGCTTATCAAGGTCGGTTAAGGATAATAATTCGGTCAATCCCATGACACCGTTCATGGGTGTTCTCAGCTCATGACTCATGATCGCCATGAAATTACTTTTAGTCTCATTCGCTTTTTCCGCTGCTTCTTTGGCTTCTAACAGGGTCTTTTCTTCTCTTTTTCGACTGGTAATATCGACAACGAGACCTCTAACGCCCTTTATTCTTTCGTTTTGAAAAATAGGTTGCCCATAAATTAGTACAGGAATCCTTTTTCCGGTTCTGGTGACAAGAGTATATTCCTCTTTTACAGGGCGATCATTATTGAGTATTGAATTGATGTCTTTTTGCAGACGTTCTTTGTCATCAGGAAAAAGTAAACTTACAGGAATGTCTTTAGCAATATCTTCAGATGAATACTCCGTTAGTTCAAAACCCCTTAAATTTGAATAGGTGATATTTGAGTTTTCATCGAGTTCAAATATAGTTTGTGGTAGCAGGTTTGCCATATCTCTGAATTTTACTTCGCTCTTTTGCAATTCGGATTCAATTTTTTTGCGATCAACAATCTCTTTTTTGAGTTCCTTATTGATTTTTACCAGTTCAAATGTTCTATCTTTAATTCGAACTTCTAGGTTGTCCTTGGCAAGTTGAAGACTTTCCTCTGTTTTCTTGCGGTGTTTTACTTCCAGTTTAAAGTTATCAATAGCGATTTTCAAAGCACTTTGAATTTGTTCACTTTTTTTTATTTCATTCGCCAGCTTTTTTTTCTCTGATTGTAGTCTTTGACTTTCAAAATTTCTGATACTTTCATATTGGTAGGTGAAAAATAAGATTAAAGAGAGGGTAAGGATATACCTAATCTTAAATTCAGCAGAATATCTATAAAAATCGAAGAGATCATTCGGAAGAAAATAGACAGCTAGGCAGCAAAACATCAAGACAGTTATCCAGATAAGTCCTTCTTTTTTGCCATGCATAAAAAAAATGATGAGTGGAAAGACTAGAGCCCACAGACTGGCTGTTCCTTGAACAGCACCATTTGCCAGCCAGTAGACCAAAATTGCAAGTAAACCAGCGGAACTCAGTCTGAACAGTATTTTGCTTGACTGAAGGTGTCTTAATAAAAAAATAGTGATTATTAGGACGAATGCAGCTGTAATATCAATTACAGCGAAAAGGTAGTTCTGGTGAAAAAAATGAGATATGCCGATTATAAAAAAAAGTATTGAGGTTATTGACAGAAAAATGACATAAATCTGTCTTTTTCGCAGCTCTTCAGTTTTAAAATGGTGATAACGATTAATAAATTCTGATAGCAAATGCATGTTGCTTTCTTTGGATTAAGTGAGTGATTCTTACTGGCAAAAAATGGATTATTCCTGATAAATAAATTTTGTATTGATTCTGATGGAGAATCATTTGAATCAAAAAATTATTTGATTCGCCAATTGAAATTTGCCATAATTCGATTCAAATATTACGATTTCAGAAAAGTTTATTGTTTAAACTGAGAGGAATAGTTCTAAGAGACAGATATCAACTTTTCTTGTACCAGAGAAGATACATAGCATTCATTATTCTGGCAAATTCTATCCAATAGTTTTCTCCAAAATACCCTATACAGGCGTATCAAAATCCGGGATATTTTTTAATTATCACTAAATAGTATCTGAACGAAAAACCCCTGTTTTCAATTGTTACCTGTTTTTAAAAAAACATTTTCATTCGAGGATCTCAACTTGTTAGTCATTAAATGCGCTGTCTGTAAAAAAAAATTATGGAAATATGATAAAATGGGTCCTGGAGAAGTGCTTCGATGCCATAAAAAAAGAATTACTCAGTATTATCATGCCATAAGGAAGGAAGGTACGATTAACTGCAAATGTGGAAAGGTAATTGGCGTTGAAAAGGAAGGATACTATAAGATGATAGGGAAATCTTTTACTTACTCCGGTACGAAAAGGAATCAATAATAGTGGTTACAAAACAGAGGGATTAATTTTCCTGTTGGTAAGGAAGAATAAATGAGAAACAAGCCCCATTTCCCTGACTATTCTCAGCCCATATTCTACCTTTATGAGCACTGATAATCTCTTTACAAATCGGGAGACCCAAACCGGTTCCCTGTCCTTTTTGTGTGATGCTGCTCTGGGCAAATTTATTGAATATCTTCTCCAGCTCATCTTCAGGGATTCCTGTCCCTTGATCCGAAATGGAAATTTGTAATGCCGGAAGCGGGTTGTCAGATTTTCGTTTTCCTTTTAACATCGCAGATGTAAAAGAGAAAGTAAGATCAGATCCCTTACTGGAAAATTTAATAGAATTGGACAGCAGATTACGAATAACCTGTCCGATCCTGAAGCTATCGCATGTGAGTACCGGGTTGATCTCATTTTGTTCAATATTGATATTCAGTCCCTTTTGCTGAATGGTTGCATTTGCTTCATGAATGGCTTCTTCAATTATATTATAAATATTTGCATCTCTCATTGAGAACAGGAGCTTTCCGAGTTCCAGTTTAGAAAGGTCCAGCAATTCGTTCAGGATCCTTTCTAGTCGTTTGCCGCTCTTACTGATTTGATCAAAATAGTGAATAATTTTATCTTGTTGTGCTTTCTCCGCGATAGTGACTCCCAGCAAGGAATAACTAACAATACCATTCAGGGGGGTTCTTAATTCATGGGCGATGTAGTTCACCCATTCAGAAATTGCGCTGTTGGCCTTCTCTGCCACTTCTTTGGCTTTTTTCAGCTCTTCGGCCTTTTTTCTTGCCGTGATATCTGCACAAAAGTTCAAAGTGGCGGGGCTTCCGTTCCATAATAGTGCAACGGGTTTGATTTCAACCCATTTTTCTTCCCCTATTTTAGTAATGGCTCTAAACGAATAAATTTCTGCCAGTTTTTCCCCTTTAATCCGTCTTGAATGAAGATCAGCAATTATATTTTGATCATCCGAATGGACAACATTGATAAAAGGCATTTGATCGATCTCTTCCTCGCTATATCCAAACAACTCTACTGTTTTTGGATTAAAAAATTCGATTAGATCATTTTGAGCGACAAAAATGGCTTCATTGGCATTATCGATAACTCTACGATATTTCTCTTCACTATCCTGGAATTGACGGGTTCGCTCGATAACCAGATCTTCGAGTGTTTCCTGATACTCCTTGTTTCTCCTTCTCAGATCGGTTAATTCCATAGCGGATCTAACTTCAGCCCCAATCTCTACCAAATTAGCAGGCTTCTTTATATACTTAAAGGCTCCCTGATTGATGCAGTGAACAATATCTTCTTCTTTACCCGTTCCCGAAATGATAATAACTTCAGTATCAGGTGCCTCTTCTTTAATCTTAATCAGAAGCTCAAGCCCGCTGATACCAGGAAGGGTTAAATCCAACAAGACGATATCTGGCTTCAGCTCTAAAAACATCTCCAAACCCTGGATTCCGTCAACAGCACATTGAACTTGAAACTCTTCATCTTCAAGATAACACATCGTGTTTTCTCTGATGATTTCGTTGTCTTCAATATATAAGATCGTCTGATGGTTCATTGGTTAATTCTATATGAGAAGTCTTTTCTTATCAAAAGGTGGATAACTATCAATTGAGAAGGTTGTTATCGATTAATGGTCTAAATGTCCTTGTTTGTGGTATAGGAAACGGATCTTCGTTAATTCCCAGTAGATCACTATTTATTCCTTTGTTTTAAAAGAAAATAGAGTTACTATTTTGTTGTTTATTGTAACAGGATTTCCTTTAAATGCAAATGAATCTTTTACATTAATCTCAGCTAATCGTTTCACTTTTTTGATCTTAATTGGAGTCATTCTTTTTTTATGGAGATGTGGGACTATATCAGAGGTACAGATAGCAGTGATCAGTGGCAAAACTAAAGTAACGACTCATCGTCGCCGTATATCAGGGTACACGTAGCAAATACATATCTCCTGATTTACTCAGTCGACACTCTTACTCTTAATCGTACTTTTAATTAAAGTTTGACTTCAGGAAAAGATAGCATCTTCCGATGCCATACGATTCAACAAGTTGCTTTTATACCTGAAAATAATTTCTGAAATTGAATAAGATTATGAGCACGCTTAAAAGCAATGGAAAAAAAACGGCGAAGCCTTTAAACCTTTATTTGTCGGATCTATTGAGACAGCATCATCCAAAGTGTATTCAGGGTTTTGGCTGCTGTTTCAGGGATTTTTAATCGACACAGGTCTGACACTCTTGTATTCGAAGGGTTGATCTCAATAGATTTGATATTATTATGATGAGCGATAATCACAGGTTGTGCAATATATGGAAAAACACTGGTTGTGCCAATGCTGAACACCAAATCAAAACCGGATTGAATCTCGTCTGCCAATGCTTCCATTTTTTTGCGGGACAAAACTTCTTCAAACAGCACAACATCAGGGCGAATGATGTTATGACACTTCGGGCATCTGGGGGTAGGGGGTAATTCACTAAAGTCTGAAACGGTTTCTTGGTAATCGCAACTTAGACAATAAAGGTCATAAAGGTGGCCATGAATATCAATCACATTACTTGAACCCGCCTGATGGTGAAAACCGTCAATGTTCTGGGTAAGAACACATACCTGGTCAAAATAGGATTCCATTTCTGCAATCACCTCATGCCCTCTATTATAAGACTTACCTCGACATGTTTTTTCAATTTGAGAAATATATTTCCAGGTCACATCCGGATTTTCGATGAACATACTCCCCGAGAGAGCAGATTCGATGCTGATACCCTCTTCGGTATTTTGATTATTATACAGACCACTGACACCTCTATAGGTCGGCAAACCTGAATCTGCAGAAATTCCAGCACCAGTTATAAATAAAACTCTTTTTGCATCTTTGGCCATTGATGCTGTTTGTTCGATTAATTGCCTAAAAAGTTGTTCATTCATCTTATCTCTGTTTTGCGGGTATTACGATTATATGGGTTGACTTCACAGGGTAACACCCTTTTTTGTACTTTGGAATCTATAATATTCTACTATACTGAAATAAAGGGAGGACATTAACTGCTGGAGGAGGTTTAAAAATGGCGAGGATGACTTCTCTGTTAGGTTTATCAGAGAAGTATTGCCAGGATTTGTTAGCTGATTTGTCCGGCCAGTTTTTTTATTTGATTTTCAGCGTCGGTTGCCATTCTCTCCAGTAGTTCTGCACAACTGGGCAGATCATGGATGAGGCCAATCGATTGCCCCACATACATGGGTGCTTCTTCAACATTTCCGGAACTCCACGCTTTTGCGCCTCTTTCGCCGCCGATCAGGGGAATTAATTCCTCTAACCCGCCGCCTCGGGCTTCAATTTCCAGAATTTCTGCAACGGTCCTATTTTTTAAGGCACGTGGGAAGGGCATTTTAAATCCAAGCATTGTCATATCATCTTTTTGGTTGTGTTTCCCCTGGTAAAGACTGAGTCGATCTTCAAGTGCAAATGTTTGTTTTTACTGAAGACCGATAGCGGTCGACTGCTTAGCTTACATACTGAATGTTAAATTAAAAACCAGGTTATTCTTAAAAATAGGGGATTTTCTTTCAGACACTAGTTAAGAAGTTTCTTTACTTTGGATGACAGAATAATTTTTCCTTCATTTACATATGATTCATGATTTGAAATGATTTTTAATGGATTATATTTATAGTTCACCATTAAGCCAGCAGATTGCTTTAATCCTGTCTCAGAAATGTCTGCGTCCCAATTAATATTTTCAATCTCAGCTCCATTACCCAGATGAAATCGTGTGACCGGGTCGAAGGGTTTATTGTTCTTCCTCTTTTTTTCCTGACTCAAATATATCGCGCAGATGTGAGTTATTTTTTTTCGGAGTTTTTTTCGGATCTGTTCATCATTAAACCAATTGTCTTGTGAGAGCTGCTTTTTTTCATTTGCTGTAAAAATTGATGTCTTTCTTTTAATATAGTCTGTTGACAACCATTTATTGAATTTTGGAATTGGGGATAGAGTCGAAAAGGTTTTGATCTGTGGAAGCTCTTTTGTGATGGAATCCACTACCTGTTTAATCAGAAAATTTCCGAAACTGATACCTTTCAATCCTTCCTGGCAATTACTAATGGAGTAAAAAATAGCGGTATCTGGTGTTGGGCTTTTTTTATTCTGTTTATTCAATTCTAATAAAGGTTGAATTTTTTCGGCGATACCTTTGGTAAAAGCAACTTCAACAAAAATCAAAGGTTCATTAAGCAACGCCGGGTGAAAAAACGCAAAACAGCGTCGATCTTCTGAAAGTCTTCGTCTAAGATCACGCCAACCCTTGATTTCATGTACTGCTTCGTAAGCAATCAGTTTTTCCAGAATCACCGCTGGCGTATTCCAATCGATTTGTTGAAATGACAGGAAGCCCCGATTAAACCAGGAGGATAAAACATGAAACATGTCTGTTTCAAGTGGCCTGAGCATGGGGCGTTTCTTGATTTCATTCAGTAGCAGGAGACGCATGGCAACCAATGAAGGCATTGCACCGGGGGCGATATTTAACAGGCGTAATAGTTCCAGTCGAGGTGCTTCAGAGACTTTATTCAAGTTGAAAAGATTTGCTGCATCCTGTTTTTTAATATAGTCTTTGGATGCCTGGATGATGGGTTCCGGGTCAGGTGCAAATTCTGTTGTTAACATAATCAGAAAACGAACTTTTACTTCCGGTTTCATTTTGTCATAGGAGTTGATAATCTCTTTTGCCAATGCAGTTCCGGACGCTTCCCCTTTTCTATCCAAAAGTGTTTGACACATTTCCTGAACATAATCAAACGAGTGTCTTTTCCCGGGGCTATCCAGATAATGTCTCCCCATGTCCACAATCACGTCTAACATCTGGCTCATCCACATTTGTACCGCCATACACTCACCTCTAAAAAAATGAATTAAAACGACTCAGTAATGTCCGGTTAGGTTTTTGCAGAACATTCACTGAAATGGGATCCCTGATTCTTAGCATAAGAATTAAAAGAGTTTCTATGTTCGTTTCACGAAAAAACGCCAAACTCGTTCCTTCGAAGCTGCAAGTTTCGCTTCTCACTTACTCAAACAAGGTTTATTTTCGCTGCGCTTCACTAAGAAGCTCTATTTTAATTCTTATAAGCACGATTCAGGGATCCCATTCCAGCTCTTGCATTAACCTAACCGGACATTATTGAAAAC
>Ga0307989_1000749_pt1 | contig 19312 bp, 17 predicted proteins | sample EllFjometagen185_FD_203164 | JGI IMG/M metagenome (GOLD analysis project Ga0307989, IMG submission 203164) | Marine microbial communities from Ellis Fjord, Antarctic Ocean - #185 | ecosystem: Environmental > Aquatic > Marine > Unclassified | place: Southern Ocean | collected 2014-10-08
CGGTCAAGTGTCCCGACCAGACCTACCTGAATTTTTTGCAAAAAAAAAGAGGCTCAAGGCCTCGTTTTTATTTAAGTAAAAGGTACAGCATGATTGATGTAATCATGAATCCAATTGCAATGTAAGTTGTATATTTAGCCAACATAGCGTCGATGGTACGTCCTTTGTTTTTCCCAAAGAAAGTTTCAGCTCCACCAGCTATAGCACCGGATAGTCCGGCTGCTTTCCCAGACTGAAGTAGTACTACAACTATAATCGCTATTGCTAAAATAACCTGTAAGATTCCCACTATTATTTTTAAAGCTTGCATTTATGCACCTCCGCTCATTTGTTGTTTTTTTGTAATGTGGTTAATCCACATATTTTCTGAGCATGCGATAAGAATTATAGCACAGCTTATCATGTGCATGCAAGAAATTTTATATCTATTCCTTAAGAAATATTAAGGAATATCCCTGTCTGCTAAGCAAACAGGGACTTTTAAATTATTTTATACTGAAGAAAGCATCCATTCCCGGATAAACTGCAGTTTCACCAAGTTCTTCTTCAATTCTAAGCAATTGGTTATATTTAGCAACTCTGTCAGTTCTTGAAGGTGCGCCTGTTTTTATCTGACCTGAATTTGTTGCAACGGCTATATCAGCAATTGTTGTATCTTCTGTTTCGCCTGAGCGATGAGAGGTTACAGCTGTAAAACCGGCTTTGTTTGCCATTTCTATAGCATCAAGAGTTTCAGTGAGTGTTCCTATCTGATTAACTTTAATAAGAATTGAATTTGCAACGCCCATATCAATTCCTTTTTTCAGTCTTTCTGTATTTGTTACAAAAATATCGTCTCCTACTATTTGAATTTTATCACCGAGTTTTTCCGTCATGAGCTTCCATCCATCCCAATCTTCTTCGGAAAGTCCGTCTTCAATTGAGATAATCGGATATTTAGAAACCATCTCAGCCCAGTAATCAACCATTTCTTCCATTGTGAACATTTTATCTGTTTTCCAGAAATAGTAGCATCCTTCTTTTCCGTTTGCTTTTGCTTCTTCATACATTTCAGTTGCTGCAGGGTCTATTGCAATTCTTATTTGAGTTCCTGGTTCAAATCCTGCTTCTTTAATTGCTTCAACAATTACCTGAAGAGCTTCTTCATCAGATTTAAGATTTGGTGCAAATCCACCTTCATCGCCTACCGCAGTGCTGTAACCTTTTCCTTTAAGAACTTTTTTCAATGTATGAAAAACTTCCGTACACCACTGAAGACCCTGTTTAAATGTTTCTGCTCCAACAGGCATTACCATAAATTCCTGACAACTTACAGAATTGTCTGCATGCTTTCCGCCATTAATGATATTCATCATTGGTACAGGAAGAACTTTTGCGTTTGTTCCGCCAACATACTGGTATACAGACATTCCTAGAGTTTCAGCTGCTGCTTTTGCAACTGCAAGCGAAACGCCTAGCATTGCATTAGCACCAAGATTTGCTTTATTGGGAGTACCATCAAGTTCTATCATCATCTGATCTATAAATGCCTGGTCAAGTACATTCTGTCCTTCAACCTCAGGTGCAATTACGTCATTAACGTTTGAGACGGCCTTAGAGACACCTTTGCCAAAATAACGACCTTTGTCACCGTCTCTTAGTTCAACGGCTTCAAAAGCTCCTGTAGAAGCTCCAGAAGGAACTGCTGCACGGCCCATGTAACCGCCTTCAACTATTACTTCAACTTCTAATGTTGGGTTACCCCTTGAATCCAGTATCTCACGTGCATATACGCTTTCGATTTCCAAATATTGTTTCATCTTTTAATCCTCCGGTTTAATAATATTTTTAGGATATATAATCCTTATACAATCAAGTTTGTTCCTGTCATTGAATTAGGTGTTTCCAGTCCTAGTAAGCTGAGCATAGTTGGAGAAAGGTCTGCCAATATACCATCTCTAACTTTTAAATTACCCTGTCCAATAACTATGAAAGGAACTGGGTTTGTTGAATGTGCTGTTATTACTTTATTGTCATCGGTAAGCATTTCTTCAGCATTTCCATGGTCAGCAGTTACTAAAGCAGTCCCTCCGTTTATCATCAAGGCATCAACTACTTTGCCAAGGCACTCGTCAACAGTTTCCACTGCCTTTATCGCTGCGGGTATAATTCCCGTATGACCAACCATATCACAGTTAGCAAAGTTTAGTATCATTACATCATAATTTCCTGATTCAATTCGTCTAACAGCTTCATCTGCAACTTTGTAAGCACTCATTTCAGGTTGCAAATCAAAAGTTTCAATTTCAGGGGTTTTTATGAGAGCTCTGTCTTCATTTGCAAATACTGCTTCATTTCCGCCATTAAAGAAGAATGTTACATGTGCATATTTTGTTGTTTCAGCAATCCTTAGCTGGGCCAACCCTTTTTTACTTATATATTCCCCAAATGTATTTGAGAGTTCTTCAGATTTATATACTACACTTACATTTTTGAATGTTTCATCATATTGAGACATACATACATAATGAACTGGGAAATAGCCATTTTTTCTGGGGAATTTATTAAAATCTTCATTTATAAAAGCTCTTGTAATCTCTCTTGCTCTATCAGGTCTGAAATTAAAAAAGATTATTGAATCATTTTGTTCTATTTTTGCTGTAGGACGACCATCCTTCAAAATTACACACGGTTTTATAAATTCATCAAATACTTTATTATCATATGAATTCTGAACCCCTGCAACTGCAGTTTGGGCGGTATTGCCTTCTCCTATTACCATAGCATTATAGGCAATTTCAACACGTTCCCACATTGTATCTCGATCCATAGCATAAAATCTTCCCATTATTGTTGCGATTTTACCAATGCCCTTTTCACTAATAACTTGCTCAAGTTGTTTGATAAAATCAAGAGAGCTATCAGGTGGTACATCTCGTCCGTCAAAGAAACAATGTATGTATACTTTTTTCAATCCTTCTTTTTTCGCAAGATCAAGTAAAGCATATAGATGTGTATTATGACTATGTACACCACCATCTGAAAGTAATCCCATCAAATGAAGTGCCGAGTCGTTTTTTTTGCAATTTTCAATAGCATCAAGAAATTCCTTTTTCTCAAAGAAATCTCCATCTTTAATAGATTTTGTTATTCGGGTAAGATCCTGGTAAACAACACGACCTGCGCCGATATTTGTATGCCCTACTTCAGAATTTCCCATTTGACCATCCGGTAATCCCACATCCAATCCGCTTGCTGATAGTTTTGAATTAGGATACTCAGCAAAATATTTATCAAGATTAGGTGTATCTGCCTGATATACTGCATTACCATGAGGATTGGGATTTAACCCATATCCATCTAAAATGATAAGTGCTAATGTTTTTTTATTCATATAATTCTCCGATTAACCGTCATATCTGACGATTGCGGTAAAGTCCTTAATCTTTAGGCTTGCTCCGCCAACAAGACCACCGTCTATATCAGACATATGGAATAATTCAGCAGCATTTGCAGGTTTTACACTTCCACCGTACTGTATTACGATTTCTCTTGCAGCTTCTCTTGAGTAAAGTTTTTCAACCATTTTTCTAATAATTCCGCAAACTTCATTTGCCTGTTCACTAGTCGCTGTTTTACCTGTTCCTATTGCCCAAATCGGTTCATATGCTATAACTGTTTTTTTAACCTGTTCTTCAACGAGTCCGTTAAGTGCAATTTTTATCTGGAATTTTATTCTCTCTTCTGTAACGCCGAGTTCTCTTTGATCCAATGTTTCTCCTACACAAAGAATTGGAACCATTCCATAATTGAATGCAGCATGTATTTTTTTATTAACTGTATGACTACTTTCTGCGAAATATTCCCGTCTTTCTGAATGACCTATAATTACATATTTTATACCCATATCAACAAGCATTGGCGCTGAAACTTCTCCGGTGAAAGCACCATTATCTTCCCAATGCATGTTCTGAGCAGCTATCTCAATATTTGTTCCTGCTGCAGCATCAAGTGCTGTCTGTAAAGAAACAAATGGAACTCCGCAAACAACTATATCCTCAACACCCTTAACTTCATCAGCTAAATCTTTAATGAAATCAGCTGTTTCAGATGGAGTTTTATTCATTTTCCAATTGCCAGCAATAACTTTCTTTTTCGGTACTTTATCAAGAAGTGCATCAATACCCGGTAAAATTTTACCTTCAAGGAATTCAAGTGCTGCTCCACCACCGGTGGAAATATGTGTAACTTTATCAGCATAACCAAGCAACTCAATTGCAGCTGCACTATCTCCGCCGCCAATTATTGAAATCGCACCGGATCGTGATACAGCTTTAGCTATTTCTTCAGTTCCTTTTGCAAAATTTGGAAACTCGAAAACTCCCATTGGGCCATTCCAAATTATTGTTTTCGCTTTTTTAATTGCTGTTTTATATTTTTCAATAGTTAAAGAACCGATATCAACACCCATCCAGCCATCAGGCATTGCATCAGACGGAACATACTTATACTCAGTATCATTTTTAAATTCTTTAATAACAATCGAACCTATAGGAAGCATTATTTCAACATTCTTCTGTTCAGCTTTTTTCATTATTTCTTTAGCAAGAGGAATTTTATCTTCTTCGCAAAGGGAACTTCCGATTTTGTATCCTTTGGCTTTTAGGAAAGTATATGCCATTCCACCACCGATAATAAGTGTATCTACTTTATCGATTAAGTTTTCAATAACGCCGATTTTATCAGAAACTTTTGCTCCGCCTAAAATTGCAACAAAAGGTCTTTCAGGATCTTTCAAGGCTTTACCCATAAAATTGATTTCTTTTTGAATTAAAAATCCACAAACAGCAGGAAGGAAAGCTGCAAGTCCGGTAGTTGACGCATGTGCTCTGTGGGCAGTTCCAAATGCGTCATTAACAAAAATTTCACCTAATGAAGCAAGTTTTTCTGCGAATTCAGGATCATTTTTCATTTCTTCTTTATGATATCTAACATTTTCAAGAAGCATAACTTCGCCTTCTTTTAATGCTTCAGCTTTTGCAAACGCATCTTCACCTATTACATCAGCAGCCATAATAACTTTCTGTCCTAAAAGTTTTGAAAGTCTTTCAGCAACTGGTTTTAAACTGAATTTAGGTTCTAACATTTCTTTTGGTCTACCAAGATGAGAAACCAATATAGTTTTGGCTTCATTTTCTATTAAATATTTTATAGTAGGCAGAGCACCTCTGATTCTTTTATCATCGGTAATCTTACCCTGTTTATCGATCGGTACATTAAAATCTACTCTGGCAATAACCTTCTTACCATTAACATCGATATCTTCTATTGTTTTTTTGTTGAGCATTGACATTACTTATTCCACCTCATTCATTATTATAAACTGCAGACATTCTGTCTGAAGCATTTATTTAATATATACCCTTAAACAAATCATCTCGCGGTTAACTTGTTAAATTCAACAAAGTATCCATTAGATAGTTTGTCAATATTTGTGGCAATCCATCACACGGATGAATTATCACAAATATAAAAGGCCCGGTGTCCGGGCCTTTTAATTAATGTTTATGCATCAACAGTAGCCATATAACTTATAAGGTCAATAACCTTATTAGAATAGCCCCACTCATTGTCATACCAGGATACAACTTTTACGAAAGTATCTGTAAGTGCAACGCCAGCTTTTGCATCAAATATTGATGTTCTTGGATCAGTAATAAAATCACTTGAAACAACAGGTTCTTCTGTATATCCGAGGATTCCTTTTAAGTAACCTTCAGAAGCTTCTTTCATAACCGCACATATTTCTTCATATGTTGCAGGTTTTTCAAGATTACATGTTAGGTCAACAACTGATGCGTTAGGTGTAGGTACTCTAAATGCCATTCCAGTAAGTTTTCCGTTTAATTCAGGAAGAACAACACCAACTGCTATTGCAGCACCGGTTGTTGAAGGAATGATATTCTGTGCACATGCACGACCCATTCTCCAGTTCTTCTTTGAAGGTCCGTCAACAGGTTTCTGTGTTGAAGTATAAGAATGAATTGTTGTCATGAGACCATCTTTAATTCCAAAATTATCATTTAAAACTTTTGCTATCGGAGCAAGACAGTTTGTAGTACATGATGCGTTTGAAACAATATCCATATCAGATGTATAGGTCTTGTTGTTAACGCCCATAACAAACATAGGTGTTTCTTTGTCTTTTGCCGGTGCACTGATAATTACTTTTTTAGCTCCGCCTTTGAGATGTGCAGATGCTTTTTCTGTTGTCAGGAATACGCCTGTTGATTCAACAACATAATCAGCTCCGCATGCGCCCCATGGGATTTCAGCGGGATCCATACTCGCGTATACATTGATTTCTTCTCCGTTAACAATCAGCTTTCCGTTTTCTGTGCTGACATCTCCGTCAAATCTACCGTGTACAGTATCATATTTAGTCATATATACCATGTAGTCCGGATCCATAAAAGGATCGTTGATTCCTACTACAGTTACATTTGGATTAGCAGCGGCAGCTCTGAATACAAGCCTTCCGATTCTTCCAAACCCATTAATTCCAATTTTTACAGCCATTATAAGCCCTCCTAAAAAATTATATACATTATAAAATCATTGCTATTTTACATTAGTTCTATTATATTTTCAACATCCTAAATTAAGTTTTTGTTAAATTTTTATCAATCTATCTTTTTAAGCTCAATATTAATCTTTTATTCCCATATAACAATCTTAGTTGATAGAATTTTTATTAATCTTTCTGACCTAAATACTGTTTTAAATCTATCTAATGCATCTTTTGATACTTCAGTATCATCTACTGTATTAGATTATTGTAGCTAAGCCTTACAGTGATTATTTATAAGCTCTTCTTAAACAACTTGTGTTTATTTAATCAATTCAATCATAAGTTCTTCAAGTTTTTCGAGGTTATTTACAGATATTCTTTCATTAGTGCTATGTACTTTTTCCATGCCACAGCTTATTGTCAGGGCCTTAATACCTTTATTATATATAATATTTGTATCGCTTCCGCCTCCGCTATGTTCTTCTTTGTATTCAATCCCAAGATTCGATAGGGCTTTTTTATACTTAATAAGCATTTCTTCATCATCTGAAACTGAAAAAGAGTTGTACTCTCTTTCCATGTCTATCTCAACCGTTGCTCCCATTTCTGCAGCACTGTTTTTTAATTTATTAACCAAATCATCTGAATATTTAGCCAGTTTATCTATGTTTCTGCTTCTTATTTCGCCTTTTACTGTAACTTTATCGCATACTATATTAAGCGCACGTCCACCTTCAATAATTCCAATGTTGGCAGTTGTCTCTTCGTCAATTCTACCAAGTTGCATTTTGGCAATTGCTTTTGAAGCAACCACAATGGCACTGACACCGTTCTCTGGTTCCATACCTGCATGAGCAGCTTTCCCTGTAATTACAGCAGTAAAAGTATTATGCGATGGTGCAGTTACTGTAGCTTTTCCAATATCATCTCCGGAATCAAGTACATAGGCAAAATCAGCATTAACATTTGATGTATCAAGATGTCTTGCACCCACAAGTCCGATTTCTTCAGCTATAGTAAAAACCAACCAGATATCCCCTCTTGGGTAATTCTGTCTTTTCAAATTCTCTGCAAGATTCAATAATGCTGCAACACCAGATAAATCATCTGAACCGAGTACAGTTTCACCTTCACTATAGATATATCCATCTCTTATGACAGGAATTTTATTGGTACATGGGTACACTGAATCCATATGCGCAAGGAACATAACTGATTTTTTATCCGTATTTCCTAAAATCCTGCATATTATATTACCTGCATTTCCTCCGGCTTTAGTTCCGGCATCGTCTTCCCATGGTTCATATCCCATAGATTTAAGACGTACAGTTATATAATCTGCCATTTGTCTTTCCTTAAGGCTTTCATTATCTATTCTGACCAGATTCAAAAATTCTTCAATTATTCTGCTATTCATCAGTAAGTTTTCCTTCTTTCTTGAGAAATTTAAATTCATTCTGCCTAAGTGCTTCATATAAAATTATCGCAGCTGCATTAGAAAGATTAAGAGACCTCGCTTCTTTAAACATAGGTATTCTTATACATTTTTGATAATTTTCTCTTAATAATTTTTCATCAAGACCTTTGGTTTCTTTTCCAAAAAGAACATAATCATTATTCTTATATTCAATATCAGCATATGTTTTAATTGATTTAGTTGAAGCATAGTAAAAATTTCCACCGATATTTTTTTTGAAAAAGTCTTCCAGATTGTCATAATAGCGAACATCAACCAGTTTCCAGTAATCCATACCTGCTCTTTTTAAGTATTTGTCAGATGTTGAAAACCCAAGAGGACGTACAAGATGAAGTACTGTGTCAGTAGCTGCACATGTTCTTGCAATATTCCCGGTATTCTGAGGTATTTCTGGTTCAACTAGTACTATATTCATCTATTTCCTTTTTGTAGCCAGTAATTTTATTAATAATGGATCTTTTATTGAAATGGCGTGTTCAGGACAAAGCTCCTGACAGCAAAAACATCGTATACATCCTTTATAATCAAAATCAGGTATGTCGTTTTTCATAATAATTACATCGGCCGGGCAATTATTTTTACAAATCTCACAACCAATACATGTATTTCTATCGACTATCGGTTTTGATTTAAAGTGCGTCATAAATCCGCTGTTCAATAAACCTTTTTTCTTAATCCCCATACTCTTTTTAAAAGGTATTGAAAAATCCGGGCAGACAAATTCACTGATATCATCCCCTGCAGCTATATAATCAAGGTCAACTCCCCGTTCTTTTGCCTGTGTTAGTATATACGAATCTTCTACATCAAGATTTATAATTTCATGAGCAGCCATATCTGCAAGAAATGGGTTTTTTGACGCAATAATAACATCCAGTCTCCTAGGAGTACCAGCAGATGGTCCATTGCCTTCCATAGCTAAAACACCATCCATTATACTAAGCCCTGGTTTTGTCGTTTCGCATATATCGATAATATTATCAGCAAACGCGTTGTAATCCGGCATATTCATATGATGAGTAGCCTTTTCAACCCCTGCAATTGCTCCGAACATATTTTTAACTGCACCGGTAAAAACCATCATCCCGTGAGTTTTTAATTTACTTATGTTAATAATAAAATCTGCATCGACTAAAGGACGAAGCACATTAAAACTTCTCTTTCTTCCAAGACAATCTGTTGTTTTCTTTATTACATCGGTATTGAAATTAAGTTCAATATCATATTTTTCACAAACAGCAGAAATCCCGCAGGATTTATACAATGCTTTTAAAACAGTTTTATTGTATAATCCTCCGGGACTTTCTACTACTATTGGTATGCCCCCTGCTTCCTTAACAAGCCGTCCTGCAGCACCAACTATTGACGGATGAGTTGTTGCACAATTATCAGGGCTCTGAGGCAGTAGAAGATTAGGTTTCAATGCAACAACATTTCCTGCTGATATCATACTTTTTAGACCACCCAAGTCTAAAAGAGCCATCTTCAAAGATTCATAGACTTTGTCATCGTCATATGATGTACATTTGTGCAAAGAAACAATTCTGCTGAAATCTTTCATATTCAAATTTTATGAGCTGAAATATACGTTTAGTTCATCAATGAGTTTGTCAGGATCTAGTCCGTGAACAGCAGATGCCTGTGCAATACTTTCGCCTGATGCTGAAGGGCAACCTATACAATGCATACCATTTTTAAAGAAAATCTGTGCACTATCCGGATCCATTTTTAGAACATCCATTATAATCATGTCTTTGTTAACTTTTGCCATTACTTTTCCTCCATTTAATAATTTCTATTAATTATACCCAATTTAGCCAAATTATCCCACAGCCAAATCTTACATTTCATCAAATAATCCCGTGGATGATTTGCGGATTTTTTATTATATCAGTTTATCAAGACGGATAGCTATCTCATCAAGCAATTCTTCTGCTACAGCAATTCTAACATTTTCAGATTCACACTGTGCTGCCATATCACCAGTCATAATTCCATCTTCAATAGTCATAATACTGGCTTTTTCAAGATTGTCTGCAAATTTAACCAGTTTATCAATCCCATCAATCTCTCCACGTTTTCTTAAAGCTCCGCTCCAAGCAAAAATTGTTGCCATTGCATTGGTTGATGTTTTTTCACCCTTTAAATGTCTATAGTAATGTCGTGTTACCGTACCGTGAGCTGCTTCATATTCATAACATCCCTCCGGAGAAACTAATACACTACTCATCATTGACATGCTTCCAAATGCTCGTGAAACTAAATCAGACATCACATCACCATCATAGTTTTTACATGCCCATACTATCCCACCCTTACAACTTATTACACGTTGTACTGCATCATCAATAAGGGTATAGAAAAACTCAAGCCCGGCTTTATCAAATGCTTCTTTATATTCATTTTCAAATATTTCCATAAATATATCTTTAAAATGATGATCATATATTTTTGAGATGGTATCTTTTGTCGCAAACCAAAGATCTCTTTTTCTGTCCAAAGAATATTTGAAACATGAATGCGCAAAATGACTGATAGAGTCATCAGTATTATGCATTCCTTGCAAAACTCCCCCATTTTGAAATTCTTTAATAGTTTTTTTAGTAACTTTGCCACTTTTGCCTGTAAACACAAGTTCTGCAACTCCTGGTTCTTCCACCTTAAGCTCTACTGCTGAATAAACATCTCCATAAGCATGCCTTGCAATAATTATAGAATCTTCCCAGGGTTTAACTAATGGTTTTATATTAGTTACCATAATTGGTTCGCGGAAAACAGTGCCGTCCAGAATTGCTCTTATTGTACCATTTGGACTTTTCCACATCTCTTTTAGTCCATATTCTTTAACTCTCTGAGCATTTGGAGTTATAGTTGCACATTTGACACCAACACCATATTTTTTTATTGCATATGCTGCATCTTTAGTAATTTGATCGTTTGTTTCGTCTCTCTTTTCAAGTCCAAGATCATAATACTCAGTATTAAGCTCAATATAGGGATTTAGAAGTTTTTCTTTAATCATAGACCAAAGAATCCTCGTCATTTCATCTCCGTCGATTTCTACTAGTGGCATTATCATTTTGATTTTGTCAGGCATTTTCAATCTCCGTTTTTCTATATTTTGCTTTTCCCGTTTCGTATAAATTATTTCCATTGCTGTCTATTATAACAATTGCTGGAAAATCTTCAATATATATTTTTCTAAGTGCCTCTGCCCCTAATTCTTTATATGCAATGATTTCCTGTTTTTTAATACAACGGGATATCAGAGCAGCTGCCCCACCGGTTGCAGCCATGTAAACACATGAGTTTTTAATAATTGAATTCTTTACATCAGAGGATCTATTTCCTTTGCCAATCATAAGAGCCAGGCCCATATCTAATAACAATGGTGTAAATGAATCCATTCTCATACTAGTAGTCGGACCAACGGGGCCTATTATTTTTCCAGGAGCTGCCGGAGCCGGTCCTGCATAATAAATACCCTGATTTTTGATATCAAATGGGAATTTCCCCTTTTCATCATATTCTTTTAGCATTTTTTTATGTGCTGCATCACGAGCCATATATAAAACGCCTGTCAATATAACCTGGTCTCCGGAATTTAAACTTGAAATAACATCTCTGCTACATGGAAATTCTATTTTTTTTATACTCATAAAATTATCTCTCTGTGTCTAAGTGAGTGACAGCATATATTTACAGCAACCGGTAATCCTGCAATATGTGTAGGAAATGATTCAACAAAAACATCTAAGACTGTGGTATTACCGCCAAGTCCTGCAGGTCCGATTCCAAGATTATTTGCCTTCTTAAATATATCCATTTCCAAAAATGCATCTGTAGGAATTTCACTTCTTATTCCCGGTTTTCTCAGCAATGATTTCTTTGCCAGAATCATAGCTTTTTCAGCTGTTCCACCTATACCAATTCCCACAAAAAGAGGCGGGCATGCATTTGGGCCCGCATTATCTATTGTTTTAATAACAAAATTAATAACACCATCAATACCTTCAGAAGGTTTAAGCATCGCAAGCGCACTCATATTCTCACTTCCAAATCCTTTTGGCATTACTGATATTTTAATATTATCACCTTCGACAAAATCATAATGTATTACTGCGGGAGTATTATCTTTAGTATTTAATCGATCAATTGGATGGCTTACTACAGACTTTCTCAGATAACCTTTTTCATATCCACTTTTGACTCCTGAATTTACAGCTATATTAATAGGTTCTCCTGTCAATTGAACATTATTACCAATATCAATAAAAACTACTGTCATTCCAGTATCCTGGCATGCAGGAATACCTTCTGAAGAAGCAATTCGGGCATTCTCAATTAATTGTTCCAATATTTCTTTGCCCTGTAGACTTTTTTCAATTCCCAACGCATCTTTATAAGTTTTCAAGACATCTTCAGAAATAGTGCAACATGACTCAATACACATTTCTTCGATTGCATCTTTTATTAAACTTGTGTCTATAATTTTCATATTCTTTACCAATTCATTAAAACATGCCCGGGAGTTTATATCTGTTTGTTTCAAAATAAACCCAGATTATAATTGTTTATATAATACTATACAGGTATAAAAAAAGGGCCTGCTTTACAGGCCCCTGTTTGATTTACCTGTTGTTCACAGTATCCTTTAATGCTTTACCGGCTTTAAATACCGGAGCCTTGGATGCAGCTATATGTATACTTTCCTTTGTGAATGGATTGATGCCTTCCCTTGCTGGTCTGTCCTTAACACTGAATGTACCAAAACCTACCAAAGAAACTTTATCGCCTTCTACCAATGCTTCTGTAATAGCGTCAACGAAAGCTACACAAGCTTTCTCAGCATCTTTTTTAGAAAGTTCGGCCTTTTCTGCAACTGCTCCTACTAATTCGGATTTTTTCATGATTTTACCTCCAATATTTGATATGTTTATCTTATCTAATTTACTGTAAATAGTCAAGCTTAAATGAGGCTCTAAGCACTATATTATAGTGGTTTAGGCCCAAAGTACTGATAAAATGTACAACTGATAGTTCCGTTATAGATTTTTCTTCTTTTATTTGCTTTATTACCCGATGTCTTTTCAAATTCTGCTGAATCTGTTAAAACATATTTTGACCATGTCATAAATTGTGTGAATAGTTTCCCCAACCCTTTATAAAGCTCTAAAACATCCTCTTTTTCTGAAATTCTACGCCCATATGGTGGATTACAAATCATAACTCCATATTCACCGGGAGCTTTCAGCGACAAAGCATCTGCTGTATTGAAATTAATCATATGTTCAACTCCAGCAGCAAAAGCATGTTTTTTGGCGATTTTAATATTTGAGTGTGATATATCACTCCCGTATATCAATTTAGTTTTAATTTGTTTTATGCTTTTTTTAGCAATTGATTTTTCTTTATCCAATACATTTTTATTTTCTTTACTCCATGTTTCAAAGAGAAAATCTCTATTTATTCCGGGAGCTATATTTGCTGTCATCAAAGCTGCTTCAATAGGAAATGTACCTGACCCGCAAAAAGGATCAAGAAGAATCCTACCTGGGTTCCAATATGAAATTTTTAAAAGTGCAGCAGCAATGGTTTCTTTAAGAGGAGCTTCGACATTTAAAGTCCTGTAACCCCGTTTATGAAGCCCTGTACCGGTAGTATCAATATTAATTTCAGCCGTATTATTATGTATGAAAATCTCAATTTTATATTCTGATCCTGTTTCCGGTAATTTTTGAATTTTATATATTTCCCCTAATTTATCAGCAATTGCTTTTTTTACAATTCTCTGACAATCTCGTTGACTAAATAACTTAGAATTAATATTTGAGGAGCGGACATTTATCTTTCCGTCCTCTTTTAGGAATTCCTGCCAGTTGATTTGCTTAGTTCCATCAAAAAGTTCATCAAAAGTATATGCAGGAAAATTGGCAACTCTAATATATACTCTTTCGGCTGTTCTTAACCATAAGTTACACTTTGCAATCGCTTCTATATCACCATTGAAATATACCCTGCCATTATCAATACTATCTACTTCTAGCCCCAGATCTCTAATTTCTCTCGCAAGAACAGATTCAATCCCAAATATACAAACAGCAATTAATTTCATATTAACTCCACCTTTTCAATTTTTTGTGAGTTACAGTCAATATTAAACGAAGACAAACCGTTTCCTGTAAGCACTATCAAGTCTTTATATTTTAAAGCTCCCTTCATATTTCCCGGAAGGTTAATTTCAACTTTAATGCATTCTCTGTTTTCTTCTGTAACTCTTTTCCAATTAACTTTAATATCACCAAAGATACCAGATTGTACAACGTTAAAATCATTAGTAGAATTAAGGAATACCGGCTCAATTAGAATTTTACCATCATGTCCTATGTATCGTATCCCTCCAATATATTTAAAGAATGACGCAACTATTCCGCCAAACATAGGGTGATTCAAAGAAGCTTTCCCATCCCAGGTTTCCCATAATGTAGTTGCACCTGAATTTTTCATGTACCCATAAGAAGGAAATTCAACATTTGAAAGCATTTTGTCGATTATGTCCGTTCTGTCTGCATCCAATAAAACTTTAAATATCATTGAGGCTGCAAAAATTCCCATATCCATTGTGTATCCGGTATCTTCTATTTGTTTAATTAAAGCAGTCCTTACTGGTTCTATATCTTCTTGATTTACCATATCGAAAAATAATGGGTAAACGTTTGAACCATGCTTACCATTGGAATAATTATATGAAGACTTATTAAGAAACTTGTCATTGAATTTTCTTTTGATTCTCTCTCCAAGTCGCTCATAATATGTTGTATCTCTTGAAAGTTTTTTCCCAAATTTAATACATATTTTTACACACTCATAAAAATATGCAGTATTTACTAAAGAAGGCGAAAGTTCTTCAAATATTTTATTAAGATCAATCTCCTCAACATCATATCCTTCAACAGGAATGCACCAGTCTCCAAGACACCAGCTTCCATCTTCTTCTCTTTCAATTATTAGCTCCGGGTTTTTTTCTTCAAGATATTTTATCCAGTTTTGAATTGCACTGTAACTGTCATGAATTACTCTGTTATCATAAGTATACTCATAAATTTTTGATGGAATTATTGCACATGCACTGCCCCACGCTGGGCCACCGCCTCCTCCACCAAACGGTACTGTATGAGGTACATATCCTGTTTCTTTGTTTTGTGCCGCAACAATATCTGTATTCCATTTACGCATAAAGTTAATGCTATTAAGAATTGCCAGTGTTGATTCAGCAGTTACCTGTCCATCACCTGTATATCCAAGCCGTTCTCTATGAGGACAATCACTAGGTACTCCGCCATGCATATTTGATGTCTGTGAATTCTTAAATGCATCATATATCCACTTAATATTTTTATTATCAGTTTTCAAAATAGTATTTGAATCGCAATAAGTGTTAATAACCTCTGCTGTTATATGTGAAATTTCAACATCTTCATCTTTTTCAATGGAAAAATAACGGAACCCTCTCCATCCAAAAGTTTCTGCATAATCGACCTTATTTAAATCTCCGAAAATATATTTATTTTCCTGAATCTGCCATTCACCACCGGTCGAATTGTAATTCGGACTATTGTCTTTATTAATGGAATCAAAATATTTAATTGTAAACTGAGCACCTCGAGGGGCTGTTGCTTTTAACCTGACTCTACCTGATATATTTTTCCCCGCATCAAATAATTCAGTACTTATTTCAATAGGTTTAATAATTTCAACAATTTTATCATAATAGTCATATTGACATGATAATTCTCCTAGTTCCCAGATACATTCAACCGCAGTAGTTTCACCTGAAAAATCTAAACCAATATTATCATTTTTAATTTCGCCAAAATAAATATTATTAAATTCCAATGGACCATCCGTACAGAAAGTTTCTTCATCACTGCAGATTACTGTTTTATTTCCATCAATATATTCTAAATGGATTTCCAACAAAAGTCGCGGAGTTCCATATGATAAATCCCCTTCAATTAACCTTTCTACTTGATTAAAGAAACCATTTCCCAACATCACTTCATATCTATTTATACCCTCAATCAAATACTCTTTAATATCATAGACATTATATAGAACTCGCTTTTCAGAATTATCACTATATGGATACATTAACCCGCTTAGATCCCGCTTTGAGTAATCTGTCCATCCAGGCACATTATAAGTGTCATGACCTCTTTGCCCATTAATTTTTAATTCATAGTTTCCAAGGCCTGATATAACAATATATGCAGATTTTAAATCCTTTTTAATGAAATAATCCCCATAAAATACAGGATTGTCATGTAAAGCAGGCTGTTCTATCCAGATTGCACTGATTTCTGTTCTATCAATAAGTCCTGTAACAAAAAATGTTTCAGAAGATTCTAAAAAATTACCATCAGCTAATTTTACAAAAACTTTCCAGGTATATCTCTCCAAATTTTCCAATTTAAATCCAGCGTATTCGATATTATATGTATTATTAGATTTAACAAATCCTGTATCCCAGAATTTCTGTTGTCCACTACTAACTATGATTCTATATTCTTCTTGATACAGCTCACTATTTTCACCATCTAACACCCATGAAAAATATGGTGTTTCAGTATCAATACCAATAGGTTTAGTGCAGTATTCACATTTAAGATTTTTTATCGTATTCAAATTCAAATTCCTTTATTCTGCTAATAAATTCTTTTCCTGTTTCGAGCATTTTTCCTGTAAATAATTCCTTATTTTTTACTCTTGTATTTGTTGTATTAAATATTCCAATTTCTTTTAGTAAAGCCTTGGCTGAAATGGGATAATATGATTCACTAAGAAATTTAGAAAATTCTTCTGTAAGAATCTGAGCTTTTTTACCTATCCCTGATAATTCAAGAGGATACTCCATGAGGCAGCGCACTAGCTTAACAGATACATTTGCTAACACACCGCTAAATCCTGCAGCGCCTCTTAGAGTTGTTTCAGCAAGAGTTTCTACATTAGCATTATACAACCCAAAGCGTGAATTACCTATTATAGATAAACGCTCTTGCATGGTAGCTATATTACAGGAAGTATCTTTTAAAAACACAAATCTATCAGTTGATAGAATATATTTTAAAGTTTTTTCACTAAGCAATCTTTTATAGGGAAATGGGCACTCATAAATCCCAAGTGGAATTTTCATTTTAAATTTTGTTAAAAAGCAGTCAAGATTTTTAGTAAATACATCATCATCCTCAGTCTCATCTGCAAAAGCATTGCTAATAAGCACAACAGCATCAACCCCTGTATCTGCTATCTTCTTCATAGCTTCGACCTGGTCATCTATGTTTATCTGGGTATGTCCTGAAGCAACAACCTGCAAAGAGCTGTTTTTTATTACAAATGATGCGAGATTAATTTTTTCCTGCATTGTAAGATCAAACATTTCACTTGACTGACATACTGCGAAAAGCCCATCTGCGCCGTCATTTTTAAATTTATCTAAAAATTTCTCCAACGAATTATAATCAATTTCCCCTGAATCATCAAAAGGTGTAACCATTGTTGGAAAAATACCACTCTTAATCATCTTAGTCTCCTTATTTAACTAATTTACATATAATTTGCATCTAATTTATTATTTGGGTAATTATTGGTTTAATATATCAGTTCTCGAAAGTTTTCAACTTTATGAAAAGACACAAAATTCGTATCATGAGCGTCCTTTGAATTTTCATCACCTGACCTGGATACAACATACATATCTTCGCAATTTATTTCCATTGCAGCATAGTGCCTGGACATTTTTTCATTTTCACCAATAGCAACAACTCCTGCAAAACACCAGTCAAAACAGTTCTTTGAAAAATGCAAAACCAATCTGCGCCTTTCATTATTCGGCAGGTTATACCGATCATCGGGAAGCATTTCTGCTCTTGTCATACTGTCAGTAGCTTGGGTAGAAAGAAGCCAGTAAAGTTCTGATACTTCATCATATAAAATATGAAACTTCATCTGCCCACCTGGCATAGGCGCAAATACAAGTTTTTTACCCGATGGTGTTGATTCCAACATAGTGGTCATTGAACCATCACTATTCTCAATAACCTTAGCAATTGCACAATAACCTGCACCTCCGGTGTGCGCTCTCATAAAAAGATGTATTGTATTTTCTTCAAAAAGATAATGCTTTTCATCTTTAATTTTCACTATATTGGATTCCAACCAGCCAATTTCAGCACATCCGCGTCCTGGCGCAACTTCAACATATGTCGATGGAGTAGTCCAGAAGAATGGTAGTCCTGTATATTCCAGCTTATCTTTATCAATAGCATCATAAAAATACAATTCTGATGCGAAATCCCAATTCTCTATATTTAATAGGTCTGAATTGATGTTGCCCCTCATTAAAACCGGAGCAATATTATTTACCATCCAACCTGTAATTCCTCTATTTGTTCGCTTTTCCATAACAATGTAAATCTTATTGTTTCTTAGTAGTACATTACATGGTGCCTGATGCCAGTCTTCTCCATTTGTCAATTTCTGAGGTTTTGACCAAGTTTCACCATTATCATCAGATGCAATTATCATTAGGTCCATACACTGTCCCAATATATAAATTCTATTACCACATCTAAAAGGACGTGCATGCATAAAAGGAAACTCACCTACTCTTTTAAAGCTATTTCCTTTATTGTCTGATATATAAATTCTTCCCTGAACAAATCCTCCATAGCGAATCCCCTTAACATGAAGATTTTTCATTTTTTCCGCTGGTCCGGTACTCCCCGACGTTACAATTATTCTACCATTGTCAGCCATACATATTCCGGGGCTATAACTGAATAGACCCTCAGCTGTTGTATCATTTATTCTGATGTAATCCTGAGCAAGAATTTTCATATTAACCTCTGATTTTAAAAAGTGCAGGAAATATCATAGATAAAGCGGTAATAATTGCTGCTGAAATAAGTCCACCGATAATAATATATATTGCTGCTTTCTTTTTATCCATTTTCAAGAATGATGCAACTGCACTACCTGTCCATAATCCGGTTGTCGGTAATGGAATAGCTACAAAAATAATTAATCCCCATTTTTCATATTTTTCAACTTTACCTTTACCTTTTTCAATTTTCTTTTCGACAAAATCATAAAACCACTTTAGAAATTTAGTTTTGCCAAGCCACTCAAATATATATGAAAAGAAAAACAAAATAAACGGAACCGGTAGCAAACTACCCAAAAAAGAAACTGCAAAAACAGCCATTGGATTCAAATTATAACCAATT
>Ga0307989_1000750_pt1 | contig 19308 bp, 15 predicted proteins | sample EllFjometagen185_FD_203164 | JGI IMG/M metagenome (GOLD analysis project Ga0307989, IMG submission 203164) | Marine microbial communities from Ellis Fjord, Antarctic Ocean - #185 | ecosystem: Environmental > Aquatic > Marine > Unclassified | place: Southern Ocean | collected 2014-10-08
TATTAACTTATTTTATTGACGTTGTTTATCTTGCTTTAATGTGAGATAATTTTGTCAAAATAAAAGAAGAAAAGATCAGTGTATATTAATTATCCATACAAAAAGCCGCACAATTATTATCGTACGGCTTTAAAACTATGGTCTGAATTGAGCGTGCTTTTGAACAGAAGTCTAAATACCATCCAGAAATATTCTTTCAATTTTATACAAAACAGTATGGTGACATTTGGCACTATGGTAAATAGTCTCAAACTTCTGATTGTCGCAAGACATCCGAATATTTGAAAGCTACTTTTAGCGTGCATTGATATTTTCCAACCCTTTAAAGAGCCTCGTACATTCAGCGGTTGTAAAAAACAAAAAGGCATTACTCAAAACGAGCAATGCCTTTTACAAAAATCTTAATAATTTAGAATTTTGCTAAAGCATCTTCCTGAGTAGCAACGATCGTGAAGATCGGCAAGAAACCTGCAATCTCAAAGATCTCACGGATGTGTTCTCTCATTTCACAGATCACCATTTTCCCGGAAACTTTTTTCATCATTTTCATGCCAAGCAGCAGAATACGAAGTCCTGCACTGCTGATATATTCCAAACCATCCAGATCCAGAATTATCTTTTTCCCATCTTGTTCGATCAGTGGTACTAAGCTAGCTTCTAATTCTGTAGCTGTTGTTGCGTCAAGCCTGCCGCTTACATTCATTACTGCTACATCACCCTTTTTCTCTTGTTTGATTTCCATTTAGCCTCCAAACCTTTAAAATACTTTTTTTTTTAAAAATAAAATATTCTTTCCATTTTCCCTACTATATTTCACTTCTTGCATTAACTTTCTTACAAAGTAGATTCCCAGTCCACCAATTTCTCTATCTTCCAGGGAAGATTCGAGATCGGGTTTCGGTAATCTGAGTGGATCAAACTCGATTCCATCATCGATGAATTCCATGAAAAAAAAGTTGTCTTCCAACCACCATTTCACTTCTATTTCATAATCTGTAACATCCTGATGACTATACGAAATAATGTTCATCAAAATCTCTTCCACAGCTAGATTGATCTCCATACCTGCCTTGAAAGGGATTTCATGTTTTTCTCCAAATTCTTCTAAAACTTCACTGAAGTGATTTATCTCATCCTTCTTGTTCTTAAGGATTCTCTGATTTTTATTATCCATATATTTTCTCTATATCAAGTATCGGAGAGCCATAATCGTAATATCATCCGATTGTTCTGCATCTTTCGTGAATACTTCTACTGCATTCATGGTTATTTCAATAGTCTGCCTTGGTGTGGTAGTTTTCATTTCTTTCATGAATTCTACCATTTTCTCGTAAGAGAATTCATTCCCATCTATATCCATGGCCTCGTTTACACCATCGGTATAAAGATAGACCAGATCATTCTTTTTCAGCTTGATCTTTTTGGAAGTGTACTTGCAGTCATCCATGACGCCAAGAGCCATTCCTTCCGTGTTTTCAAACTGTATAATCTCACCATCGCCCCGGATTAGATAAGGATTATTATGTCCCGCATTGCAATATTTGAAGCCTCCTGTTTTCACATTCAAAACAGCCATGAATGTAGTACAGAACATAGCTGCATCGTTATCTTGACACAGATCATAATTCACTTGGCTCATTATCGTTTCAGGAGAATCCACATAATTTGATTTGGCTTTAATTAGAGTTTTGGTTACAGCCATAAATAATGAAGCTGAAACTCCTTTTCCAGAAACATCCGCAATAATGAGAGCCAGATTGTTTTCATCCAAAAAGAAGAAATCGTAAAAATCTCCCGCGACTTCTTTGGCAGGAATGTTGCGTGCAAACAAACTAAATTCTGTTCTGTTTGGGAAAGGCGGGAAAATTCTCGGAATCAATGATTCCTGTATATGGCGGGCAATCCGCAATTCACTATCCACAGACTCACGAGCTTTTGTTGCATTGGTCAGATCATTGATATAATGCCTCAAATCTCTCACCATTTTATTGAATACTTCTGCCAGCGCATGGATCTCATCATTTCCTCTGATTTTAACCATTTGCACGTCCAAGTCACCGGTTGCCAATCTTTCCGTCTTCTTCATCAAATTCCGGATTGGAGTTGTGATATTAAAAGCGGCCCAGATCACACTGAGCATGATAACCAAATATCCTAGGACCATCACACCCATCTGCCTTAAGATACGTGAATAAACAATCTTTAGGATCGCTTTTTCAGGAATTATGACAGCAAGAGACCAACTATTTGAAACAACTGGAGAATAAACAAGCCATTGCTTAATTCCTGTGATCGGATCATTGAATTGTCCAATCCCGAATTCACCCTTGATCATCTCACGTCCGTAAGTTCTCATTGCTTCGATATCATATTTTACTGCTTTACTAAAGATAGTCTCTCGCATGATATCTCGTTCATTTGGATGATAAATATAAGTTCCATACTGGCTGATCATAAAAGTGTAGCCGCCCATTATCTCAATACTTTTCATTGTTTTTCGTAGATTTTCCAGACAAATATTTGCTGAAGCAATCCCTATAAATTTGTTATTTTTAAACATTGGAACTGAAAACGTAACCAGCAATGTGTTGTCAGCAGCTTGACTGTAGTACGGTTCAGACCAATATGGTTCTTTCAGGAGCATTGGAATGGAATACCAGTCAGCACTGCAATAATTCTGGTCTTTAGAAAGATCAGTCGTTAGGATATCACCTTCTTCACGATATACATAAGGAGCAAATCTTTTTTTCCTGTTGTAGGCATAAGGTTCATAAGCAACAGACATGCTGTTAATGGAAGTATTTCCTTTCACTATTTCGGATAAAAGACTGTATAGTTTTTGTTCATTCGGCTCGGACATCACTTCCAGCATCTTGGAAATTCCAATCGGATATTGGGCAATTTTGCTAAAATCAGTATTCAAAGTTGCAGCATTGTGACCGGTTAACTCAACCAGATAGTCTTTCATTTGTTCAATCGCAGAGGCTGTATTCCATTTGAAATTCAGGAAAAGTATTGTTCCATAAATAATCAATAGTGGTATACCAATACCAAGAATCAACTTCCAAATTATCGGTCTTTTGATTTTTGTCATTTTTGTTTTCCTCCATAAAAATCCAGATAAGGAGGAATATTTTTTATTAATCCTTGTTCCTGTAAAATCTCGGCGACTCTTTCATAATCAGATTTTGTTAGAATTCCCCAAGATGACGAGTTCTCGCCGGTATTGTATTTCATAGATTCTTCTATCACATGCAACATCCAGCTTTGAGCTGCCAGATTCGTCTGCATCTGATGCTCATCACAATATTTCATCACAATTTTCAAGGTTGAATCCCGATGTGCAAAAGCATATTCCCAGCCTTGCAGAGTTGCTTCACTAAATTTTTGGCAAAGTTCAGGATTCTCAGCTATCATATCTTCAGTGCAGTAAATGCCGTCTTCGGGAATGTTTAAATTGTAATCAGAAAAAAAGAATGTGTTCAACTCTTCCTCATTAATACCGGCCAATATTATTTTATAATATTCGTTGTAGTACATTGCAGAAGCCACATCCCAGGCATCAGCTAAGAATGCTTGAATGTTGTAAGATTGAGGTACTTCTTCATAGTTAATATTGAATTTATTAAAAAAAGCGTTGGGTTGAATGGAAAAATCTCCACTCCAAAGACTGATCCGTTTGCCATTCATGTCTTCTGGTTTTTCTATACCTGTATTTTTTTTGGCCACCAGGATCAGAGAAGATTTCTGCAGGATCTGACATAAATTAACTATCTTTTCACCTTCAGATTTAACTGCAATTGTCTGGCTGAGCCAGGCAGTGCAAAAATCAACCTTTCCTTCTCGCAAATTGGTGAGTGAACTTGATCCGTCAAAAAATTCCAAATTCATGTCGATCCCCACAGCTTCATAAAAGCCTTGCTCATAAGCCATTATGTATCCAGCAAATTGAGCTTGCGGAAACCAGTGCAAACCAAATGTGATTGATTGCAGCTCCTGATTTTCCTCAGCAAAGATTGTGCAAAAAACAAATATAATAATTAAAATAAATATTTTTTTAGTCATATTCCCCATCCGATTGATTGATTAATAGTAAAGCTCAATTTCCAAATCATCGTAATCCACTTCCTGCATCGCAAAGCATGTATTCTTTGGGAGTATTGTTATTCAGTTCGTCATCTCTGATTTCTACACATACTGTGTTGCTGTCAAAAGTTCCACTTTCCGAAAAAGTTAGTTCATAATCGAAAAAAAATTTAATGCCCTTGTCATTTTTCAGTTTGAACTTCTGGGATCTTTTATTGGCATGGAATAATTTCTCTTTGATATGCTTTTCAGTTATCGAATTTGGTAGGAAACCACTCGTTCCCCAAAAACGTATTTTCATAAATCACCCTTAATAAATAACTTTCAAAACCCACACATTTCAAGATGAAATAAGAGAAAATTAACTCTTATTATTAATTATTAGCAAGGTAAGAATCTGAAGTTTGCATGTCAAATTGTTTAAAAAATAAATTATATCTTTAGTAGTAATTTTTCATCTTCCATTGGAAAAGTAGTCGGTTTTCTATAAATATACCGCTGAAAAAACCATAAGTCTTTTTCCATGACCTGAATGTAAGTTGATGAAAACAATAAAATTATTTTTACTCTCGATTGGAAAATGTATGTTGGCAAAAATCCAAAACCAAATTACCATTTCCAAAAATATTTTCTAAACTAATTCCAACTTTCTTGACAACATCAACTATCTTTCACATTTATTTCCTTGAAGAAATTAATGGGGGTTTTATGAAACAACAAATATCAAAATTGATCATACCAGTTAAACTGGCTTATCTTCCAGTAATACATGCTTTCATCAGAGAAAACGCTTTGATGACGAAATTCTCGACAAAAGATATTATGTTTTTTAACATCGCAGTAGAAGAAGCTGTGACAAATGTAGTAAAACATGCCTTTCTGCCGGGAGAGGATGCAAATTTTGATGTGATATGTGAAATCACACCCACTGAATTTAAAGTAATTATCCAAGACAAAGGCTTGCCTTTTGACCCTGACCAGGTGGAAGAATTCAATCCTGAAAAAGTTTTAGATGGAGATGCTCAGAGTGGTTTGGGGTTCCGTTTGATGAAAGGTAGTGTGGATAAACTTTCCTTTCATAACAAGGGTTTTGGTGGTAAGGAAGTTCATTTAATAAAATTTATTGAGCAAAAGCATATTGATCAGTTTGTTGAAGCATCTGAAATGGGAGCGTATGAACAACCAATCGATAAAGCAAAAAAGGAAACTGAAAAAGTTGACTATCACACCGAATTACTACAACCAAAACAAGCAGTAGAAATTTCCCAATGTGCCTATAAAACATATGGTTATACCTATATAATGGAAAACATATATTATCCAGAGAGATTAATAGAAATGACCAATACTGGTGAATTAATTTCAGCAGTAGCAGTTACCGATGATACTGGAGAAGTGATGAGCCATGGAGCTCTGGAGAGATTTGGGAAGAAATGGGCTATTCCAGAAATTGGCATGGCGTTTACAAAACCGAAATTCAGAGGACAAGGTTGTTTGAACAAATTGACAGCTTTGCTATTGAAAAGTGCGAAGCAATTGGAGATTAAAGGGATTTATGCTAAAGGAGTAACCACTCATCCTTATTCTCAGAAAGCTTTAGTGAAATGTGGATATAAAGATTCTGCTATTTTAATTGGTCTTTCGCCTGCCAAGAAGTTTTCAAAAATGGATGCCCTGAGTGCTCAAAGAGAGAGTCTGGTTTTAAGCAATTTAAAATTAATTGAACAAGATGAATTTCTGTTGTTCGTACCCTCTAAACACAAAGATATTTTGGAGAAAATATATAAGAATCTTGATATCAAAACTCAATTCGAATTACCATCTGATTCAGTGATAATTCAAGACAAGATCATCCAATCTGATTTGGAAATTGAAGTTTATGATAATTTAGGTTATGCAAACATGTACGTGAATACAGCAGGTGAAAACCTGGAAAAAGAGATTGGACATAGGCTGAAAGAATTATGTCAGAAGAAGATTGAGACAGTAAACTTGTACCTAGATCTTCGAGATGAATTCTCTATGAGCAAAGTGGAAGAATTGGAAGCACTTGGATTTTTCTTTGCCGGTGCATTTCCACATGATCCCTGCCAATACTTTATATTACAATTCCTGAATAATGTACCAATAGATTATTCCAGAATTGTGCTGGCTTCAGAATTCTCTCAAGAACTGATCGTGTATGTGAAAGAGCAGGATCCAAATATAAGCTAAAGTATTTTTTGCTGTCTTACCTTCGCTATTTTAAGGAAATTTGCGAATTCTCAAAATTTTCAGCAAGTAATTTTACATATTTTCTCACAGGATTTTCAAAAGTTCGTGCTGAAAGCTCAATAGGTTCCTTGCTAACATGGTAACAAATATTATTTTAAACATTTCAGGAATCCTTTTTAAATGGGATTTCTGATCTTTTAGGAGAGTCATGAAAAACTCTCTTTTAGAATTTTTAATAGTAGGATTATAAGATGAAATCTCTACATAATATCTCAAATTTAACTGGCAGAGATTTTAAAATATTTTATTATTGACTTTATTAACAGAATATTAATTAGATGTCGATGAACAATTTAAAGGGGGATTTATGAAAAAAGGTTTTATTTTAATTGGTGTTATTGTTGTTGCTGTTGTTATTGCTTTTTTCTCATTTTTTTGGCCGATGAATGATTCAAGCGATTTAAAAGGAACGATCGGTGGAGTAGAAAAAGCAGATAAATTCCGGGGTGAACAAATGGAAGCTGCTGACCTGCTTTTGGAAAATGAAGAATTCATAGCCTTTACACAAAGCGCTGAATGGCAAAATGCTATGAAAAATGAGGAGTTAGTCAACTTCCTGAAAAGTGATGAGTTCAAAAGCTTAATTTCCATGACGGGGGATATGCAAAAAATTATTTTGATGAACCGCTATTTCGACTCGGTAAAACTCGGTTTATTGAAAGAAACAGATCTTAACGAAGCTACTTTAAAAGCAGTTCTGAAAAGTAATGATTCCCAGGATTTTGGTGTTTTGTCTCCAGACTCTTATAAACAATTTACATTTTTGATATCACAAGAATTTCAAAAAGCCTATGCAAATCCTGCCAATATTGAAAGCCTGGATTTTACGAATTTAATTAGATCGTTAATGAACAGCAATCCCACCCTTAAAGCAGTCTTCAGTCAGGATATGCAAAAATTAGTGAATTCTCAGGATTTTCAAAAATTGGTAAACTCTCAAGATTACCAAAAAATGGTAAATTCTCAGGATTTTCAAAATACTATACTTACCTCTCCGTCACAAGATTTTCAAAATATGTTCATATCCCAGGATTTTCAAAATGTTATGGTGCCACTTTCCCAGGATTTTCAAAAACAATTCATGTCTCAAGAATTCCAAACCCTTATGCAAAGCGATTTCTTTGGGATACATATATTTTTTAATAATCAGGATTTTCAGCAGCTCATGTTTGGAGCCTTTCAAGATTATATGGGATCGCTCATGAATTAGTATTTCGTACTTTTTCAGGAATCCTTTTGAATGGGATTCCTGATCTTTTAGGAGCTTTATGAAAAAAATAATTTTAATAGTTTTTTTTGTTTTAGTAATTTCAACTTCGCTCTTCTCCCAGCAGCTTAATAATTTGCAAACAGATGACTTGAATATGATCTATTACAGTAATGCTCATTCGTATCTGGTTCCACATCTGGCACGCTGTTATTTGCGCACCTGGGATTACTATCAAGATTTTTGGGATTACAAACCATCAGAAAGATCCACAATTTTCATCGAAGATTTTTCTGATTGGGCCAATGGTGGCGCCACAGCGGTTCCGCGAAATTTTGTTTATATCAGTATGTCGCCTTATATGTATGTTTTTGAAGTGGCACCAGCCAATGAGCGCATGAGCTTGTTGATGCATCACGAACTTACTCATATCACAGCTATGGATATGTCTTCCAAATCAGATCGGTTTTGGCGAAAACTTTTTGGCAGTAAGATTCAGCAAGTTCAGGAAAATCCGTTTTCATTACTTTATGCATATCTGGCTACTCCTCGTAAATTTGCGCCCCGCTGGTATCATGAAGGTATCGCAGTGAGCATGGAAACTTGGATGTCGGGCGGAGTAGGTCGTTCTCTGGGCTCTTATGATGAGATGGTGTTTCGTTCCATGGTGCGAGACAGTACCCGAATTTATGATCTGGTAGGTTTGGAAGCAGAAGGAACGGCGATAGATTTTCAGGTTGGAGCAAATTCCTATCTTTATGGAACGCGTTTCTTCAGCTATCTGGGACAAAAATATGGACCGAATAAATTGATCGATTGGGTGAAACGGGAAGATGGAACAAGAGCCTATTTTTCTAAACAATTTCAGCAGGTTTTCCATCGTAAATTAACTGATGAATGGCAAGATTGGATTACTTTTGAACATGAATTTCAAGAGCATAATTTAGCCCGAATACGCCAAAACCCTACAACAGAAATTAAGCCAATAACCAAAGAAGCGATGGGCTCTGTCTCTCGCAGCTTCTATGATACTGAGAAGCTGAAACTTTTTACAGCAGTAAAACTTCCCGGACAATTACCCCATATTCTGGAGATCGATGTAAATACAGGTGAAAAACGTAAGATCTGTAATATCAAAGCTGCTTCCACTTACTATACTACTTCTCTGGCCTGGGATAAAGATGAGAATAGACTTTTCTTTACTTCCGATAATTACTATCGCCGTGATCTGAATATGGTAGATATCGAATCTGGAAAAGTTACTCGGCTTATTACCGACCTGCGCGCTGGAGAATTAGCTCTGAATCGGGCTGATAGATCTCTGTGGGGGGTCCGCCATGAAAATGGTATTTCCACTCTTATCCAACTGGAACCACCTTATACTGACTGGCAGGCAATTTATGCTTTTCCATACGGCTCAGACATTTATGATCTGGATATTTCACCAGATGGCAGTAAGTTGACTGGTGCCATTACTCATATCGACGGTGTTCAGCAGCTTGTCTGGTTTGATCTGAAAAAGCTGCAAAACGGCGACGCATCTTACCAGCAGATCTTTGATTTTGATTACAGCTCTCCAGCTAATTTTGTTTTTTCCGAGGATGGCCGTTATCTATTTGGCACTTCCTATTATTCCGGCGTTTCCAACGTGTACCGCTATGATTTTGCTATCGATGATATTTCCATCATTTCCAATTGCGAAACTGGTTTTTTCCGGCCTATTCCTGTTTCTTCCGATTCGCTGATCGTGTTTAATTATGTGGGAGGTAAGGGTTGGATTCCAGGTTGGATGGAAAACAAAACTTTAGATAAAGTGGGAGCAATCGAATATTTGGGGCAAAAGGTGATTGAGAAATTTCCTTATGTGAAAGAATGGAATGATGGGTCTCCTGCTAAAATAGACTTGGAAAGCAGACAAACCTACAAGGGTGAATACAAAGTTTCTAAAAATATCCATCTACTTGGCGCCTATCCTATTGTGGAGGGTTACAAAGATCATTTAGCCACAGGTTATCATTTCAAATGGCAAGATGCGCTCGGGTTCAATAGCTTCTCTTTAGATGCTTCCTATTCGATTCAAGACGATCTTTCTGAAGATGAGAAAATTCATTTAAGAGGAAAATATTCCTATCAAAGTCTAACCTTGCGAGCTGACTATAACAAAGCGGATTTTTATGATTTGTTCGGTCCAACTAAGATCAGCCGAAAAGGCTACTCATATGGCTTTGGATACAAAAAAAACTTGCTCAATGATAAACCAAGAACAATGGAATTGACTTTTGATTTTGATGGTTACGGTGGCTTGGAGATTTTACCTGATTTTCAAAATGTTTCAGCCGGATACGATGAAATGTTCCAGGCTTCCACAGCCTGGAATTATGGCTTTGTACAGAAATCATTGGGTGCGGTGGATGGAGAGAAGGGTTATGAATTCTCAACCAGACTCTCTTCATCATACGTAAATAAAGAGTTTTATCCTTATACTTTATCTTCAGTAGATTTTGGTGTTCCGTTTGCGTTTCAGCACTCCTCCATCTGGTTGCGCAGTTCAGCTGGATACAATTTTAGTGATCTGCCTAATTCCTTTGCCAATTTCTATTTTGGTGGTTTTGGCAATAACTGGATCGATCATCAGGATGAAAAACGATACAGACAGCACTATTCTTTTCCCGGGTTGGGAATCAATGATGCAGATGGAAAGAATTTTGCTAAATCGATGCTTGAGTTAAATCTTCCACCTCTTAGATTTAGTCAATTTGGAGTGCCAGCTTTTTATGCCAGATGGCTGCGGCCGGCTGTATTTGGATCAATCCTATCAACTGATGTAATAGATTCGGAACTAGAATTATATTACAATGTCGGGATGCAATGCGATATTAGATTCATCTCAATGTCTCTTCTTAAAACAACTTTTTCATTTGGATTTGCTGCTGCCTGGGATGATGATTTCAATCGTTCTGAGGAATTGATGGTAAGTTTGAAATTGTTTTAATGGCAAAGACATTCGATAGTTTAATAGTAGTTTTATGATAAGCATCGCAGTCAGTTTAATTCCGGTATTTGTCTTTTTGGTAATGCTGATTTTTCTGGATAATTACAAACTGCTCAAGCCTGCTTCTATCTTTAAGGCAATTGGATTTGGTATGCTGGCAGCAGTAATCTGTTACTTTGTAAATAGATTTACTCTCACTATGATCAGCGGAGAAATCCTCTCTCGTTACATTGCACCAGTTCTGGAAGAAATCGCCAAAGCACTTCTCCCTTTTTTGCTTATTAAAAAAGGAAAAATCGGCTTTCTTGTAGATGCAGCGATCATTGGTTTTGCTGTGGGAAGTGGTTTTTCCCTCTTGGAAAACATTTATTATTTGCATCAGTTGGAAAGTAGTAATATAATGCTGTGGATTTTCCGTGGATTTGGAACGGCCATCCTGCATGGTGGGAATACTGCCATTTTTGCTTTGGTCTCAGTTTATATTACAGGGAAGTATAAGCAAATTAGATTCATTCATTTTCTACCGGGTTTACTGGCTGCAATTGTGATTCACTCATTTTTCAATCATTTTTTCCTACCTCCACTCATCAATACGATGCTTCAGGTTTTGGTACTGCCATTACTTCTAATCGGAATATTTTCTGTTAGCGAAAAAGGCATGAGTAAATGGCTGCAAAGTGGTTTCGATTCTGATGTGACCATGTTGGGATTTCTTAAGAGTGGTAAATTTGCTGAAACCAAGCAGGGAATATATCTGGCTGGATTTCGCAACAGTTTCAACGGAGAAGTTGTGCTTGATTTATTCTGCTATTTACGGATTTATTTGGAATTAGCGATCCGAGCTAAGGGTGTGCTTCTGCTCAGAGAATCTGGTTTGAAAGTGGATTTGGATGATGAAATCAAAGCAAAATTCAAAGAGTTACTTTTCCTGGAAAAAAGTATAGGTAAAGCTGGAAAAACCATTCTGAAACCGCTTTTAAATTCATCTCAGAAAGATCTCTGGCAGATCTATTTTTTAGAGAAACAGAAACTACGACGTAAAACTTAAAGATATTACTTAGTATCTTGATAATACATAAATCATTAGCACGGGAAAAAGGATAAACAAAAGAGTCAGAAACAAAAGAAAAAAAAACAGGGAAAAAAAGCAAAAAGAAATTTGATAAGCAACCAAAAAGAACTCCGTAATCCGTTGCTACTAAAAAAGCAGGTGATAACCAGAAAGTTAAAAAGATGCTATGGGTGAATTACAACTTTCTTATGCTTACAAAAAAGAAAAAAAGACTAAAGTATATATTGATAAATTGAGTTACAAAGGAGAACAACTTGACCTGAAAGAAGATCTAGTTAAGAAACAGGGAATGAAGAAGAAATTGAAAACCTTGATCTGAACCAATTGTGATTTGGTGCAGAATATCTCTTTACCGAACTTTGGGATTTTGCTGTAATTCCTCTGAGAATCGGTGGTCGATCACTTCCAACATTATTTACTGATATTAATGAAGAGCAAGTTGAAGGTGCTGCATTTTCAGTTGGTACAGGTTTAATTACAGATCAGTATTCTCTGGGTAGATACATCTTCTTTTGGGATAGACAAGATGCTTAACGATACTGATGGCTTTATCTACAAAAAAACTGTAAGCACTGTTACACTTTCCTGCATCTATTATTTCTAAACTCGGAGGATTGGAATGAAAAGATTTTTTCAAATTTTACTGCTTGTATGTTTATTTTTCCAAATTAATTTACTTCATGCAAAAAAAGCACCCGATTGGGTAACTAATAGACCCATAGATAACGAATTTTATATAGGAATCGGGCATGCTTCTAAAATAAAAGGCAGCAACGACCATATAGAAAAAGCAACAAGTGATGCTTTGAAAAATTTAGCTTCGGAAATCACTGTTAATATTGCTGGAGAAGTTGTTAGCAGTATGATTGAGAAATCAGGAATACTGGAAGAAGAATTGAAATCTAAGATCCGGTCTACAACAGAAGCAGAATTAGAAGATTATGAACTTGTTGAACAATGGCAGGATAAAAAAGATTATTGGATGTACTATCGGCTATCTAAGATTAAATATAAACTAGCCAGAGATGAGAAAATTGAAAAAGCTATTAGTTTGGCTTTAGATCAGTTTTCTAAAGCAAAAAAATATGAACAAAATAAAGAATACGATAAAGCTCTCCTTCTATTTTTGCAATCTCTAAAACCAATTGAAAAATACATAGGTGAAACACTGAAAGCGAATTATCTTGGGCAATCAGTATATCTGAATAATGAAATATATCTATCTATACAGAACCTACTCTCAAACATTGAATTAAAGCCAATTACGAATAACATTGAAGCTAAAAGAAATAAATCTGTAAAACAGCCAATTAAAATAAAAGCTATTTATTTTGATTCGGAAGAGATTCCTATTCCCAATTTACCAATTATTTTAAGTTTTAAACGTGGGGAAGGTGACCTGATAAATAGTGTGAATACAAACATGAATGGAATTGCATCTTCTAAGATCAGCAAAATTACATCCTCTGAGAAAATGCAAATACTCAGTGTAGAGTTGGATATCTCTAAACTTATAAATCAAGACAGTACTTTATTTGTGTATCAGAATATCCTAAAAACTTTTCCAATACCATCCACAAAGATAATTCTCAATGTTTCTGGTTTATTAATTTTTGTTGAATCTGAGGAAATTAATTTGGGTAAGGAGCTTGACGTTCTTCAAATTGAACCTAAGATAAAAGAAAGTTTCTCAGCAAAAGGTTTTTCTTTTACAGATGAGATGAGTAAAGCTGACATTTATGTTACTATTAAGGCGAGATCACGTGAGGGATCAGAAATGTATGGGATGTATTCGACATTTGTAGATTGTACTGTTTCTGCTTTGGAGATGAACTCTGGTGAAGAGATCTATAAAAATGTTTTTAACAATATTAGCGGACAAGGATTAAGTGCAGAAAAAGCAGGTATTAAAGCCTTTGGAAACGTTGCTGGAAAAATTTCAGAAAACATGGTTCCCAAAATTATTCAAACTGCAGGACAATGAACAATAAAAAGCAAGCAATCAGGTTAACAAAGCTTTACAAGAGATGGTATATCCTTCTCGTCGCTTCTATAATTATAGCCTCATTGATAGGTCTTCTCAGTTCAACTCCTTTTTTTAAAGATATAGAAATGAAAATGCTGGATTATCGTTTTCAACTTGATCCCATTCCAGCAAAAGCAGATACAAATATTGTAATTATTGCTATTGATGATGGAAGTTTAGATTTTTTCAGTGAAAATGGAATTTCATGGCCATGGCCCCGTTCTTTTTATGGTTATGCTGTAAATTATCTCACAGAAGCCGGTGCTCGATCTGTTATTTTTGATATGCAGTTTTATGAAAAAGATATTGAGCGTGAAGAAACAACTGCTGATGAAACTGATAGTATTTTTGCCGAAGCTATCAAAAATAACATGAAGGTCTATCTCGGTGTTCAACTACTTAAAGATGCTAATAACATACATCCAAAAATCAATGAATTCTCAATTGATGAACAGCAATCAGACCTTCTACCCTTTCAGGGGATTCGAGCTCCAATTGAACCATTTTTAGTTAAGAATAAATCGATCGGAGTAATCAATACAGAACCAGATAATGATGGAATCATTCGAAGAGTTGGTTTGTTATTTAAGTTAAAGGAACACAATTTTGCCCAAATGGCATATCGGGTTTGGCTAGATCAATATAAAGATTCCAATGGAACTAAGATTCCAGTCGATGAAAATGGTGATTATCTCTTAAATTGGTATGGTAAAAGTGCATTTAAAACATATCCTTTCAGAGCACTCATTTCCTCTGCTTCTGCTTATATGAATAACAACCAGCCAATAATTCCTCTAAGTGAATTTAAAAATAAACACGTAATATTTGGAGCAACAGCTGCTGGATTATATGATCTTAAATCAAATTCCTATTCCAAAATAATGCCGGGAATGGAGATCTGGGCAACTGCACTTAGTAATTACATCAATCATTATTTCATTACCATCGTTCCAAATTGGTTCAATCTGGTTATCACTCTTTTATTAGTTTATTCAATAATGTTTTTAATCTCAAATTTAATGCCTAAAAAGGCTAATATAATTATATTATTACTACTAATTTTTGTACTATTTGTTAACTTTTTCTTATGGAAATTGTATCGGATCCAGTTGAATTTTACAATGCAAATCTTTGGGATTATTGTATCGTACTTACTCATTAATACTTTAAGCTATTTATTGGAAGGTAAATCCAGACGAGAGATCAGGAAGATCTTTACACGTTACCTTCATACCGATGTAATTAGACAGCTGGAAGATGATCCGAATAAAGTACAACTTGGCGGTAAAGAAATAAACGCAACGGTACTTTATACTGACATTTATAATTTTACAACTCTCTCTGAAACAAAAACACCATCTGAACTTGTTCGAGATTTGAATGAATACTTCAAAGTACTAATAGATTTCGTTTTCCAAAATGCAGGCTTATTGGATAAATATACCGGAGATGGGATAATGGCACTTTTTGGTGCTCCAATAGAGAGAAGTGATCATGCGTTGCTGGCTTGTCACACAGCCTTTGCACATAAAAAACTCAGAGAAGAATTAGAGAAAAAGCATGAATTAACTGCTACTGAGGAATTACATTTACAAACTCGGATCGGGATAAATTCAGGACCACTTGTAGCTGGAAATATTGGTGGTGAAAAGAGGATGGATTACACAGCGATTGGTGATACTGTAAATCTGGCAGCCAGATTAGAAAGTGTAAACAAACTTTACCAAACAAATATAATTATAAGTAAGGCTACCTACGAGCAAGTAAAAGAAATATTTATCTGTCGTGAATTAGACTCACTAATAGTGAAAGGTAAAACTGAACCGACATGTATATTTGAGATAATTGAAGAAAAAAATGATAATTTGGATATTTCTAAATATGAATGGATTGAAATGTATCATGAAGGTTTAGAATTGTATAGAGAAGGAAAATGGCAAGAAGCTGGAGATATCTTCGAAGAACTATCTGAGGAACCATATAATGATAATGCTTCACAAGTTATGCTTACAAGATGCATGTATTTATTAGAATTCCCTCCAGAACAGTGGGATGGTGTACTCAAATTAGATGTAAAATGACTAATTTATGGTTCTGTAACTAAACCTTTTATACTTTCAAACACTTTATCGCGAAGCTCTTCCATAGAAAGATCATTAACAATTCCACTTTTTATAGCTTCACCAAATCTTATTGTAATTGTAGAGGGTGTAATATGCCAGCTTCCCTTTGGCTTTAGTTTGAATAAACCGGATAACCCAATTGGAATAATATCTACTCCAGCTTTTTTAGCCAGCATGAATGGCATTTTTTTAAAGGGCTGTATTTTACCAGTTAATGTTCTTGTTCCTTCCGGTAAGATTGCAATTGATGTTCCCTGTTTTATTTGCTTAGTTGCTTTTTTTATACTTCGCATAGAAGCATAAATATTGTGTCTTTCTATTGGTATTGTACCCATTCTAGTTACCAACCAACCATAAAATGGCCATTTAAACTGATGATGAGCTTCAACACCTTTGAAATAGATCGGGATGTATGCTTTTAGTAATGGAACATCAAATAAACTAACATGATTTGACATAAGTAGATATGTTTTGGAACTATCAAAATCGATTTTTCCTTTTACTTTTACTTTTATAAACATTACTTTAAATAGTAATTTTAGAGATGCTTGTATGAAAGGATCTAAAATTCTTAGAGGTATAATATAAGTTAATAAAATTGCAATTGTGCTAAAAATACCAAAGAAAATTAAACCAAAAGACCACAAAATTACCGAACGGATAGGATTCATTTCCAGAGAACCTCGATATCCTGGTGCAAGCATTCAATTTCTACAGGTGTTATGCCGATAAGTTCTCCGTCGGGAGTTAGAACTTTTGGAGGATCGGTAGTTATCTTAATATGTTTAGCTGTAAAAGTTTCAACTTCCGGAAGGTGAATATGCTCACCTGTAAATACTTTCGGGAAAGCTTTTAACAAACCAATCCTGCCCAATTTGTTAAGCAGAGTAATATCGAGTAATCCATCATCTATTTTAGCATTTGGTGCCATAAAAAAATTGGCAGTATAAGTTGTATTAGATACTTCAACAAAAATATTATCTCTTTCCAGTAATTTGCCATCAAGCTCAAGTTTGAGTTTAAAAGACCTTAACATCAGCACTTGATACAACACACCAAGCGTGTACGAAATATTACCGAGACCTTTAAGTTTCTTGGCAGTTTTAGTTACATCAGCTACAAATCCTAAACCTAAGATATTTAAGAAATAATATGTTTGACCATGGCTTGTATATTTCCCAACATCTACTTTTCTTGGTTTCATCAGTGCAATTATCGCGATAGCTTCCTTCCATTTAGAAACATGAAGTTCCAGATCTCTGGCAACGGCATTTCCTGTGCCTATAGGCAAAATTCCAATGGGTGGTTTTTTCCTGGATGAATTCTTGTAATATCCATTGATAACTTCAAAAAGAGTTCCATCTCCACCAGCAGCAATAATTGCATCATATGTTTTAAATTTCACATTTTTCATTATCTCAGTAGCATGTTCCGGATAATCTGTAAGCTGTAAATCAAACTCAATGTTATATTTTGTAAATTCTGCTTCTATTTCCGGTAATATTTTCTTTGCACGTCCATGTCCGGCGAATGGATTGTATATCAGTAGTACTTTCATATTTCATCCTATTATAAAATTTTTGCATAAATATTATTAGTATTTTAAGTAGTCAAATGTTTTTATTGATAATGTCTTATAGATAATAATTATATTGACTCATTCTAAAACACAGGTTTTCTTGCGACAGTAAATTTTAAGTTCAAATCCCATAAACAGGGTAGTGTAACATAGTTTATGAAAGTTTATGAAAGAAAAGTTCAGCCTTTCCGAAGCTTCTTGTAGAGGGATTCTTAAACGTAAGATTCGGAAAGTTTTAACTCAGTCGTAACTTTCCGAATCTTGGCTGAGAGATTTCCTTTGGTGGAAGCTTCGGAAATAAAGAAGGGGAGAATGCAATGAAAAAAACTCTTATAATAATCTTATCTATGTTTTCAATTTTACTTTTTACGCAAGAGAGCGCGATAGTTGAGCGTGACAGGGCAATTGTTCGCAACGGACCTGGATCATTTTTCCAAATATTAGCAGAACTTGAGAAGGGAACCTCCTTCTCAATAATAGAAACAGAAAATGGATGGCTACAGATTCAGAAGAACGAATTAGAAGGCTATGTTTCCCGAAAAGTTACAGTACAGCGAAAGGCTTTTGATGATGTGTTTTCTAAGATGGGTGTTCAGAAAACAGATCTTAGAGTTTCACAACATGGAATGAGCGCTGGAGTAAAAGGATTTGCACAAAACTTTTCACAAAAATTTGATGGATCTCCTGATTTTCTGACTTTATATCTTTCTCAAAATTTGGATATAAAAGCATATAAAGAATTCAGGAAAGAAACATATAGTGGATTCAATCGCAAGGCTAATTATAGTAGATTTACTATCCCAATTACCGAAGTAAAAGATTACTTCTCATTCCCAGAAGAAGGAATGGGAATTGGGATTGCCTCACATATTGCTTCGATTGGAATATATGATAACCCTGAACTTACAGAATATGTAAATCAAGTTGGCAATATTGTAGTTGAGGCAACCGATGTATATGATTTTAATTACAAGTTTTTCATATTGAATATTGATGAAGTTAATGGATTTTCTTGTCCGGGTGGAATTGTTTTTATAACTCTGGGTATGCTTAAAATGATAAGAACAGAGGCAGAACTTGCTTGCGTTTTAGCTCATGAAATTGCTCATGTTGCCCAACATCATGGGATGCTTGAAATGGAAGAGCGGAAGCATCATATAAATGCTGATGACGCATTTGGTGAAATGGAAGAAGAGATGGATTCAATGGGAATTGAACAAGATAAAGATTTTTTGACAGTTGAAAAGGAAATGGAAGAACTCTGTTTCAGTATTTATGAAACAATTGTAAATGGAAGATTACAAGCTTATGAAAAAGAAGCGGATGAGCTAGCCGTTATTTATGCTTCACGAGCAGGCTATAATGGTAGATACATGCTAAATTTACTGCAAAGATTAAAACATTCATCATCTAAAACGAATAACGAACATTATACACAAGAGCAAATTGATGATCGAATTGAAAGGATAAGCAATAATTTAGCAGCACTTCAATTGAGTAGAGAACTTTTTAGCCATAAAGACAGATGGAATAGAAGAGCAGGATTTTAGAAGTACAAAGACCACCACGAAACCAAACCAACGACACGCTTGTTGAACTAAGCTGCTTAGCGCAGCAGAAATAAATTCCATAATTCTCACTACTTTTATAGCCTCCTCAAAAAAGGGAGGTTAAGATGTTAAAATTTGAGCAAGAGCTTCAAGCAGAAGCGCAATTACGATCACTATCAGATGTAACGATCCACACCTATGTGTATCGCGTAAAAGACCTTTATCTGCATTACAACCGGGAACCTGCTGAATTATCCATTCACGACATACGGAATTATTTTTTGCATTTGATTAATGTCAAGAAATTAGGATTCGAGTCGTTGCGAAACAGGTATTATTCTATCCGCTTCTATTTTGTACACTGCCGTGGTTGTTCCAAAGAAACCAAAAAGAGCTGCC
>Ga0307989_1000751_pt1 | contig 19269 bp, 11 predicted proteins | sample EllFjometagen185_FD_203164 | JGI IMG/M metagenome (GOLD analysis project Ga0307989, IMG submission 203164) | Marine microbial communities from Ellis Fjord, Antarctic Ocean - #185 | ecosystem: Environmental > Aquatic > Marine > Unclassified | place: Southern Ocean | collected 2014-10-08
AATACCCTCTGATCCTCACGGGCACTTCATCGATATCATCATGAATATTATGAAACAGCCAATCGATGGAACCTACAGGAAGATGCACTAGCAGCCAACCATAGCCATCAAACTTATCCATCCCACTATTCTTCTTCTGGGCTGAGATACTACGTTGGATGGCTTCCGACAAGAGCACTCGCAAATCCCAGGTAAGTAACTCTGGATCTTGGCGATGTATTCGACGAGCAAGTTTGTCCAGGATACCTATCCTCCCGGCATATGTTCGAATCCGTTCAGTGGCAACTCTGATACAGTTTTCTTCATCCTCGACTGGGACGTCTGCAGTGGACTTATATTGGGTGGTATCGTGCCATTGGATTTGGTCTGACCAAACTGCGTGCTCCATGACAATCGGGTCGTCTGAAAGTACTATTCCGTCGCCGTCATTATCGCGTCCATTTAGTCTCACCCAAGCTTGATCAACATAGTTATGATTGTTTGGATGTAGGTTCAACATAATGAGATTGCCAATGGCATTTTCATCTCTGATAAACTGAACTTTTACCTTCATTAAAGATGTATGAACCGGTAAGCTGGGATTAAACAGCATGACCATACTTTGAATTCGTTCATCGACCCTTGGACCACGGATAATGAACTGTACTGGGGCATCTGATATTCCTACTGACACCTTCCCTGCATATCCCCGAACAGGACACTTTTTGAAGAGCTGACCGATACTACTAATCAACTGCTCGTTTAAGGACTGTATATAGGGCGGGAAGCCAGTTACTGCCTTTGAGAAGGTACTTGGGTCAGGAAGCTTCTCTCGTACAGGGAAATCGATGCCAGCGTACGCGCACTGCTGGGAATTAAGACTCGCCGACCAGGGTACCATAGTGTATGAATCCATAATCGATCCCCTTGTACTTATGGTTGCTCCGTTTGCACTATATGGTCGTTTGACCCCTCCGTAGTAGCCAAACTTCAAGTTTGAACTGCTCTCTGATACAATAGAACCTTTGAAGTATGATCCATCTTCAAACCAGATTGTTCCCTGATAGGGGTCCGCATCAAGTCCCAGTTCAGCATTTATCGCTGCCATCTGTTCATCGGTAAGAACGCAGACACCCAGATCATTGATTCCATCTGTATAGATCATGCTCGGTTCTAAGGATAATCCTTCGAGTGAGGCTATACGATGTCCCTGGCGTTTCAAACCAGTTATTAGTGTCGTCCTTTCAGAAGGTGTACGAGTGATCCATGGCTCGATCTCTGATGGTATTTCAATATCAGCTGGCCAGTAGAAAGCCTTATTGTTGGATTCACCTAGTAGATTGTACTGGCGGGACGGTTCACCCCAGATTAGTTCCAATGGGGCATGCACTACACGCTCTTCGAATCCCTCTTCGAACTCAAAGCGCTCAACTACTGAGTCCTGGTAGTACATAACCATGAGCTCATCGAACAACAACGGTCTGGATATGATTACTGGGATATCCGCTTCATCACCAGGAGCAGGTGAAGGTATGATTTCACCTAGATGCCGCACTGGTGCTCCAATCACGGGCTTTGAGGCATAGACGATCGCTTTGAAGGCAGCGGACGGGTGTACTTCAGCATACTGTTTGTCCCCAGTTATGAGGTAGGTTTCCAACTGTTCAGCAATCTTTGAACTGGGTAGTTCATCGATTAGTGATTGCACATACTCTGTTTGGTCTGGGTTGGTTTTCAGGTCAGTTACGAGGTTAACTAGACGTTTTGCCAGTGGTACTGGCTGTGTTTGGGTAGACATGCGCATGTCTCCTTGTAATTACCGGTGTTGAACGGCAAACCGGTTACCCGTATAGTGGAATAAGTTGATTTGATAGAGTGTATTGAAGAGGGCGGGGCTCGAAACAAACCCATCTATAGTATTAGTATTACCTACTAGTCCTGCATACCGAACTAGAAATCGTATCTGTATATATAAATAATAGAATTTGAGGGGCTATATAGGCAATTCAACAATGAGAGTGGATAACAGGTTAGATAATAGACAGTTTTAAGAGTGAACAGTATAATCCTGTGAACTACAGAACGCATCGGCTTGAATGAAGGCATAATCCTCCGACTGCAATATGGTGCCGGGTGCTGCAGATTGGCTAGTATTGATTCACGTTACGATACTTCAATAATATTCTCTACTCCCTATTAATAGTTTCCATCATTTACCCATAAGCCTCTGTGGCTCAGGCTTCTACAAATAATATGAATACAATAGAATAGGCATATATTCGAATTCGTATTTAACTCCCCACCCCACCACGTAACAACTCAGCGACAAGTTCATGACATAACGAATTACATGATGAATGATTTAATTAGACCAATTTATGTCGCCGAAGGGCTCTGGAGTCTCCTTGAACAAAACTATGGACGGCTTGCCAAGAAATTACCTACACTGTACGCATTAACGGAGCTTGTGTTAAGGACACCGCAATTCAGGCTAGAAGATGCTCGTGCAGCAATTAAGCATAAGATCAAGCCTCTCCCCTCTCAATCAACAATTGCCAATTATCTTAGAAGTCTTATTGAAAGAGATATAATAGTGAGATCACGGGAAGGTAAACGAGATCAATATCGATATGATTTATCCTCAAAAGCTATATTGTCCCTAGAAACATCTTCTAAATATTACTCACAATTTCTTGATGCTAAGTATGAACGAAACCCGGTCTCATTTGACAACAATTCACATTTAACGGGTAAGTTCTACCATTACGATGATGGGAAGACAGGTTTTGAGCAATATCGCGCTATACTTGAGCCTGGTATTGAGACCGAGCAATTCCTTCATGCATACCTGGATCTAACCAGTCAATGGAATATCTATCTCGGGGATAAATCCATAGATCCTGATTCTAGAGTCCCCTATGCACGAGTTAATTTACCTCGCCATCCATTCCGCATTGATCAACCACCTGAATCGTTTGGCAGAACTGGGGCAAAACCTTATGCTTTTATCGGCAAGACTCATTTACCTGATTTACGCCCGGCTCACGATCCTAGTCTGAAAGTTGGCAGACAATTCATGCTTGATTTCAGTTCCTTTGAACCGCGTATTCTCGCATTTATAACAAACCATACCGACCTAATCAAAATGGCTAACTCTAGCTCAGATATGTATGATGAATTATATCACCATTATCTTTCTGATTATCCAATAACTGATGTTAAACGTCTTGTCCTTGCCTGGATAAACGGAGCAGGATCTAGGAGATTAGCAGAGTTTGTTGATCCAGATGAATTTGGTAAGTTGAGATATAATTTAGCTGATGAAATACTGAACAAACTTATGGGGCAGTTCCCTACAATTGAGGCCTACCGATTACAACTCGCCACTGACTGGAAAGAGAATGGTGAACTTAGAACACCTGATGGTAATGTCATGTTGCTCACCTACACCAAAAAGAATAAGCAGGGGATAAAGACTCTAACGCCCAATGAATTGCGCAGGAAATCTCTGGCGCTCCTCCTACAAACTTATGGTGGTCTCTTGAGCCAGGCAATTATTACTGGAGCACAAAGTCTTGAATTTGCATCCCTCAGATTATGTGTATACGATGGCTTCATGTTCTATTGTAGAAAGGAACATTACGAAGCTGCTCTAATGGAAGTATCTCAGTTATTGATCAGGAATACTCAAGAAATGTTCCCAACCATTCTGATGCCCTTTAAGCTTGAGTGGGCAAAAGACGATCACGGTATGATTTCCAGCAAGGTACGGTGCGATCTCCAACCTCAAAAATTTCAAGAGCTATTAATTGAATCTAATAATATAGCTACACTAACCGTGCAGGATCGGCAGCCTGTATATCTAACTTAGCGCGACACCAGAAGACGCATCGCCCATAGGAGCAAAGACAGATAATATCCACCAACTTGCAATTCCCTTCCCTAAAGTCGTATGCCTCACTGCACAACGTAGATTCTCAACACCACTCTCCCGGTATATTGGTTGCTATAGAAACCTGAATTCTGAATAGTTCTATATCACAATAACCCTCTACTGTACTATAGCTGCTACAGCATTTTGTAAACACCTGCTATGTGGATTGTTTTCTCTTTCGATACGATTCAAGTAATGTCGGGTTAAATTTCAGACTATGGATACACTCTGAATCTCCGTTGGAGAACCAAACACACGAGGTTCCAACACATGGCAGCCAGGATGAACCACCACCTTGGTGACCCTGCCCCGCACAGATCCCAGTATGTCTCCAGGTGCCGTCCCCCTCTTCTGAATTAGCATACACAAACTCTTCGTCAATAAAATCAATAATCTCTGTTGCTCTTGGTAGTTCCGTGAAGAATTCTGTATCAAAAGAACAATAATAGTAGGGACGATCAAATACTTCAGGATGTATTTCGAAAAATAAACCTTGAATTACTAAAGCATCAAACACAGCCTCAAGATCTTCGGTTGCGCCAGGATAGTAACTTGCAGCCCAGCCAACAATCCCATCTTTGTTAAATGGACACTGCCACATACCTGGCTGTGGTTCTAAATTGTCCCAATTACCTTTGTGCGCAAATAATGTCCCATATAATAAGGCACTACGCGCACTGACTTCGCCATCAGATCCTTCTGCAGAATAGGAGTAGGACTTATCGATTATTTGCAGAAACCTAGCTTCTTCCTTAATAATATCATTTGCTTCACTGGCATGTCCAGAATTTTCCTCTGAGAATAATTTAATTGCAGATTCAATATCATTTTGTCGAATTAGTTGGTGTACTTCCTGAAGTTTGTGAACGGGGTAAAAGTTGATCGTAGTGGTTCTGTACATTTCAGCTCCATTTTGTGTGTTATCGTCAGTTCATTAATTATTTACTAGATTCATCAGACTGGAATAGCTATCGACCACATCATATTTAACAGGTTTTGATTTGATGTCTGTATTCACCCTTTGGAAGAATTTCCGGGCACACTCGATCTTGGTTTGCTCAATTTGCTTGAGATTCATGGATGACATTGAGCCCTTTGTTTCAGCTACAAAATAAACATGCTTGATTGAGTCCTGTTCGAACGCAATTGCCCAGTCTGGATTGTAATTCCCCACCGGCGTAGGAATAAAGAACCCACCAGGGAGTTTGGCATACACGACCACCTCTGCAGAGGTATCTAAATTCTCAACGAACTTTCTCTCTACTTGTGAGTCAGTAACCGCATAGTCATGAATATGCTTATTCAGCTTATTCCCAGCCTTACTCAAGTTTTGTTTCAGCTGGTTATTGGTAAAGATGATGGTGTCAAAAGTATCTGCTATGGTGTCATAGCTGAGATGTTGTATGATCATCGTCGCCTTTTGTTCATTGACAATTCGAATCACTTCTGACATGAAGTTTTCTGGGTTCTGTTTGAATTGATCAAAGATAGAGTTGTTAATTCCTGCAAGGATTTGAACTATCGTCCGCCTAGTTAAGGTTACTCCTTCACAGATTTTCCCAACCAGATCATACTTGACAGCAGAATGAATGGAATTCTTTTCATACTGTGATTGTGTTTCTGCAATTTTGAAACCTTCTCCGGCCTTTAATTGTTCCTGGGCAAGGTTATCGACTTGCTCCCCTCGCTGAATTACATATTGAAGTGGAGTCACGCGGCATTCATTCTCTAGGGCGGTAATACACTTCTTAATTAATTCATCGCTATCAAACTTTACACTGTACACTGCTTTCTTGTTGATTCGTCCCCACAGCTCCTTGAACTCCTTTTTCTTGAAGTTGTCATTCAACGGATTGTTCTTAGGTGCACGATCGTTGGTAATCTGAGGTAGTGCCGCATTAGTATATACAGAGTCAATCAATTTGTGAATCTCAATTTGATATGGCTTCAGCTCATCTGGCAATTCAGCCAAAGTATCTGATGTGGAAGCGTTCACATATTCATCCGTAATATGATCGACATCATCAGAGTAATCGTTCTTGACCAAGTAACGATATATTTGTTTGGCCATCGCTGGTGACACCTGAACAAGCCCAGTATCAGTCTGGATTTGTTTGCCAGTGAAATATACTTCATCTGCAACCCTAGGACGTTCAGATAGCGAATCGACAATGTCCTTCTGCAGACCTGCAACAAAATCCTTGTAACTTTCATTGGCTACAACTGTAAGCACATTTGTGTCATGGACGGTAAGTGGATCATCCTGGCGATCGCCTTCTTTATTGACAGAGATGCGCAAACCTCGGCCTACTTCCTGCCTTCTTGAAATGATGTTATCACTGTGTTTGAGGGTACAGAGAACAAAGACATTGGGGTTATCCCAGCCTTCACGCAGAGCAGAGTGTGAGAAGATAAATCGAGTAGGTTCTTCAAAAGATAGCAGACGCTCTTTGTCCTTTAAAATAAGGTCATAGGCGTCTACATCATCTGTATCACCTGTTCTAGCCTTTAACTTTGGATCAATAAGGTGATTGGTCTTTCTATCAATTGCAAAATACCCATTGTGTGTTTCAGAAGTCCCAATTCCATCGAGATACTTTTTATACTCAGGCTGTAAAGCCAATCCTACTTGGTTAATTGCTTCCAAATATTCTTCTTCGAATACTTTGGCATACTCTCCCCCAACATCACCTGCCTCTGTATATTTGCGATATTTTGCAACCTCGTCAATGAAGAATAAGGTCAGCACTTTGATGTTCTGGTAGAAAAGGGTTTGTTCTTTTTCCAGGTGAGCCTTGATGGCTTCCCTGATTTGGATACGCCTCAAAGTACTTTCACTCACATCACCGGTCGCCTCACCAGCCTCAACTTCTACACCATTGGTAAATGAAATCACATCGGTATTGGCATTGATGTCAGAAATGACAAAGCCCTTGTACTGATCAAGGCCGTTTGAAGTGTCGAACAGATTGTCCCCATGGTTAATACGCCGGATCTCGCGCTTGATGCCCTGCCTATGCTTTACTTCAATCTCCAGGCGAGCAACAGGAGCTTGTTTGGATGTCTGAATGGATTCCAGGTACAAGAAGGCATTCGTTCCAGCTAAACCTTTTACACTAATTCCACGAACTGCAATTTTCTTAACTAACTTTTGATTGTACGCGTCCAGAGCATCTAATCGATGAACCTTGTTGTGGGTCGTTTTGTGAGTAGCTGAATACCTGAGAATCATTAATGGATTGAATGCGATAAGAGAATCTAAGGTTTTGCTTCCCTCCATCTTCTGAGGTTCATCCAGGATCAATATTGGGCGGTTGGCACTAATCACATCAATAGGGCGTCTACTCTGGAAGTCGTCTAACTCTTCATAGATACGCCGATTATCTTTCCCTGTAGCATTGAAGGCTTGGACATTTATTACCAAGACGTTGATTCCAGAATCAGAAGAAAAGCTTTCAAGGTTTTTAGGTGATCTCGAATTATATATTGAGAATCTAATTTTCTTATGATAATTCTGATTAAAATGATCCTGAGTGATTTCTAGTGATTTGTAAACACCTTCCCTGATGGCGATACTCGGGACCACAACGATAAATTTGCTCCAACCGTATTTGATATTCATCTCGTACATCGTCTTGATATAGACGTAGGTCTTCCCAGTTCCTGTTTCCATCTCGATATCGAGATTCACATTTGAGATTTTGCTCCTTGAGAGTTCCTTTGATACTGGAAGGTTTTGGCGTTTTTGAACCTCCTGAATATTGGATAGCAATTGAGCCTCTGAGAGCATCAAGTCTTCATTCTTAAGACCCGTCCCCACCATGCTAGTAGTAGTCTGAGCGGCTTTACCGGGGTCTATCTGGTATTTAATCCCACTTGTGTTTACTTGGCCATCAAAACAATCGATGACAGAATCAACCGCAAGGGTTTGAAATGCTTGTTGCTTAAATTTTAGTTTCATCGCTCAACCCACTCAGATGGTTCTGACTTCAGTACTTGGAGATAACTGTTTAAAGATTTGCTCAACATTGATCTTAACCGAATCAGACTTGAAGCCTGCATCCCTGAACACGACTCTTAAGGGTTTATCCTTCGCCAATGCTTTGCAGAATTGCTCGGTGATCTCCCCCTTTTTGGCAAAACAAGCAATCAGAGCATTGGTATCAACTCTGAAAACTTCCAACTTATTGACTGTCTCACGTGAAATATGAAGACCCAAATCAACTCCCCAATCAAGGAGCACCTGAAATAAAATATCTTCACTTGTTCGATCTGGTTTAATATTCTCAGTGAATAGATCGACCTTTTTCTGATCAGCCTCATCAGGATTATAGTAGATATCTGACATATTTGATGTATCAATCTTCAAGACACGGAATCCAATATCCAATTCCTTTTGAGAAGTTGAATCAGATGAAGAGAAGAGTTCATCATTCTGTGATGAACCAGTTTGATCTTTCACCTCTTCGAGTAGCTTTATACCTGCACGCCGGAGCCTTTCTTTGCCAATATCAGCAACCGTTTCAAAACCTGCTTTATAAGCTTCGGACTTCTTATTAGTATTCTCTGGTAGTTGCACCATTATAAATTTCCTACCTACCATATCTTCTTTATTTAGTTCCATTGCCACGTGGGCTGTAACTGCTGAGCCCGCAAAGAAATCCAACACAATATCTTCTTTTCCACACAATTGTTTCATTAATACATTAATGAGTGACATGGGCTTAGAATAGTCAAAAACGTTCCCACCGAACAATTTCTGAATTTGTCTTGTAGCTTCTGTATTCAATCCAACTTTATCAATAAGGATTGTGGATAGTGGATTGTTCAGACTCTTTAGCTCATTTTTAAAGCGTTTTTGCATTGGTCGTTTAGATTCATCTGCTGGAAATACTACCCTCCCCTCTGCAATCATCCTGTCCATGGATTCAGGTATATATGCCCAAACCCGATTGGGATTGAATTTATATTTCGCTCCAGACTCAGGGTCAATCAAATCATAGGCTTGGTTAGGTCTCATTGAAGCCGTCATCCCTACGGTCAGATCTCCTAAAACCCACGGCCCTCTACTGTCACCATCCGGGTTTGAATATTTCTTGAAATCCTTAGGTATACCCCTGAAACCAGATATGCCTCCCTTTTGGTAACAAAGTACATATTCATGATCTGCGGAGACATTGTTATCAGCCATGGCAGAAGATGCTCTCCGTTTCCAAATAAATGAGGCAATGAAATTCTCGTCGCCGAAGATTTCATTGCACATTTTCCTAAGGTTTTCAACCTCATTGTCATCAATACTAATAAAGATTGCCCCATCTTCTGATAATATATTTCTGGCTAATTTTAGTCTTGGATACATCATACTTAACCAAACAGAATGAAACCGACCTTTTGTCTCTGCATTACTCACCAACCTATTTCCTTCAGTATCTTCTTGGTTAGACTTCTGAAGGTATTTATTGGCATTCTCAGCGAAATTGTCAGCATACACAAAATCATGTCCAGTGTTGTATGGTGGATCTATGTAGATCATCTTGACCTTGCCTAAGTAGGTCTCCTGTAGCAACTTTAAGGCATCTAAATTGTCTCCCTCTATGAACAGATTCTTTGTAGTGTCAAAGTTCACACTTTCCTCGCGACAAGGTCTTAGTGTTTTGGCAATGGGAGCGTTCGATGTGAGTAAAGCAGACCGTTTACCCGGCCAATTTAGCTGATATCGTTCCTGGGGGCCTTCAACGATAGAATCCGATAGCTCCTGCTTTAGTTGATCAAAATCTAACGCCAATTTCAGGTTTCCAGCTTCATCTTGAATCTCAGTCACGCAGTTGGGAAACAAATCTCGTATGCGGTCAATATTTTCCTGAGTCATGTCTGGAGAGTGCATCTTCAACTTTTCCATGAGTTTGTCCTATATCTATACATTTCTTGGAATTCTTAGGGTATTGATTTCTTTACTAATAGTTCTTAGCTCCGCATTGATTTCTACCTTGCGGTTGAATTGTCGCTCCTTCATAAGCCTGACTTCAAGACGCTCAACTTCTCGTTCTTTAATCCGGAGTGTTTCTGCCCGTTGCACAAATTGATCCATATTCTCATCATCTCTAATTTCAATAGGGATCAGTCCTCTTATGAAATGATCGTAGAGAGCTTCCAAGCTTACCACCACAGGTAATGATCTATGTTTAGCAGTACTCGAAATCCAGGCGCTCTTGAAATATTCGCTAGTGACCCATTTCTTACGATCAACTAGACTGGGTCGTTTGTAGCAAGCACAATAACGTACACGTTCATCGAGCTCTAACACAAAGAGAATCGGCGATGGAACAGTTGAATCAATATTCTTCAAAACATCGTCCGATTTCAAATCCTGCTTCAAAACCAATTGAAAGACTTGTAGTTCTAGAACGGACTTCGTTGATTTTAAGTTGATAGTTTCAGGGCTTAATTTATAGAGCCATCGAATTTGTTCTATCTCCCTAACGAAGAGGTTCTTGACCCGATTTGTGGCCCCGGCCTTATCATAGATCTTCGTCTTCGGTATAATCCTACCAACTCTCGCAGCCTCAGGAAAATCTAAGATGTAATCAATCAATGCTACGATTCTTTCACGACCAGAAAAGCGATAAGCTCGAAGTCATCCATCCCTGCAAACCCTTTCGCCAAGGCGCTGGTCTTCGTCCCGGAGAATAAGCTTTCAATATCATCCTCAGCCTTGGCATCGAGGATATGTCGAATCGCCTCGTTAAGCAGAGCTGAATATTTATCCATTCGTCTGCCATCCTTCGTTTCTTTGTTGAAGACTTTGCAAATGGTTAGCAAAGGTTCTTCCATTCCCTTGCAGCCTGTCCGTATCAGATCCAGAAGGTGTTTGACTTCGTTTTGAGGTGTGATGACCATACCCTCATCATCTACATAAACTATGTAATAGGGGTGCAACCGATTCATCTGATTGATTTTGAGGGCTGCGTTCCTATTGCGCAGGACAAAAAGCACTCCAGGATGTAAGCCAATCTCGGGCCGTGCTTCTATAAGGGCATGCATCCCAGTTGGAAGAGCCGGCAAATCGCCATCGGTTTTCATGTAATGAACAAGATCCATCCTAAAATCGTTTAATCCCAGATCCGTGATGGAGACACCCGTTTTCAGATCCTCCAGTTCAATCACCTCATCCTGGAGACGCCTAAGTTGTTCTTTTCTGAAAGAGATATCAGATGATCTCGCCGTGAGAACATTGTCATCACCTGTAGCACTCACATCGACAATGACCATGCGATTCTCAACACGTTCCTTGAGATTGATATATTCATCTAGGGAAATATCCGGCCAGTAATTCACCAGTTGAATGGATTCATTGGGAGAACCTATACGGTCAATCCTACCAAAGCGTTGAATAATCCTCACCGGATTCCAGTGAATATCATAATTAATAAGGTAATCACAATCTTGCAGATTTTGTCCTTCGGAAATACAATCAGTAGCTATAAGGATATCGATATCTCCCAACTCTTCAGGCATGATGAGTTGTTTCTCCTTAGCTACCGGTGAAAACATGGTCAAAATACTTTGATAATCATAACCCTTCTTCAATGTATTCTTGGGTGAATCTCCTCCGGTAACTTTGGCAACATGGACATCTAATCGTTTCCTCAGAATCGGGCTAAGATTATTGTACAGATAATTTGCAGTATCAGCGAAGGCCGTGAAGATCAAGACTTTGCGATTGCCCGGATTCAAAGGATTTTGGATTTTAGTTTCGATGTGAGCCAACAAATGCTGAATTTTTGTATCATCCTGCACAGAGACCTTCTTCATGCTGTCCAAAAGATCCTCAATGACCAGCAAATCTGATGTGAGGTCATGCTCCCAGGATAATAGATCCATATCGGCAAGACTGATTTTGATTTTCCCCCCAATGAGATCGTCTGTCAGTCCAATCAGGTCATCGTCTTCATCTTCTAAACCATCTATTGTTTTCGACCAATCTTCGATTCCAATCTGATCACCTGACTCCTTGTATTTAGCAATTCGTTCAAGCATTGAAGCATTGTTCTTTCTTAATGCATCGAGGGTTAATCGAAATGCCTCAACTGAGCTTTCAAGTCGTTTTAGCAAATTGGTTGTCATCAACGACAAGAGGCTCCGCTCTCTATCTGCTTGGCGTAGTCGCCCTCTCCCACCTTCGACTTCAGTATCGTATAGCTCTTCATATTTAGCAACGCGGCTTGCAAGGATGTAGCTGATCGGAGCATATACTGACAATTTGAGCATGGTCAGTTTCTGATAGATATCATTGAATTTGGGCACATCTTCTCGATCCGTTAACGCACACCTGAATGCCAGTGGTTTTAAGCGGGTTGGGAAACGACCAATATCTTTAGTGTCATAAAAGGTTTCTATATGCCGCCGCGATCGGGCAATGGTCACACTGTCCAACAGTTCAAAGAAATCAAAGTCTAGCTTTTCAAGAATTGATGCAGCGGTTCGTTCTGATGGTTTCAATTTAGACCACTGATTGAAGACGGTCTGCGCATTTCTAAATACATCCTCTACAGTTCGATCAGAGCGGAGTAGTTTCTGCAGGTTTTCTGATTCTCCCTCATAAGCTAAAGCAAGTTGATTTCGCAAATCCGTAAAGCGATTGTTAACAGGTGTTGCGGACAACATGAGAACTTTGGTCTTCACACCCTCTTTGATCACACTATTCATCAGTTTCTGATAGCGTGTCTCACGATCCTTAAAGGTATCATTGTTCCTAAAGTTATGAGATTCATCAATGACAATCAGATCATAGTTGCCCCAATTTACCCGGTCTAAGCGGGTGCCAAATGACTCTCCTGTTGTTCTCTGAAGATCCGTATGACACAAAACATCATAGTTGAATCGATCTTTTGTAAACAGATTGGTTTTAAGGTTGCGATTGAAATTCAACCAATTATCAGCCAGCTTTTTAGGGCAAAGAACTAAGACAGATTTATTCCGCAATTCATAGTACTTAATCACGGCTAAAGCAGTGTAGGTTTTACCGAGTCCCACACTATCGGCCAGAATACACCCATTATACTTTTCAAGTTTATTGATGATACCTGTCGAGGCATCCTGCTGGAAATTGAAGAGTTTGTTCCATATGACAGAGTCTTGATAACCTGTTCTATCATTGGGAAGAACGTCCTCATTGATGTCTTCCAGGAATTCACTAAAGATGTTATACAAAATCAGAAAGTAGATGCGCTCAGGAGAGTTTTCCCTATATACAGTCTCTATATGCTGCACAATCGTTTGAGTCACATCCTCTAGCTTGGACTGATCGTTCCACATTTCATCGAATAGCTGAACATAAGACGAAGCCTGTGGCGCTTCATCAACTCGATTAATGAAGTTAGAGATAGCATTCCCTTGCTGATACCCCAGATCGACCGCAGTAAAGCCATGAAGGGGCATAAATGCAGTATTCTGATCAGGGCTGTTGCTGCAGACAAACTGTTGCATCGACGAATCAGAGGCATTGGAACGGAATGTTGCCTTTCTCTTAATCCAATCAGCACATTCTTTGGCAATAGCCCGCTGTGTTAACTGGTTCTTTAGGCGAATCTCAAATTCAGATCCATGGAGATCTCGTTCAACTTCTTTTTTAGGAATGTGAAATTGACGATGTTCTTTCTTGATTTTATCAATGATTTCGTCAGGTACAAAACTTGGCGTTGTGAATATGAATTGCAGTGATTCTACAGACTCTAATTCTTTTTTGAGAGCTTCATATGCATAAATTGAGAAACAGGAAGCAGCGATCTTGAGCTTTGTGCCTGGATCAAGTACCTGCTTTAACTCATCACCTAGGAGTGCATTTATATTATCTATTAGTTTCATTTAATTCTTCATCTATTGCCAAATATGATTTTTGCCAACGAAAACAAAAGCTTATGCCTCTCTTCAAGTTCCATAGGCCCAAATGATTCCATTGGTCTGAAATCTAGCTGGAACCTATCGGCCATTGCCGTGAAATCTAATTTTGATTTATACGTATCAGCACGTAAAGTCTCATTCCAATACAGAGTGTTTGCATACGAATTTAGCTTGTCTCGATATAATTCATTATTGCTGGAAATGTTGTCTTTACCTTTTAATAGCAGTAACGCTCCTAGTCTGTTTCTTTCACGCTCGAAAAGGTCATCATCTCCCTTAAAAAGCCCATGATTTTCATCGTTCTGGGCTAAAATATGTTCTATGTGAAAGCCATTGACTGAGCCAGTATTTGCAACAAGGTCATAGAACGACTGTTTCATATTCAAATTAGTATTCTCAGAAATAAAGCTCTCAACTCTAGCAAAGAAATACCGCTTGAATCTTTTTCTGAGATCAATACCAGTGTCTTTAAACAAACCATATGAGAATACATCTGTGGTTTCGCTTCCCCTGGCATCAGTCAGCATTTTAAGTAAGTATTTCTCGAATATTGAATTGATGATCTCTGGTGATTGCCCTCTAATCTCGGAGCTTATCTTGTATATATTCACGTTGAATTCATTACTATTGTAGCTTCTCTGAAGTTGAAGCAATGAAAACATCCTGTCAACATTAAATGAGACGATTTTAAGCTTCTCATCCTCCTCTGGATCATCGAGGGAGCAGGCCGATAGCACTAGCATAAACTGGCTATCCATTTCAGTTAAATTATTATAATAGATATGAATATATTTTGGATCAGGACAACTATAGTAGGTGTACATCCTGGCGTAAAGGTTAGTGTAATATTTGAACTCATTACTAAGGAAGGATTTGATAGCCTTCGGGTTGTGGAGTAGTCTCAAGTTCTTATCAATCTCGGGAGTAAACATTTTTCGATGATAGTCCCGATCGTAGTTCTTTCCTTCACCGACCGTGTCAGCATATTGCGATCTTAAGTAATGAATAAAGAAAGTCTCTATTTCATCGGACTTGAATTTATTAATTTTCTCAACTTGGCTATCCCAAAGATCATTTAACTTCAATGATTCCAATTCAACTTTATCAATTTCACCGAGTAGCTTCCCTTTAAGAATCTCATATGATTTTAGCCTCACACCCCTATCATTAATAACCTCAAATACCATTGGAACATCTGTTTGCTCAACATTTAAATTTATCAGCACCAATCTCTTTAAATAGTAGAATACAAATGTCTCGAACTTCCGTTTATCTACAAGTTCACGATCTAAATATTTTGAGATCAGTTTATAGTTCCCAACCATATTTTCGGAAGTAATACCATGGCTAGTGTCAATGTCATCCAGGTTTAAACTATCCATAAGTGCTTGTAAGGTTTGCTTATGAGCTTCATGATTCATCCAGTATTCTTTGCGGTAACCTGATTGACCTGCAATTTTAGTGGATATCCAATCTCGAAGTTCAGACTGAAACCCTTCTGCCAAAAGCTTAAGTTTGATTAGAATTAATGTAAGTGTGGTTAATCTCTGTTGACCGTCTACAACAAAACAATTTCCATCCACAGTATTCGTAACATAGGTATTTAGGTAATACCAGGAATACCTTTCAATCAACTTGTCGAGTGCGACATCATTATCTTTATACTTTCCGTACTCCATCCCAAATTTATAGAAGATATCATCTAATAGCCTTATAACTGGTCCTGATGTCCATTTGTACTGCCTTTGATAAAAATCAATGTGATAAGTTATATTTCCAAATAGCATGTCAAGATTTTGTTTATCTGGGGTTACGTCCATCTTCTCTATCTCCTCTACACTCCAATTATACTTGGTATGAATTCTTACCGGAATATTTACGTACCACTGTGACAGACTTTCCGTATATTATCATATATCCAAGTGCTCACCGTTTTTGAATCTTTAAGTATTTTTTGCCTCATTGCTGGGTCTACCCACTCACTAATCGTATCAATGGTAGATTGATTAATATGGTCCTTTCCCAGAGCTTTTAACGCGACAACAATAGTCTGACTTTCGTGATATTTAAAGCCAACTTCTTTGAGACTTGTGGTTTGAAAGTTGAGACTTGTATTCCTAATAGAAAAGCGTCGTGTAGGACCATCTGATAAATATAGATACTTACTGGGAACCTGGGTCGATAAACCTAGAATATTTAATGCAACTCCTCCACTTGGTTGGATCCGCCAGGCGAACTTGCGTGCAATAGCTTGAGCTATGCCATCCATGTCAGGACTAAGTCGTTTTTGTAGAAGGTCACTATACTTTGGATAATCATAGATTCCTCTAACAGCTCTTCGAATTGTTCCTTTTTGAACAAGTCTATGCAAGGATACATCAATCGCTGAACGATTTGCTATTAGTACGAAATCTTTGCCCGAGAACACCCAACCTCTCCCTTTGGCATAAATCTTCCTAAGTATTTTGTCTTCAATAGAATAGGTCACTATTTATCTCATGATTTAGTAAGGAATATGAATATATTCTTCTTACACACAAGGAATACTTTTGACACTCTCTAAGGTTGCGGCATTTGGATTCTACCTTGTTAGTTTTCACTCTGACGGCGTTGTTGTTTTTGATACTTAATTGATAGATAAGTCCCTCTGTGCATGTTTAACATTTCACTATCCCATTAGACTTCCATAATCTTAGGCCTTTTCCTTTCCGATATACCGATACAAAGTGGCCTTAGAAACTGCCAATGTTTCACATATCTCAGCAATCGGAATATTTATATCCTTCATAAGATTGTTTGCTATTTCAACCTGTTTCTTTGAGAGTTTCCTGGGACGACCACCTTTCCTTCCCCGGGCTCTTGCTGCAGCGAGTCCTGCCAGAGTTCTTTCACGAATGATATCACGTTCGAACTCAGCTAAGGCTCCGAAGACGTGGAAGATGAGTTTACCACCGGGTGTGGATGTGTCCAAAGACTCCTGGACACTCTTGAAATAAATCCCCCCCTCGTTGAGCAAGCTCATGACTTTGATTAAATGGGTTAATGATCTGCCTAGTCGATCGAGCTTCCAGACGACGAGTGTATCACCTTTTCTGAGGATTGTGAGTATTTTATCTAGTCCTGGGCGTTCGGTTTTAGCGCCGGACATTTTATCCGTATAGATCTGCTCACAGCCGGCAGCTTTGAGGGCGTCATTTTGTAGATCAAGATTCTGATCCTGTGTAGATACACGAGCATAGCCAATGTTCACATTTGGCTCCTTTCTATTTATTTTAGAGGATATGAAAACGCCCAAGCGGATGCTCAGGCGTTAAGTGTAAATCTCTGCTTAGTTGAGATTTATATGTGGATATTTCAGATTATTTAATAATGGTGCTCGTCATGCTTGGTCACCACCAATGCCTGGTCCTGCAATCTCAGGTAATTGCTCAATCCCTGCAGTTTCAACAAGCTTCTCGTATACACTATTGAAATCTTCTTTGACTTTGACAAGGTCTTCATCTGGATCTGTTTGTGTGGATATAATCCCTTCGACCTCACCAAGTTTTCTGGTTACATAGAGTAAAGATGGAAGAATTGAGTCCTTTTGTCCCTGGATCATTAATGCTGCGATCTCCTTTGGTGTTTCCACGTTCTCATCCTGTTTCTTAGTCATCAAATATTGCACTCCCTAAATTGGATTCTCACCAACGAACGGTATTTCGCCTATGGTGTTGCATTTGTAGTTAAGGAAACAGCAAAGAGTGCGATGCTAATTGAAACAACCGTCAACAGGACTACAAATCTCTGGATTCTTATGTTTGATATGGTCTGTGAGACTTCACTGCTGACAGATAAAACCGACTGAAGGAGATTCGCTTCATGTCGTACTTGTTTCGCACGATGACGTTGTGAGAATCGGAGGTCTGACAATAGCTCCCTTCTTGCGTCCTTCGGTGAACGTACATACTGCATTTCTATGACTTCGTGCTTATATGCTCGATCAGCATCTGTGAATTTTTCAATCTCACTGGAAGACGTAAGAATATCGTATAGTTTGGTACGTACCAAGGTTCGGAGTTTTTTCATGTCTCTAATAGGCTTATAGGTATGTCGAGTTGCTGAATTGTCTCGCAAATCTGACAACTGCTCGTGATAACCGTCCAGCATGCAGCTTAGAGCCCAACGTGATAGGAGCCCTCGAATTCGATCATTTGCCCTCAGGGCTATTGTCGAGTTTGAAGTGGGATTCTCGTATCCTGGACTCTCAGGAAAAGCATCATGACGTCGGCAAGCAAATGTGAGTCGAAGCCCTTCTTTATCCCATGTTCGAGGCAAAGCAAGTCGTGCATGAGGCCATTCCTCTGACTCCCATGCATCGAAATCTCGATCTATTGAAAGTCCTTGGAAACTCCTTATTAAACGGGAGTCTTTATCGAGAGGAGCATTCACATCAGTCACAAGAAGGAGTGCCGTTGGAGATAACTTCCCCTTTAGATTTGATGCGAATACACCCGGCAGGTTTTTGTGCATCCAATGTACACAACCTTTTTCGAGTTTACATAGAGAAGACTGAACGGCGGCTATTCTTTGGCTATCTGGACCATAGATACTTCGACCAAGTGGTGAGACTGTATTGAACAAAATGTAAGAAAGGGTATGCCAGGGGCGTAAGTGAGTTCTTCGTGTTCTTTTTGTTGTATAATCAGCTTTTAGAGAGCTGTCTAATGAATCTGCTGTTGCTTCGTCAAACATAAATTCCATTACTAGGGCAGTAATACTAGGCGTAAGAGACATCAAGATAGGAAGAGAAGCACTGACACCTTTTGGAAGAGACGCAGTGCGATCGCTCATGATAGAAGCGTTTTGGGGATTAGAAACCCAGCCAAGACTTGTCCATCCAGCACTACGCCCTTGTCTAACATCGCTCATCCACTTTAATAGATCGTTATTGTGTAATCTGCCATGCTCCCATTTGAGTTTCTTAATGCCTCGAAATAGTCCGTCAACGTTAGATGGTGTATATAGTTCAGCCACCCAAATAGCTGGTACTTGAACATGTTCAGTATCTGGTAATTTACCTATATCATTATCCTTCTGATCATGTTTTTCCCATATATCGTCTTTGTCATCACGTCTAAATTGGCGATACGCCCTGAATCGTCGCCAAGGTCCCCAATTAGATGAGATCCAATGAGTGATATGCGGAGCCGACTCTTTTTCATCAACGAGTTCAGTTATCTCTTTCGTTGTCTCTTCATCTTTGATGACAGGCGGTACTATACCATCAAGACTTTCGATCTCGGTAATATCTTTCTTAGGCGGCATAGAATCTCCTAACTCTTCAGTATCAATAATATGGGTATAATTAGGTGTCTCAATAACCCTGGTTTATGAGACCCCTTAAAAGCACGTGAATATTGAGACACCCTTTTTGAGACTATTCAGTATCATTTCATCCATACGCAACCATCCAC
>Ga0307989_1000752_pt1 | contig 19266 bp, 14 predicted proteins | sample EllFjometagen185_FD_203164 | JGI IMG/M metagenome (GOLD analysis project Ga0307989, IMG submission 203164) | Marine microbial communities from Ellis Fjord, Antarctic Ocean - #185 | ecosystem: Environmental > Aquatic > Marine > Unclassified | place: Southern Ocean | collected 2014-10-08
AGGATGAAATCACTGATCCGAGCTTTAATAGACCCGGTGACTTGTGTTATGATGTGTATTCGAAAAGACTATTTATCTCAGACCCACCAGCCGGGAAAGTCTATATCTACTCCACCAAAGGTGAACAGCAGGGAATCCTAGGCCTGGAAGAAACCGGTCCGGGACAATTGCAAAATCCGATTTCAGTGGCTGTTGACGCCCTTTCTGGAGAGATTTTTGTCCTCGATGGATTGGCCCGCAAGATCAAAACATACGGGAGTGATTTAACATACATCTCCAGTTTTGGCAAATATGATCAAGTGCCTGGGAGTTTTGCCTTTCCAAAGGATGTAGCACAAAGTCAGGATGGAGTACTTTTTGTCTCCGATGCTGCTTTTGGCAATATCCAGATGTTTGATCCATCAGGGGCCTTGCTTTATTTCTTTGGTGACAATGGGACTGACCCCGGTCAATTCCTCATGCCTCGCAACATGTACTTTGATGCAAATCAGTATTTATATGTAGCTGATCCCTACAATAATCGAGTACAAATTTTTCAATATCATGTACAACCCTAAGCAGCATTAGAAATGATCGGTCCTCTTATGGGAAGAAAATTATTGCTCGGTTTAACCCTGATTTTGATGGTCAGCGGTATGGTATATTCACAAACATTAGAGGCCACTGGCCTCATTGAGGGAAGAGTTGGTCTCGTCCCTTCATCCTTAGATGATACACAGAACATGCTCCATATGGAGCGAGTGAATATTGGCTTGCAGCAAAGTTTCAACTTTCTCTCTCTCAATTACCAGCTCACTGGTGGTGGTATTCTCCAGGGATCTGCTGATTTAGATCGCACTCAATTTTTGCCTGAGTATCAGGCACGTGCTCAGATGGTTCCTCTGGGTCGCATGAAGTTGGAATTATTTAGTTACTCTCAGCTTAGAAATCCGATGCAGATTGCCACAGATACCCTGACTCACCAGGAACAGGTTAGTGGACTTCAGATTGAAGCTCCACTGGGAGAGTCTGGTCGCATCGTTGCAGCTCTGGGTACCAGGAGTGCTACCAGAAATGAGAGTGAGATAAAGAGCCAATTCTATAAGCTGCAACTTGAGAAGAAACTTTTTGGCCTAAAATTTCGGGTTCGGGGAGAGAAGGATCTCTATACTAGTGGCGTAACTGAAAGAGATGAGGATCACTCAAATCTGACTCTGCAATGGCATGGCTCACCACTAAAAAAACTTAGCTGGACAGGTGTGAATTCACTCTATAGCTACGGTGGTCAGGAGCATTGGCGAATTTATCAGCGCCTTAATTACAAGCTCTCTGATAAAACCACATTTTGGAGTCACATCAGCAATCAACAAGTTGCTTACGAAGGCACCTACATCAATACGCGGGCCTACGATATCGATTTTCGCCGTAAACTCGGTCAACATTTTATAGGAGAGATGATTACAGAAGGAAGACAGGTTAACCCCTTGGCTGGAGATCCTGTTTTTCATTGGCGCTCCTATTCTGCAGGGCTCCACTGGCAGTATGGAACTAAAAAAACAGCTCTGGGTCTTGTTCAGGGAGGTTTTAAAGAATCTTACCGTTTTGGTTCTGGAGTGAATATCCGTTATGAACTTGAAGAAAGATATCCCATTGTCCATAATCGGCTCATGAAACTGGGCATCAGCGATTACTCAGAAGGAGAATTTTTTATTCGCCTTGATGAATCAGATGATGCCAAATATGATATTGATCATGAGCTTCGCGTAAATCTTGATTTCCTACCGGGACAAAAAGTACAAGTTGGGAATACCTTCAAATTGATGAATCATTTTGGGACGGATCTTGATTTCTCAAGTGACACCCTGAGGAATGCTTTTACGCACAATATTCAACTAAAGTATATACAGCGTAGACTAAGAGTTTCACTTGATCACCTCACAATTAGTGAGATGGGGGAGTCTAGTGATTTGCGTCTCCACCTGAACACACGGGCAACTTATCAGTTGGCTCGGGGTCGCAGCCTGAACCTATTGAGCATGTACCGTTATAAGTCTGATTACTATGAGAAGTATCTCTGGCTAAATACATTTGTAAAAATAAATATGAAATATTTTACCTGGGCTGTGGAACTACAGGCTCAAGGAAAACCGGACAAGGTGTTTGATGAAAACTTATCTGTATGGTTGCGTTTTGTGAGGCACCTATGAGAAACCGAATCACATGTTTGCTGGCATTCCTCATGGTTGTTGGGCTCATGGGACAGGGGCCAGAAGATTTAGAATCCAAGGGTAAAATTGTAAATACCCCTCACAACCTGACCTCCATTACGGCAACTTCAGAAGATTCTGAGGTCATTCTCACGGATTACTCCCTGTGTCGGTCTTGCCACGTCCCACATAAAGCCAATGCCGTTGAACCACTTTGGTACCGCAAGGGTGGTGTGAGTTCCTTCAATATGGAAAAAGAAATTGCTAGAACGAGCAATCATATTCACCCACTCGATCCTGGAAGCCGCAACTGTCTGGGATGTCACGATGGTGCCATGGCTCCATCATTTCCCCAGCGGGATCAAGATGGTCGCAAGCAGATCAACATGACTTCAAATGATATACAAGCGCCTCCAAACTATAATCTCCACCTTTTTAGTTTTCCGGCAAGTGGTGTCGAAATTAGCCCTCCAGCTGAGGAATCACCTCTGCAATTGCTGGCTGGAAATGAAGTGGGCTGCATCACCTGTCATGATCCGCACAATAATGACAATGGCAGTTTCCTGAGAGTGACCAACGATGAATCTGCCATATGCATGGAATGTCATCAGATGCAGAACTGGGAGCAATCCACTCATGGAAATCCCCAGAGCACACTCCATATTGGTCTGGAAAAGATGGCCTGCATGCAATGTCATGAGATTCATACGCTCCCAGCCAACGCCAAGCTACTGAAAACAGACGAAAATACGCTTTGTCTGGGTTGCCATGATGGTAGCAAGGATGGCGAGAATGAAATCGCCAGCCTGCAAAATCTGGAAGAAACATTTGAAAAGCCTTTTGCACATCCCATAAGAATTAATCCCAACGTTCCTGGCATGGGGTATGACAATATGGATAAGGTCCCCTGGAATTTTGGTCTGGCAGATGACCGCACCATTCGCTGCGGTGACTGTCACAACCCTCATGCTGCCAGTAAAATGGATATTTCTCCCGTTCTGGATGGAAGTATCGCCTTTGTAAAAGGCGTTGATGCCATTGGATTTAAAAAATCTTCTGCTGACTACGAATATGAAGTTTGCTACAAATGTCACGGCCAAAATCAGAATGTTAAGTCTGGAAGTGACATTTCGAGATATCTCATGATAGGGAATCGCAGTTTTCACCCCATTGAGAATGTGGGTATGAATGTCAATGTGCCCAGCTTAAAGGACGGATGGAGTGAGCAATCCTTGATCACTTGTTCAGATTGTCACGGGAATGATGATAAAAGCGGTCCTCAGGGACCTCATGGTTCCTCATATCCTAATATTCTGAAGCTAGCCTACACGGAATCGCCATTTGCTTCAATTGATGAGATGGCTCTTTGCGCGAGTTGTCACGACCCGCGTATTATCCTGGGGAACGATGGTTTTAAATTCCACAGCCTCCATATCAAAAGAGCAGGCTATAGTTGTGGGGCTTGTCACAATCCTCATGGTAGTGCCGACAATGCTGGATTAATTGATCTTAACAAGTCATTTATCACCGATCTAAATGGTATCAAAAAGGTAGAAACCACTGATCCTGGTCATGGAACCTGTACACTAAAATGCCATGATGTCACCCATAGAAATGACATCTATTAGGAATCGATACTTAATCTTTTGTTAAATTGAATTGAGACTCCAGTACTCCTGGGTATCCAGTTCGACTTGAATCCGTAAGACTCACTTTAGTGCCAATCCACCACCAGATTTAGAATCTGATGGTGGATTAATTTCATTTACAATTATGGGGTTACTTGAATTCCTGGTTTGAATTCAGGGTAAATCATATCCTCGTCATGACATTCAACACAACTTGGTGTCACATCATATAGGTCATCAATGTGGCATTCATAACAATCGATTTCAAGATGATCATCATTTAGCTCAAGCCCAGTAACATTGTGGCTGAAAGCGCCAACTTCAAAATTATCATGGCATTCAATACAAGAATTGCTGAGTGCCATAACTGGCTCAGTTCCAGTATGGCAGGATTCACATTCTAGCTTAATATGAAAACGATTCAAGGTCCAGCCTGTCAAATCGTGACTAAAGCCTGAGGATGGTTTCTCACTATGACAGACCCCGCATTTTTCATCAGCATTGGTATCATGACAGTTACTACAGGGGGCGTGGTGAACTGGCAAGGTCAAGGCCTCAGTCTGAATAACTACTTGACTGTTGTGGCAAGTTGAACAATCTGTTTGACGATGACAGTGCTCGCATTTATAGCGGTAAAGATCAACATGTTCCCTGTGATGAAATGTCACAGGCGTTTCTTTGGAGTTGGGTCGATCAAAATGAAAGATCTCGGGCACAATGATTTCTTCATGCTTATGTGCCAGTATATCTGTTGCATCCAGGTCCCTTCTCGGATTAAAGCGCCATTTCTGCTGAATATGACATGTCTCGCAAACGTGATCAGCCATCCAGTTCTGGTGGCAATTTAAGCAATTGCGATGGTAGGCACCATTGATGGTAGGCATTTCCATGGAGGCATCAGCTTCTTCGGTGACATGGCAATCTGCACATGCTTCATAAACCTCATCCTCGGCATGATGGTGACAGGTGGCACAGCCATTACCAGGGTTGGTCATTTCAGCATGAAGTTTGTGGTTAAACTGCACTGGTTTGAAAATATTCTCAAGGATACCGATTTCTATATGATCAGGTACCTGCTTGGGTGCGTTTTGTCCAAAGCATACAGCCGTACCTATCAATCCAATCAGCAGTATATTCCTGAAAAGCATATTCATAGCGCGCTACTTCTCTGGAATGGGGTGAGATACTTCCTTCACGCGGACTGCAAAATCAAAGGGCTTGAAAGTCGGCGAATCAGAATTGTGGCAGACCGTACAGGTTGCTTCAACAATAGTCGTCAGACCCATTGATGCACCATCAATACTTCCACCGGCAATTCCAATCATATTCTTCTTAGACTTGTAGACACTACCAGGACCATGACAGGACTCACAACCTACACGAGATAGGTCGCCATTTGTTTTTACGGCTCGCTTGTTGGTTGGATCAACTGATAGTTGATATCCTGATTTGGTGCCCCAGCCAGTAACATGACAAATCAGACATTCAGGTGATTCGGTAGGATCCGTTTTCAGTCCCATCTTTTTGGCAATTGCCTTGGAAGCATCGGATTTAAGTGTCTCTAGCGAGGAAGCGTGAGATCCCTCAAGCCAGATACTGTATTGAGAGCCAACCTCGGCCTTGTTGTGACAGGTTTTACACTTGTTGGACCCAACAAATTTTGGGGTTTTCTGTTGTCCAAAGACAACTACAGAAACTAGGAGAAGCAGAATAGTGAGCATGTTTTTCATTGTAATATCCTTCCTTAAATTACAGTGAATGTTCTTTGTAAGGAACCTCTGGATAATCTGGGTTAAGACCCAGACTCCCTGAATAATAGCTGTTAAGAAGCAGATATGAATGCTCCAAAAAACATGCCAAAAAGCACTTAAGGGCGTAGAATGAAAAACATTCTTAAATGATTACCATAGCAATAATCACGGCGTGAATGCAATTATATATTTATTACATAAAAAGCAACTATCAATAAAAACATTATATACTATATTGTGTCTATGGAACTGGGGGCAACTAAAAAATATGCATGGAGATACAGATATGAAAATTGGAATTGCATCAGATAACCAGGTAAGTATTGCACAACATTTTGGGAGGACCAAAGGATTCGTGATTGCTGAAATCCTCGATGGTCAGGTTAAATCAAAAGCGTATCGCGAGAATAACTTTTCACACCACAGTAAGTCAGGCAGTCATGATCACAATGGTGAACATGGTGAACATGGGCATTCACATGATAGTATTCTGGAGGCTTTAAAAGATTGTGATGTGGTGATTGCCAGGGGCATGGGACGACGAATCTATGATGATCTGCGTGGGGCGAAAATAGAATCCATCATTACAGATATTCCAGCCGTCGATGATGCGCTTACAGCCTACATGTCGGATACTATTGTGGATAATCCAGGTAAAGGCTGTGTCCATTAAACAGAATCCCAGGTAGATAGGATATATGTCAAATCTAGATCACTTATCTCGGGAACAACTCGTTGGGATGTTGGATGATTTTGCCAAGAACTGGCTAGCCCATGATGGACTCTGGTTTCAAGCCATCGAAGCTAAGCATGGAATGGAAACGGCAATAGAATGTGATACTGAGGCATGGAGACGTTTTACGGTAATAGAAGCCAAGCGAATCATGAAGCGACATAACATTGCTGCAGACTCAGGTCTGGAGGGATTGAAGAAAGCGCTGGGCTATCGACTATACGCTAGATTGAACAAGCAGACAATTACAGAAGCGTCCTCAGAAAGTTTTCTGTTCAAAATGGAAGCGTGTCGAGTCCAGATTGCCAGATCAAGACATGGTCTCCCAGATTTTCCATGTAAATCAGTAGGGCTTGTTGAATATGCTGAATTTGCCCGAACTATTGATTCACGGATTATCACAACCTGCATTAGCTGTCCCCCAGATCCTCATCCAGATAGCCATTATTGTGCCTGGAAATTTGCGATCAACACTTGATCCTTAGACAAAGGTGGCAAAAATTGTCTTGCAATAAGGGACAATAAACATCATCTTTTAACTGTACACTAAACATGACTTAAATAGGGTAATATAATATGATCCAAATTACTGAAACAGCAGCGGAGAAAATCAAGGTTCTGATGAGCCAGCAGGATCTCTCTAAAGAGGGTGGTCTGCGTATTTATGCAAACTCAGGTTGTTGTTCAAATAGTTCGTATGGAATGTCTCTAGAGAATACGCAAAATCCAGAAGACAATGTCTTCGATTCTCAGGGCGTTCGGGTACTGGTTGATCCAGCTAGCTTTGCTCAGTTGGAAGGGGCCAGTGTTGAATACTACAAAGATGATCAGGCTGAAGGTTTTACTATTTTGAAACCTAAGGCAGAATCAAATAGTGGATGCGGAGGCAATTGCAACTGCGGAGGCAGCTGTAACTGTTAAGACCGCAACTCTCCTCGTACAAAACCCTGGCTCATCACCGGGGTTTTTTTTACTCAAAACAGCAGGTTTTCCAGGATTTACATGAACCTCGAATAGTACTAGTATTGGAGAGAGTTCGAAGTTAGGGAAGAACACCAGGCTGGCACAAAGGTCTCAATGAGTTCAATTATTGTATGAAACACCACAAAATATGAGCACGCGCCTGCTCAAGCGTATGAAGATGCACTTTTAGCAGATACAAATATTGGTCTAGCTTATACAAAAATCGTGTTAACTCACTACAAACCTTAATTAGGTGCAATTCTTTGCCTTGTTAGAGCGTGTTTTGGTCTTAGTTTATCCATATGATGAATGAAGAGCAGATTCTTGAAAAACATCCCTGGCTGACCACCATAAAAAGGGATCCTATTTCTATCCTATTCAAGGCGGCACCCTTGCCAATTCGCTATCAATTGCTGACAGATATATTTGAAGATTCAAGCTCAGATGATTTTCTAGCATTGCAGCAAAACTTGAGAAAACATAAACCTCGTCGAAAACTTCTGGCTGACCAGAATGAAGAAGGTCTGTGGCCGATAGATGGTAACACTTCAGGTTTAAGTGAACCTCAGCTGCAAACCTTGCAGCGATTGAAACAACAGGAGGTATTACACGAGCTCCTAGACTTTTCAGTAACCCACAAACAAGAAAAGACCCAGTTGGGGATGCGGGAAGTCTTACGTAGTCTGGCAGAACAGACTCTGGACATGAGACTTCACCACCAAACTCAGGCCATTTTCCTTGCAATAACTTATCAGCTCGAAGGCAGCCCAATAGTTAAACAACTTATTCGGGATTTAATTGCCCAGCAAAATTCGGATGGTGGTTGGTCCAGCATGCCTGCTGAAAAGGAGTCATGTTATTGGAGTACGGTTTTCTTCCTCTGGACTATAGGACAGTCGAAGAACTTCCGCGAGAACCGCGCTATCAAAAAGGGGCTGAAGTATCTCCAAGATAGGGTACTTCAAGAGGGTGAAAGCAAATTGATGCCCGGTATGCAGGTTTGGGATACGCTCATTTCCGGTACCAGTGGGTTGAGTATTATCGCAGGAGGCACTCTCCGATATCTGGAGACTATCCAAATTATCGATGTCAATAACAGTGACCGTAAAACCTATAAATTGCTCGATTGGCTTATTGACGCGCAATTAAAGACATGTTTGTGGCCTAGTATTGTTGGTCGTGATAGACAAGGTGAGTTTGGCGTCACACTGCGTGTCCTAAAAGTATTGAAACATTTTCAAACCCAACGTGTTGCTGAATCACGCAAATATGAATCAGATTTCTAATTATTTAAAAAATATATTCGGAGTATAGAATGACAGATATAATGCCTTCAACCACCTTCCCAGTGATGCCTCTACGAAACACCGTTCTGTTTCCTCAGCAGGTCATCCCGCTATATATCGGCAGAGATCGCTCATTAAAATTGTTGCGCGAACTTCCCTCGGGGAAAAAGACAATCGTCGTGGTGGCCCAACGTGAAGGCTCTGTAGAGAATCCTGAAGTCGGTGACCTCTTTGATGTAGGAACAACAGCATCTGTCATGAAAATATTGGATATGCCTGATGGTAGTCAGAGTGCCATTGTTCAGGGTGGAGAACGTGTCCTTATAAAAAATTATTCTCAAACAGATCCATATTTCAAGGCTAGCATAGATGGCATTGAAGAATTCTATGACGCCGACCTTGAGACCGATGCCATGTCTGCCAATATCCGGACCCTCTTCCGTGAGCTTTCAAAAGTTGCCGATTACATCACCCAGGAACACATCTCCCTCTTATCCAATATTCAGCACCCCGGACGTCTGGTAGATCGTGCGGTTTCAATGATGCAACTCTCAAATAGTGAGAAACAGGATATTCTGGAAGAAACTGATGTGACAGAGCGCTTGAAGAAAGCGACAGTCCTTATCAATCGGGAAATTCAGCGCCAGGAAATTGGTGAGAAAATTCAGACTGAGGTCCAGGAAGAAATCTCTAAGAGCCAGCGTGAATACTTTCTCCGTGAGCAGATGAAGGCCATTAAAAAGGAATTGGGCGAGGATGATCAAACCTTGGAAATCAAGGAACTGGAGGAGAAAATTCTTGAGGCAGGTATGCCTGAAGAGGCTCTCAAGGTAGCTAACAAAGAAATTGATCGCCTCCAACGAATTCCCCCTTCATCACCAGAGTACAATGTTTCTCGTACCTATCTCGATTGGCTGGTTGAGTTGCCCTGGAGCAAAGAAACTGATGATCGAGTTGATATTCAGGAAGCCTTGAATATTCTAGATCGAGATCACTATGGCTTAAAACGGGTCAAGAATAGAGTCCTGGAATTTTTGGCGGTCAGGAAACTCAAAATGGAGCAGAGTCCTGATGCACCCATCAAGGGACCAATCCTTTGCTTTCAGGGACCTCCTGGAACCGGTAAAACCTCTCTAGGGAAATCCATTGCAGATGCTCTGGGTCGAGAATTCATTCGTATTTCATTAGGTGGGGTTCGAGATGAAGCTGAAATCCGCGGTCACCGTAGGACATATATTGGTGCGCTCCCGGGTCGCATCATTCAAGGGCTGAAAAAAGCCAAAACTCGTAATCCTGTCTTCATGTTGGATGAAGTTGATAAACTGGGTACCGATTTTCGCGGTGATCCCAGCTCAGCGCTCCTAGAAGTTCTTGATCCTGAACAGAATCACTCCTTTAGCGATCATTATCTTGAAGTCCCTTTTGATCTCTCCAAGGTCATGTTTATAGCTACAGCAAACTGGCTGGATCCGATACCTGGACCCCTCCGCGACCGTATGGAGATGATTGATTTCCCTGGATACATTGAGGAAGAAAAAATTCATATAGCCAAGTCATATCTCATTCCTAAGCAAGTTACTGAGCACGCTCTGGAAGAAGATCAGATCACTTTTATGGATACGGCTATTGCTGAAATTATTGGCCGTTACACCTATGAGGCTGGTGTTCGTAACCTTGAGCGCCAAATTGCCAATGTGTGTCGTAAGGTTGCTCGTGTACGAGCAGAGGGCAATGATAAGCCCCGTCGGATTACCAAAAGTAGTATCACCAAGCTACTGGGGCCACCAAGACGTCACAGCGAAATTGCTGAACGTATGTCAAATTATGGTATCGTTATTGGCTTGGCCTACACATCCGTGGGTGGTGACATATTATTTATCGAAGCCATGAAAATGGAAGGTAAGGGCGGTTTGAAGCTCACCGGTAAATTAGGTGATGTGATGAAAGAATCTGCCCAGGCCGTTTACTCATATATTCGCTCAAATGCAGCACGCTTTGACATTGATCCAGATTTTTACAAGAAGTGGGATATCCATGTTCATATTCCTGCTGGAGCTGTTCCAAAAGACGGACCTTCAGCTGGTATCACCCTTTTCACTGCTATGATTTCACTCCTGACAGAACGCCTGGTTAAAAGTAACCTGGGTATGACGGGTGAAATTACGCTGCGTGGTGCTGTACTGCCCATCGGTGGAATTCGCGAGAAAGTTATGGCAGCCAACCGGGCTGGATTAACCACTGTTATTTTGCCGAAGAAAAATGAAGCAGATCTTGTGGAACTACCAGATCGGGTAAAAAAAGAGATGGAATTCAAATTCGTAGACAAGATATGTGATGTTATCGAACTCGCTTTGGAACCAATTGACGAAAAGTCTGCCAAAAAGAGTAAAGCAGTCAAGGCAAGCTAAGGGGAGCAGATATGCAGTGTCCCAAATGTAAGGGCTATATGAAAAGTATTGAGTTCGAACATGTTCAGGTCGAACGCTGTACTAAGTGCTATGGAATCTGGTTCGATAGATTCGAACTTCAGGATTTAAAAGTGCTCTCAGGATCAGAAGTCATTGATATGGGAGATCCTGATGTTGGTAAGGAACAGAATCAGAACAGCGAAGCTACTTGCCCAAGATGTAATGTATTGATGCTACCTGAAACGGATAAGCAGCAGGCACATATTCGTTATGAAAAGTGTCCTGATTGCAAGGGTGTTTACTTCGATGCGGGAGAATTCAGGGATTACAAAGAATTAACTGTCGGAGAATTTTTCAAATCTCTATTTAACCGCAACGGTTAATAAAATTTCATATGCATCCAGGCGAGGATTCGAATCCTCGCCTGGATGCACCCCCCTCAAAAACAATATCCTGGACACCCAATTCCGACAACGAGGAGCACTCGATGACTCAAATCGTAGCCTATCTTAATAAACAATTTAGTCGAACTCTCACCGCACCCCTTTTGGGTGTGGGAGTGGCTTTCATGCTTATCGCGTTCTTCATTGGAATCAGTGATAACCCACCTGGCGTTGGACTCGCATATCTTGGTTTAGCATGCCTCTGTTTCAGCATGGTTCATCATTGGAGAAGTGCCAGGGATTTTTGGACCTTGCTGGCTGTGTCTGTAATCAGCTTCCCAGTTATGGTTCTCATTTACAATATGTTTGATACTATCAATGCCAAAATTGGTATGATTCCCGTGTTGAATCAATTGTTGGGTGGTATTGCTATCATTTCTTTTGCGGGTGGGGTGCTGGTTGCACCAGCTGTGGCATTGGTTGCACTTCTTGGTGGAATATTTTACCTGATTAAAAAATAACTGCTTCCCCTAAAAAGATCATGACATAAAAAAAGGTCCCGGATAACCGGGACCTTTTTAATTCAGACTAGATTAAATTTAGAAATGAAATTTAACCCCAAGATTAAAGAAACGAGGTGAACCAAGGAATACCTCTGCTCTTTGAACAGAGTGATTATTGATGGTATCACCATTTGTGTCTTTAATTGAGAAGCCATTGTACTGACTATGGTCAACAGCATCTTGTACATAAACATCGTCAAGAGCGTTGAAGATATGAGCAAATACCTGAGCTCTCATACCAGCGATCTTTGGAAGATCGTAGGTAGCATGGATATCCATTTTTCCATAAGATGGAGCCATCCAGACCTGTTCTCTATCAGCATTGGCATCATCACCGTCGTATTCACGACTGTCTGGACCCCAATCGGAGAAGTTGTTATCATAGAAGCTATAAAGTGCCTGAAGTCTTAATCCCTTTATAGGAGTAAGCGTTGCACCAACAACATAAGCTGTCTGGGGCATATCACCGACCTTCAGATCTTTAAGAGCATAGTCATAATCCAGGGATCCCTGACCAGTAACAGCGCCAGTAGAATCAAACACGTCATATACATAACGTCCTGAAGCATCATCAGTAAATTTCCAGTCGCCAAAGCTCAATGCTAGATCTAGACGCAGCAATTGAATTGGCTGTACAGATGCTTCAATTTCCAGACCTTTATGGTTCTGGTTAACACCTGTTAGGAAAATGACATCAGTATCACCACTGGAACCTTGTCCTGTAGTAACAGCTTTTGTCAAGTTGCGGTCATTCCAAGCAGTATTATATACGTTGGCAGTGACAGCAAACATCTTGGCCTTATAGTTCACACCAAGCTCTGAGCTTATGAAGGTCTCATTTGTTGGATCTGAGGCTACAGTACCATCGATGTAGATTACGTTATCCATGATTGGTGGTTTCTCAACAAAGCCAACGTTTCCAAAGATATTGAAATTTTCAGCTAGATGAAACATACCACCACCCTTGACCTGTATCGCACTGATAGGATCAGAAGTGATAACTTCATCAGCTACAGTGAAATGATCCTGGTAGGAATACTTGATGGAAGAGAATCCACCCATACCATAGGCGCTTAAGGCACCGGCAGTATAGTTACCTTGGACAAATCCACCAATCCAGTCAACAGTAGTTTCATTGTGATAAGCAATGATGTCACCCAGGGTAACTTTTTTACCACTAGGTGCATTGTCATCAGCAAAATCCAGATAGTAGTCACCACCCATGAGATCACGGACTTCACGAGCATGTTCTATACCAGCAGTACGCCAGTCGATACCAACCTGAAGTTTGAGCATATCACTCATGTCGAAATTCAATTTGGAGATCAAACCGATTGTGCTCTGACGGTTGACGCTGTTACGCAGGATACCTACGGACTGATTATTGTCAGTGCCGTGTGTACGTACGAGAGCAGTTTTGTCAACATAGACTGTGTCAGCATTACCACTATTGTAATCTAGAAGTGTATTCCAGTCACGAGTCCAAGGACCGCTTCCATAATAGAATTTATAGTCTTCTCCACCCAGGGTGCCATCAGCATCCAATGTTGGGATTTTACCATAAGTACCAGTACCACCACCAGAACCACCTGACCAATACAGAACGGAGGAAAGTCTCATCTTTTCTGTAAGCTTCATATAGTGATTCAAGTTAACCAGTGGTTTGTGGAAGAAATTCTCACGTTCGTTGAGAAAATCTGGCGAGTGTCTTTCTTCATTACGTTCGCCATACATGTACCAGTATTGTTCACCTTTATAATCTGAACTGATTGGAGCCCAGTTCTGGCTGAAATAGCGACCAACTTCTTCACCGGCGTCATTTGTAAACTGTGAGTTCCATTCTTCCCAGTCACTTTTGCCATCAGCATCAGAATCAACAGATTCCATGGCGGCTTTATCACCAACTTCACCAGCAAATTCCTGGTCATAAGCCATGATGTTCTGTTTGTAGAGGTTCTGGCCATGACGCTGAGGAGCGCCGATAGCATAAAGTTCGAAGCGATTGCCGGCATTTACAGAATAGGCAGCACCAAAGTAGTATGCCCAGGAATCGGTCCAGTTTTTGTCGATGAGGCCTTCACCTGTCTTGCGAACGATAGTTCCACTGAGAGCAAACTTGTCAGCAATTAATCCTGTGTTATAGTTAGCAGTAGCTTTCATAAAGTTACCGGCACCATATTCTGCTTTAACGCTTCCGCCTGCATCAAGTTTGGTAGGATCAGTAATGATATTCATGGTTCCACCAATTGAAGGTGTTGCCAAGTTAACAGCACTGAGTCCACGCTGCATCTGGATTGAAGATGTTGCATCACCAACACCATCCCAGTTTGACCAATAAACCCAACCGTTTTCCATATCATTCTGAGGAACACCGTTGATCATCACAGCCACATTACTCTGGTTGAAACCACGCACATTGATACGGGCATCACCAGCTCCACCACCCTGATTGGTGGCATATACAGAAGGAGTTGTATTAAGAACTAGAGGGATATCCTGTGAACCAAGACGTACTTCCATTTCTTCTTTTGAAACATTTGTGTAAGCAACTGGAGTGTTCTCGCCTGCACGTGAGGCCAAAACTTCCAAGGCACTCATTTCGAGAGCCTGGCTTGTGAGAGCATAATTCAAGGTTGTGGCAACTCCACTTGCAACCTGTGCACTCATTGTCACTGATTCATAACCAATGACTGAAGCAGTAACTGTATAATTGCCTGCAGGGACACCTTCGATGATGAAGGCACCGGATAGATCTGATGCACCACCATAAGGCTGGCCATCAACGATCACATTTGCGCCTGGAAGGGCGTCGCCTGTAGTTCCGTCAGTAACTGAACCAGAAATCGTACCCTGTGCCAGGGCGAGAGCTGGAACCATTACCAGAACGAGCAATACAGTAAATAGATAACGTTTACTCATCTTCTTGTTTTCCTCCTTTTATTGGACATACGATATTTGTAATGACTGTGACAGACATCACATGATGAATGGGCCCTCCAGAAATTTTATTCCAGTTGAACTCCATAAATTTACTTAAAATTCTCCATCCATTGCGGCGCAAGATAGACTGGCATTTTTTGCCTGTCAACCACCAATTTGTGAGGATTATGTCATACTTCAGTAGAATGATATACATCCACAACTATTAGGGGCTATCATGTATCTGAACCCAATATGTTGTATATCTAGAGCTTAGAGAGATTAGCTCTAGTAGCATGCTAGATGTATCCCGATTTATTCTGTTTGTGTGTCTGAAAACTAAGAATATATATGTGAGCAATAAGTAGTAGAGCGGGCATAGTTGAAATCTCCAATACCAGCACGCTCCATGCTGAGCTCACACGTTATCGTGAGATTAATCAATCGAATATTGTGTTTGCATTCTCTTCGTATGAAGCCCTTATTTCGACTGAATTAAAACTACTAGAGGTAAATGCCCCCATGAATAAAACAACTTCAGAACTACTCTTGCCTGCTGGCAATTTTGAAAAATTAAAATATGCTTTTGCCTATGGCGCAGATGCAGTCTATGCTGGTGTACCCCGATACTCCCTCCGAACCAGAGAGAATGATTTTAGAAAAGAATCACTGGTCGAGGCGATAGCATATACCCATGACCTTGGTAAAAAACTTTATCTCACGATGAATATCTATGCCCATAACTCCAAGATAAAAGGATTTATGGAGGAGATGGAGCGAATGCTTCAATACAAGCCTGACGCCGTGATTATGTCTGACCCAGGTCTCATTCACCTCGCTCGCAAAGAGTTCCCTCAATTGGATATTCATCTCTCGACCCAGGCCAATTGCACCAACTGGGCCAGTGCGGATTTTTGGAGAGATCAGGGTGTGACCAGAATTATCCTCTCCAGAGAGCTGAGCCTCAAAGAGATTGCCGAAATTCATGCAAAAGTTCCGGATGTTGAGCTGGAAGCTTTTGTACACGGTGCTATCTGTATTGCCTATTCTGGCAGATGTCTCATATCTAACTATATGAATAACATGGATGCCAATCAGGGGACTTGCACCAACTCTTGTCGATGGGGCTATAACTTTGGCCAGAAATCAGCAAGTCTTCTTGAAATGGAGAGTCAGGATATCATTCAAATTGAGGCCCCCTACACGCCTCCTGAAGATGGTTATTTTCTGGAAGAACCGAAGCGACCGGGTCAGTACTTCGATATGAAGGAAGATGAGCATGGTACCTATATGATGAATGCCAAGGATCTTTGCTCCATCGAATTACTTCAGCAGATGCGCGATGCAGGTATTGTAAGTTATAAAATTGAAGGACGGACTAAATCAGTCTACTATGCAGCCATGACAGCTCGTTCCTACCGCAAGGCTATTGATGATATGCAGGCCGATCGGCCTTTTGATACAAAAAATCTCGAAGATCTAATTGGTATTGCCCACCGCGGATATATCTCCGGCTTCTACACCAAGGATCCTCAGGAGTACGGTCAGAATTATGTTGATCCCTCATCCCAGGACTTTACCCACCAAAATGCGGGCATGGTTACCTCCTGGGATGCAGCAACCCAATGGTTGGAATTCGAAATTAAGAATCAGATCAGGGTGGGAGATAAACTTGAGATTATTGCTCCTGATAATAATGTAGAAATCGTAGTCGCAGAATTATTCAATGCGAAAAAACGACCGGTTGATGTGGTGCATGGGGGGACGGGTCTGGGTTACATCCCCTTTGATCATGATCCAGGTGATTTTTCAGTCATGCGAAAAGTGTTAGCCGAACCACGGGGGTAGGAATCTAGTAGTGTCGTTACCTGTAACGACACTACTAGATTTAATTAGAAAACGATATCTAGGGATAGAAAACGAGTATCTCCGAGGTGCTCGTGTAAAACGAAAGCATAATCCAACTTTATCACCATCTTTTCAATTCGCTGGTGCAATCCAACTCCCAGACTGGGTTGCTTTTCGGTATCACTTATCCGATAACCACCCCTCAGCATAAATCTCTGGGAAATGGTTGATTCGAGCCCAATCAAAACTTGCTCATCATTGTCATTGTAATGAATAAGATCGACGGCAGCTCTAGATTTGAAAAAGGGCACGTTGATAATATCGATACCCAGCCCGATCTGGAAAATCAGAGGAAGGGGGTAAGCTTCCGTCATCTTGTTGGATGGAATGAGCCGGTTGGGAAACTCCTCTGATCCATCATAGAATACCAACAGGTCTGGTCCCTCCATGCGCAAATCGCCTCCAAAGTTTCTCAAGGCCATAGCGATGGTAGCGTTCTGGAAATCAATATTGTAATGGGTCCCAAAATCAAAAGCGATTCCTGAAGCGGTCTCATTCCAAATGCGCTGCCGGATATATTTAGTTGTGACCCCAAAACTGAATTGGTCGATGAGTTTGCGGGCGTAGCTCACACCAATCTCAATATCCTGAGAATCGAAATATTCTCCGGTCCCATCTGGCTGATATTCTGTTGTGATTTCCATTTTCTCCATCCCCAAAGTTCGGGCATAGATTCCAATAGCACCCCGCTCTTTGAGATTGAGGGTGTAGGCAAGCGCATTGACATCAAAAAAGGTCATCCAGGGGATGTGTGAAACATGCAAAGCATGCGTATGATTGTGGATGATACCTGCTGGATTCCAGAATAGGGCAGTGGCATCCATGGACATGCCAGTTACTGCTCCACCCAGAGCGGCAGAACGCGCCCCGATTGGAATCTTGAGGAATTGCGCCCCGGCAGTGCCCAGGTTGGCATTTTGGGCCATAAGGGAGCTTGCAAGCAATAGGAGGACAAGGACTGTCTTAACCTTTGAGATATGTATAATGTGATTCATTTGATCACCGCAAATCTGTTTAGGTATTCTTTGCCAGCACTTTTTACCTGATAGAGGTAAATGCCAGAAGTAATCTCTCGACCTCCTTCAGCCCGTAAATCCCAGACTTCAGTACCGTGGGCAGCATCATGCTGAAGTGTTTTAATCAAATTGCCTGACAGCGTGAATATGCGAATTTCACATTCCGCAGGCAGGTTTATAAATTGTAGCTGACGGACAGGTTCTCGTAGAACACTACCCAGCCCTGATTCCCAGAGAGATCCTGCCACATATGGATTGGGTACCACGGTAATTTGGCTGAGCTCTGCTTCAGTCTCGATAGGATTCATACTACCGGTATTGATTCCAAAACTATAAGCATCCTGGATATGTGGGCTCACCGGAGGAGCAGCGGTTAGGGTTGCAGAGGTTCCAACTGAAGGCAGGCTCGCAGGATCAAAACTGATGGTAGCCCCAACCCCATCAAAGACAGTAGTCCAAAGATTGAACAAGGTGTCTGCCTCCACGATGAGAGTGTCACCATCTCTCAGGACTTGAAAGACCAGGTAGGCATCATTACTTGCATCAGTCCCCGATCCTGTGATTGATATCTGGTAGCTGGCAGCCACGACCGCAAGTTCATCTATGACCTCAAAATCAATATTAAAATCAAGGAGAGGAGGGGTGTTGATATCCTGGAGTGTTGGTTGAACTGCAAAATTGAGGAGCAGACCATCGTCTGATACTAAGGGGCGATCCAGGTCGAATTGTTGAGGGCTCATGATCATCACCGTATCTGAATTTAGAACTCGAAAAAGTGAGGCACAGAAATTCATGCTCATATAATCGCCTGCTTCCGGTGTATTGTCGGTATCATCTCTTTCTAGGTTTACGAACAGACCTGGTGGAAAGGGATAATCGAAGCCAAAATAGAGGCCAATATCAGTAGCTAGAATTTCCTGTGTGGTCCGATTATAGACATCAAACTCCGTCGAAGATGAGAAGCGCAATCCGTAGTGCGTGGTTTGGGTCAGAGTGGAATCCGGAATGACAGGTATAGCTATAATACCTGGATCCCCAACTTCGATGCGCGGTACATAATCAAAGCGAAGGATGTACCGGTAGGTATCTAATAAGTCAGGTGAGACAGGATCCACATTTAGCTCATAGTTGGAACGACCTGATCCAATATACCTGACACCCGTACCATATGAATTGATATGATTAATGGCACTCGATTGTGGTGTGAGGCTGACCATATTTTTTACTTCAGGTTTGTTGCCAATAGCACTTTCCAGCCTGGCAGTGATGGAATCTCCATGATCAAAGGCGGTCAGTGAATACCAGTATTCAAGCCCATTTATCACAGCTTCATCCTGATATGAATAGGCCATTCCAAGCTCTTCGCCTATACCATTAACATGATCAAAACTAGCCAGAGGAACCGGATCTAAACCTGAAGTAGAGACTTGATTGCGATTGATCTGATCCCAGTTCAGACCAGCATCCACACTTCTAAATAGATTGTATCCCTCAAAGTCGATAACTTCAGAAGCCTCGTCTG
>Ga0307989_1000753_pt1 | contig 19226 bp, 17 predicted proteins | sample EllFjometagen185_FD_203164 | JGI IMG/M metagenome (GOLD analysis project Ga0307989, IMG submission 203164) | Marine microbial communities from Ellis Fjord, Antarctic Ocean - #185 | ecosystem: Environmental > Aquatic > Marine > Unclassified | place: Southern Ocean | collected 2014-10-08
TTTATCATTAATGACCCCCGCCAGATTCAATAATAAGATACCGATAACTCCCCAGATCAAAACACTCATAGTATCATCTATTAATGAAATAGAATCACCATGGAGCACGCCTTCCAAAATAGCGACCACACCAGCTAAATATCCGACAAAACTGATAGTAACAGCTTTGTTATCAGCTTTAACTAACTGGTATTCCAGTTCATATGGCGTAAATAAATCGTATATTTTTTTTGAAATCCACAATAGTCCCAGTATAACACATATCAGTACTAAATTTGGTAAATGACTAAATGTTTCTAAACTGACCTCATATCCAGTCATAAGTTCGGTCAAAATTTCATTCAACGTGTTCCCCATTTTGATTTATTCGTTATAATTTAAAAGTTTTTAATGATAAGAAACTTATATTAAGTAGTCTTTTTAAGGTCTATCGATCAAGTATTTTGATAAAAATAGTCTTAACAGTAGTGACGAAAATTTAGACGACAGTGAAAAAACAGCTAAATAAATCCTTTTTGATTGACGAATATTAACTTTTAAGCCATTTTTTTTTGTTCATCAATATTAAATGTGTTAAACGTCACTGACTATGATGAAAATCATTTATGATCATTTGCGATGGTCTCATGATTGCTTGAAAAAAAATAATATTTATTGTAAACTTCTATTAGGTGTAATTATTGCAAAGATAGTTTAATAATGATTATTAATTACTATTCACTGCGCAAATCGATTATACACCCGGAATAAAGGTCCACATGTTTACAAAACTGATATTAATTTATATTCTGTTTATCACCTCTTTCACTTTTATTTTTGCCGCTGTCTCTCCTTTTTCAATGCCGTTTTAAACTATTTCTAATAGTAGGCAGCTTGATACCACTACTCTCTCCTCACAAAAGCGCTTTTCAGACCAAAATCAATAATTTGGATTGATAACTTCCCTATAAAAAGATATTCATAGTTTTACATATTACTAAATACATATCATATATCGATGTTACAAATAAATCGATTCTGACAATTCCTTTAAAAATTACAGGTAGTTGGGTACAAAAGTGAGTGATCACACACGCTCAGAAAAGCTAAACCTCAGTCACCACATTCAGATCAAAAAAGCCAGCGAGCATAATCTGAAAGGAATTGATGTCGAAATCCCCCGAAATAGTTTTGTGGTATTTACCGGACTGTCCGGAAGTGGAAAATCTTCCCTGGCTTTTGATACGATCTATGCGGAAGGCCAAAGACGCTACGTAGAATCACTATCAGCCTATGCCAGACAATTCCTGGATCAAATGCAAAAACCGGCTGTCGAGTCAATTGAAGGGTTAACCCCTACCATCTCAATTGAGCAACGGTCAGGAAAAGCAACACCGCGCTCAATTGTGGCAACCACCACAGAAATTTATGACTATTTCAGGATTCTGTTTGCACGTGCAGGGACTCCCTATTGTCCGGTTTGTAATGAAAAAATTTCCTCTCAATCTGCCGAAGATATCGTTAATGACTTATTCACCTATCCGGAAGGTTCTCGTTTGCATATTTTAACGCCGCTGGTGCGGGCTAAAAAGGGAACCCATAAAGATGTTTTTGAGTATATAAAAAGGGAAGGATATACCAGACTTAGAGTCGATGGTGAGGTGCTGCTTCAGGAAGAAGTACCGGTATTGAAAAAAACTTTGTCCCATACCATTGAAGCGGTTATTGATCGAATTGCGCTTAAAGAAGGGGTTGATTCACGGTTAACGGACTCGATTGAAACAGCCTTAAAACTGGGGGATGGGACTGTAATCATCCTGCTTGAAAATACAAAAGCTAAAGTTAAAAAAGAAATCTCCTACAGTGAAAAATTTGCCTGCCCTGAACATGGTTCTTTCTTAGAGGAGTTATCTCCCCGGATATTTTCATTTAATAGCCCATTTGGTTCATGCCCGGAATGTTCGGGTTTAGGGACTTTGATGGAGATCTCCCCGGATCTGGTGATACCGGATCCCAGGTTATCATTGGAAGAAGGTGCTATTAAAGCCTGGAAGAGATGTGGGTCAGGCCTTCGGGGGTTCTATCCCAAATCTGTTCGGATAGTCGCAAGAATTTTTAATATTTCCACCGCAACGGCTTGGTGTGATCTCCCCACAACCATTCAAGATGCTATTTTATATGGTGAGAAAACCGGTAAAATCGCCAGGGAAGCTTTTGAAGGGATCATTCCAAATTTAAAGCGACGATTTACCTCCACAGATTCAGAATCTCAGAAAACTAAAATTCACGAATTTATGGCGACTTTACCATGTAATGTTTGTCACGGTAAGAGACTCCGTCCTGAAATACTTTCTGTTAAGGTAAAAGGTAAAAACATTGATGATTTAACCTGTATGACCATCAATGATGCCTATATGTTTTTTATCACTCTGGAATTTGATCAAACCCGGACCAAAATCGCTAAGCCGATTAAGAAAGCTGTGATTGAACGATTGGGGTTTTTAAAAAATGTTGGTCTCGGGTATCTCACCCTAAATCGTACTACCAATACTCTTTCCGGGGGAGAAGCTCAAAGAATAAGGTTAGCCAGCCAAATTGGCGCAAAATTGGTCGGTGTCACCTACGTTTTGGATGAGCCTACGATCGGGTTACACCAGCGAGATAATGCCAAATTGCTGGATACCTTATTACATCTGAGAGACATTGGAAATACCGTTATTGTCGTAGAGCATGATGAGGAAGTCATCCGGGCTGCAGATTATATTATTGATATCGGACCCGGTGCTGGTGAACATGGTGGTGAGATTGTTGCCCAGGGTTTTCCTGAAGACATTCAAAGCCATAAAACGTCATTAACGGGCAGATATTTAAGAAAAGAATTGGAAATAGAAATACCAACTGTTCGTCAGAAACCTAAGAGAGGTAAATCGATTCGGATTAAAGGTGCAGAGGCCAATAATCTGCGAAAAATTGATGTTGAATTTCCACTGGGATTAATGATTTGTGTCACGGGTGTCTCTGGTTCAGGAAAATCCAGTTTGGTAAATGAATGTTTACTTAAAGGTATTAAAAAGGAGTTATTGGAATCCAATGTGATTCCGGGTAAATATGAGGAAATAAAAGGTATCGAACAAATTGACAAAATTATCGATATTAATCAATCCCCAATTGGTAGGACATCCAGGTCCAATCCGGTCACATACACAGGTGTTTTTGATGGTATAAGAAGTGTTTTTTCACAACTACCGGAAGCTAAAATCAGGGGATATAATTCTGGGAGGTTTTCCTTTAATGTCAAAGGTGGCAGATGTGAAAGCTGTCAGGGACAAGGTTTAAAAGTTATTGAAATGCATTTTTTACCAGATGTGTTGGTACCTTGTGAAACCTGCAAAGGTAGTCGGTATAATAGAGAAACACTGCAGGTTCGCTTCAAAGGGAAGAATATCGCAGATGTTTTAAATATGCCAGTGGAAGAAGCCTGTGAATTTTTTGTAAATCACAAGAAAATATATCCGGGATTAAAGACGCTAATGGAAGTTGGTTTAGGTTACATTAAACTGGGACAACCGTCACCGACTTTGTCCGGTGGAGAAGCTCAGAGGGTTAAATTGGCTTCAGAATTGTGTAAACGGAGCACTGGGAGAACTTTTTACATCCTGGATGAACCCACTACCGGTCTTCATTTCCACGATATCGCTCAATTAATGCGGGTTCTCAAGCAACTTGTAGACTTGGGGAATACAATTGTGATAATAGAGCACAATCAGGATATTATAAAATGTTCTGATTGGATTATCGACTTAGGGCCTGAAGGTGGAGAATATGGCGGACGATTAATTGCCCAAGGGAATCCTGAAGCTATTGCAAATGTCAAAGAGAGCTACACCGGGCAATATTTAAAAAAGATACTGATAAAAAATTAACCGGGCTTCCTGTTTTTTAGAAAATAACGGCGAGCCCACTGTTTTAGTCATGATCTGAAAAATATATTCAGATAAAATCCAGTTCATACCGAATATAAATTAATACCCTGATTTTGGTATGAATCATCATGAAATTGATTTTTAATTTCTTCATCTTTCAAACAATCTTTTGGTTGGCAGTCAAATGAAAACAAAATTTATTTTTATCACAGGTGGTGTTGTTTCTTCATTAGGAAAAGGTATTGCAGCTGCTTCAATAGGAGCTCTTTTAAAATCCAGAGATCTATCACTAACCATTATTAAACTGGATCCATATATTAATGTTGATCCGGGAACCATGAGCCCCTTTCAGCACGGTGAAGTTTTTGTGACTGAAGATGGGTATGAAGCTGATCTGGACCTGGGTCATTATGAAAGATACACCGGCATAACCACTTCCCGAAACAACAATTTTACGACTGGTCAGATTTATAATACTGTCATTGAAAAAGAACGCAGAGGAGAATATCTCGGAAAAACCGTTCAGGTGATCCCCCATATCACTGACCAGATCAAGGAAAACCTTTATAAAGCATCGGAAGGATTTGATATTGCTTTGGTTGAAATCGGGGGGACCGTTGGAGATATTGAGTCTCTCCCTTTTTTGGAAGCCATCAGACAGGTCGGTCACGAACTTAACCGCAGTCAATCGATTTATATTCATCTGACCTTAGTCCCATGGATAGCATCTGCTTCTGAATTAAAAACCAAGCCCACACAACACAGTGTCACTAAATTAAGAGAAATCGGTATCCAGCCTGATATTTTATTATGTCGCACCGAAAAAGATCTGGATCAGGATATTAAAAAGAAGATCTCCTTGTTTACCAATGTTACTTATGACGCTGTTATACAGGCTATAGATTTAAAAAATGTTTATGAAGTAACACTTAGATTTCATGAAGAAGGGTTGGATGAAAAAATTGTTGAACTGTTGCAATTATGGACAAGACGACCAAATCTTCAAAAATGGGCGGATATTGTTCACTCCTTTAACAATCCTAAAGATGATGTAACCATTGGAATTGTGGGGAAATATGTTGAATTAAAAGACTCCTATAAAAGTTTGCATGAGGCATTACTCCATTCTGGTATAGAACTTAATCTTAAAGTAAACATTAACTATGTTGATTCTGAGAATCTGAGTGATGAAGAGGAATTACAGGAATGGAAAAAATGTGATGGTATCTTAATCCCTGGCGGTTTTGGTGAACGTGGGGTGGCCGGTAAAATTGAAACCATTCGATATGCCCGGGAAAATAAAATCCCTTATTTTGGGATTTGCCTGGGCTTACAGGTAGCTGTGATTGAATATGCCAGAAACGTTTTGGGAATAAAAGATGCCAATACAGTTGAGATCGACCCGAATGCCAAAGAAAATATTATTGATATGATGGAAGAGCAAAAGCAAATTAAAAACATGGGTGGCACCATGCGCTTAGGTGCCTATCCGGCAACACTGGTACCGGGTTCAAAAATAGCTGAAATATATGGTAGTGAATCAATTTCAGAACGGCATCGCCATCGATATGAAGTGAATAATAAATACCTTCCGCAATTGATTGAAAAGGGCATGGTAATTTCAGGTAAGAATGCAGCGTTAGATCTGGTGGAAACCATTGAATTACCAGATCATCCCTGGTTTATCGCTGTTCAGTATCATCCTGAATTTAAATCGAGGCCAGGTAATCCACACCCCATTTTTCATCGTTTTGTTGAAGCAGCTTATAAACATAAAACAGAAAATAAATAAAACCGTAGAGATTGCTGCTCATTCCAGAGTGATCTCTTTTAGGCCATTGATCTCTTAATAGAAAGATTCTCATGGTAAAGTCCGTTAATCTCTGCCATCCAACTGTTCATGTGTCTATGTCCGGGGAATTGATCCGGATGATACTTTTTGATTAGTTTTTTATAGATTGTTTTTAAGGCGGTTGGATGTTTAATTTTACTCATTAATGATAAATCATTTTCGAAATCATTTCTACCAGGTGGGGATGCTTGAAAGGATCGAGTTTGGTTAACTTTATTTGGAATTTTACTGATATCAATGCGATCGATGAGGTTGCTTTTATTATTTTTATTTAAAGACGGTTCCGGTTTTGGTTTTGAAACGCTTTGTCTATTAAGATTAAATCCTTTATCAGGATCGGTAAGATCTATTAATTTCCTAATTTCAGCTTCAACTTTTTGCGGGTTAAATTTTTTTCCCAAGAGTATTTTTTTTGCCTGCCCATTTAAAGAAAAAGTTGCATTCCAATATGGCCCGTGACCAAGTCCTGACGAGCAGATAGAACAATTATCGTCACCACATTTTAAAAATTTATCAATATAAATGATATGTACTTTTTCAATACTTTTACTTTTACTATTGAAGATATGCAAAGTTTGTTGTTTCATAGCAGTTAACCTCTGTTGTGATCTAAAGATTTATAAATCTCTGATTCACATGTAAATATTAATTTTAAAAATTTATTCCCTATATTTTTTTAACAAATGCAATATGCATACTCAGCCGAAAGCCCTATGAAACATTTTCTGATAATTCTGATTCTATTCTTTTGTGTTAATTTTATTGCCTTGGCCGAAAACGACAAACTATTTGATATTAAAGGTACCATTCGGGATGGAAAGGGAAAAATAGTCACCGATGCAAAAGTAAATCTGCTTCTGATAGAAATGGCCTCACCACCTAAAACCGCTAATTCATCAGAAACAATGACCGATCACCAAGGTGCCTATGTTTTTAAAAACCGGCAGGCTGTGGCAGGTTTTTTCTATAGAGTTATAGCCAAGAAGAATGGACGTGAAACTGTTTCTTCACCGTTTAGAGGCGCCAAACAAGGGAACTCAATAACGATTGATCTCAAGTTTTCGAATATCTCAACAGACCAAAAAGAACTGGCTTTTGAAAAAGAGTTATTGGTTTTTGATCTGGGAAAAGATTATCTTCGGGTAACGAATGTTTACAACCTATCCAATCGATCCAAGGCTATTCTTAACTTAAAACAGACGCCCCATAAAATTTACTTACCTCAGGAAGCTAAAAATGTAGCGGTCATGAGACAACCGGAAGGCTCTGATTACGATATCGGAAGTAATTTTATTAACTTCCGTTTGCTTATCAAACCAGGATCCCAGCAGATTTTATTTAGCTATCACTTGCCATCTGATAACAGCTATCAAATGGTCGATCATGATATTTTATCCGGGATTACTGAAGTTGAGGTTATAACACCAGCTACCGGAATTTCAGCAGATCTTTTCCCACAAGGAAGTGATCAAATAATTGAACAGAAAAAAACCTTTAATAAGGAATCCTATATTTCTAAAACGATTCAATTCAAAGAGGAACGAAAAACACTGCAAATAAAGATATCAGGATTTCCTACGCCACAAATCCAAATGTTGATCCCGGCTGTCATTATTATCTGTTTATTGTTTTTAGGTTTGGGTGTTTATGTCTTTCGAAATGCCAAAAACTTAAATCAAAAATAGCAATATGACACTTAAGACCTATTTTCAGGCGTCTTCCCATCGTTTTTACGGTTCTGTGGTCGCCCTGATCATGTTGGTGCTTTATGAAACATTAATCATCTGGGGGGAGTTACCCAATGGTGCGATCGTTAGAAATGCCCCAGAGGCCTGGCTGAGAACGGTTTTATCCTTTATCGGTATTTCCCACTATTATATTAGTTTTGTGCTGGTGACGGTTGCTTTAGTGACCATTCCTGTTTTTTATCGATCCGGAGTGATCATTAAAAAGAGTGTGATATTCGGAATGGTCGGTGAAGCGATTTTTTGGGGGATTGCTACCGGTTATATCATTCGTTTATTTATGGTTAATTTATTCATGTTTTCCGGTGAGTTTTCCAACTCCTTTCTAGCTAATTTAGGATTAGCGATAGGGGCTGGTTTATTTGAAGAACTGTTATTTCGGGTATTATTGACCACCTTCCTGATCTACTTATTTAGTCAATTATTCTCGAATAAATTTATTTCCATTCTGATTTCAGTAGTGCTGGCTTCTTTTCTATTCTCTTTAGTGCATTACATGGGTAATATGGCCGATTACTTTACCATCGGTTCGTTCATGTTTCGATTTTTGGCTGGTTTCTGGTTTACATTGCTTTATACAGTCAGAGGATTTGCGATAACCTGTATGGCACATGCATTTTATGATATCTATGTAATTTTCTTCCTGACTTGATGTTTCAGCCGGTGTTTTCGATTAACTCATTGACGATTCTAGACAAACCAAGCTAGATTTAACGTTAATTTTAGTTGATTTAGTCCCTTTTCTTACCGGATTGTTGACCATTTTTTCGCTGGTATGACCACTCTTAAAAACAAGGTTATTATGAAAAAAATATTAATTGTCTTTTTATGTACTTTATTGTTTTCACCTGTCATTGGTTTCAGTCAGGATAAACTCCAGATTGCGACCATGAATACCAACAAAGCCATCAATGAATCTAATGAAGGTGTAAAGTTACAAAAATTATTGGTTGCCCAAAAAAGACAGGCAGAGGCTTACCTGCAAACCAAAGTTAAGGAACTCAAACAAAAACAGGCTGAACTTCAAAATTCAGTAATGCTGACAGAAAAAGCCAAGCAGGAAAAATATGCAGAAATGCAAAAACTATACGTCACTTTACAAAGAGAAAAAGCCAAAACTGATCGTGACTTTCGGGAGAATGAAAAACGATACCTGGAGACTATCTTCACCAGCATGAAACCGGTTATTAACAAGATTGCTAAAGCTCAAAAGTTTGACATGGTACTCGATGACACGATTGTTAAAGGATTATTATATCATAATTTAAACATCATTGATATTACCGATCAGGTAATTGCTGAATTTAATAAAATTAGTAATGGGAAATAAACATGATATTGGATATTTTGGAAATTAAAAAACGCTTAAAACACCGTTACCCTTTTTTACTCATTGATCGTGTTATTGAACTGGAAGAAGGTGTCAGTTGCACAGCCATTAAAAATGTTACCGTTAATGAACCATTCTTTAATGGTCATTTTCCCGAAAGCCCGATTATGCCAGGTGTCTTGATTTGTGAAGCTCTGGCCCAAACCGGTGGGATAGCAGGTTATTCACTGCATAAAGATGCTTCAACGGATATTATCTTTTTTGCCGGTCTGGACAAGGTAAAATTTAAGAAACCGGTGGTTCCTGGTGATCAGTTGGTACTGAAAGCTACATTTCTTAAGAAGAAGATGAATGTTTGGTTTCTCAAAGGTGAAGCATATGTTGACGATAAATTAGTCTGCAGCGCTGAATTTAAACTCGCATCTGCTTCGGCTTAAAAAGATTATGATTCATCCAACCGCAATAATAGACCCCACGGCTAAATTAGCTTCAAACGTCAGTATTGGAGCGTACACAATTATTGGCCCAGATGTGGAAATTGGGTCAAATTCCGAAATACAACATCATGTGGTTATCGAAGGTCCGACCAAGATAGGGTCTGGATGCCGGATCTTCCCGTTTGCTTCGATTGGATTGGAACCCCAGGATAAAAAGTTTCACGGTGAATCGTCATTTCTGGTTATTGGTAATAATAATACCATTCGGGAATATGTGACCATAAACCGCGGTACCGAAGCCAATAAAGGGGAAACCAGAATAGGGAATAACGGCTGGATAATGGCTTGTTGTCATATCGCCCATGATTGCGTATTGGGAGATCATATTACCATGTCTAATGGTGCGACACTCGGTGGCCATGTTACGGTCGAGGATCATGTTATTATTGGTGGATTATCCGGAGTCCATCAATTTTGTAAACTGGGCCAGTATGCCATGATTGGCGGACAAAGTATGGTCCCACAGGATATTGCTCCTTTTTCTTTGGTTTCGGGTAATAGAGCCAGATTATCCGGTGTTAATTTCGTGGGGCTAAAGAGAAACGGCTTTAGCCAAGCGGATATTGATGATGTCAATTTAGCTTATTCTATTTTTTTCCGAAGTGGATTGACCCGTAAAGATGCCATTGAAAAGATTAAGCAATCATTTACCGGTAAAAAACACATTCAGTTATTCACTGACTTTGTGGAAGCATCGGAACGTGGTGTTTGTCGTAATTGAAAAACTACCCAAATTTGTTTGACCGCCAAATCATTGTCCAAAAATGTGTTTAACAAGCAAAAAACTGATGGTAATTGCTGGAGAAGCGTCGGGTGATCTCCATGGCGGTTATATTATCCAGAATCTATTGAAGTTAAATCCCAATATTCAGCTTATTGGTACCGGTGGTAATAAATTAGCTGCAAACGGAGTTAAGCTTTATTACGATGTTAAAGATCTGGCAGTAATCGGATTTTGGGAAGTACTGAAAAGATACAGTTATTTTAAACAGGTTTTTAATGATATTGTGGCTAAGTTAGATGAAGAAAAACCAGAAGCTGTCCTTTTAATTGATTATCCTGGTTTTAACCTTAGATTAGCTGCTGAAGCAAAAAAGAGAGGCATTAAGGTCATCTTTTATGTGGCACCTCAGGTTTGGGCCTGGAAAAAAAACCGAATCAAACAGATCAAACAGTATATTGATGAACTAATTGTTCTTTTTCCTTTTGAAGTTGAATATTTTAAAAAGGAAGGCATGAACACCCGTTTTTTTGGAAACCCTTTGCTGGATGTTGCCCAGGTGACTAAAGGTAAAACTGAGGTTTTCAAAAAATACCAATTGGCTGAGGGTAAAACCACCATCAGTTTGCTGCCGGGTAGCCGGGAAAATGAGATAAGCAAACATCTTTCACTACTGATTGAAACAGCTGATAAGATCAGCCATCAAAAAGAAAATGTCCAGTTTGTCATCCCCCTGGCTTCAACCGTTAATAAACAGGATATTGAAAGGCAATTAGCAGGTTTTGACACCGATATAAAATTGGTTCAGGGAGATACCTATAACATTGTCGGGCATTCCGATTTTGCAGTTGTTGCTTCTGGAATTGCTACCTTAGAAACAGCTGTTTTGGAAACACCAATGGTCATTTACTATAAAATATCGGCCGGGACCTATTTTTTAGGTAAATATATCCTTAACATTAAAACCATTGGATTACCGAATATCGTTTCTGGTAAAAAAATTGTCCCAGAGTTAGTAAACAACTTTGCAACTGCAGATGGGATATCAACTGAAACTTTGAAATATTTAGATTCAAAAGGTAAATATCAAATCATCAAAAAAGATTTAGTAGCATTAAAAGAGCAACTGGGGACGACCGGTGCTTATCAACAAACAGCAGAATTTATTAATCAGTACTTAAACAATGTCTAATTATTAGTATATTCAAGGAAGATTCCAGGCAAATGAGAGAAGAAATTATTCTAAATGATAAAAAAATAATTCTAGTGGGTACCGCCCATATTTCACAAGATAGCATCGATGAAGTCACTCAGATCATTCGGGAAGAAAAACCGGACACTGTCTGTGTGGAACTTTGTCAAAGTCGGTATGATTCTATTCACAATGCTAACCGCTGGAAAAATATGGACATTATTAAGGTAATAAAACAGGGAAAAACCCCTGTTTTATTAGCGAATTTGATGATGTCTGCTTTCCAGAAAAAAATGGGTGATAAACTCGGCGTAAAACCTGGGACCGAAATGGTTAAAGCCCTGGAAGTCGCAGAAGAAGTTGGCGCCCGCACTGTATTAGCAGATAGAGATGTCACGATTACTTTAAAAAGAACCTGGGGTAAATTATCTCTCTGGGAAAAGATGAAACTCTTCGGGCAACTATTTTTTGGACTATTTGAAGCACCGGATATTTCAGAAGAGGATATTGAAAAGCTGAAAGAAAAAGATATGCTGACTGAAGCCATTGAGACACTTTCCAAAGCTTTACCAAGTGTTAAAACAGTACTGGTTGATGAACGGGATTTATATCTATCTACTAAAATTGCTGAAGCTGAAGGTGAAACCATTGTTGCTGTAGTTGGTGCCGCCCATACTCCCGGTATCAAAAAGCATATTGGTTCACCGGTCGACTTATCTGAGTTAGAAATATTACCGAAACCAAAAAAAACAGGTAAAATCTTGAAATGGCTGATTCCATTAGCCATGCTGGGTGTTATTATTTATGGGTTTTTGGGCGTTGATATGAAAGTAGGCCTGGATATGATCAAATATTGGGTACTCATAAATGGCGTCCTGGCGGCAACCGGTGCCATCTTAGTTGGCGCCCATTTTATCACCATTATCTCTGCGTTTGTAGCGGCACCGATAACCTCTTTAAATCCAACCGTTGCTGCTGGCTGGGTGGCTGGTTTGACTGAAGCCTGGATTAGAAAGCCCAAAGTAGAAGATTTTGAAAATTTGGCCAATGACATAACATCGATCAAAGGATTTAGAAAAAATAAAGTCACTAAAATTTTATTGGTGGTAGTGTTTTGCAATTTAGGAAGCGCCATCGGGACTTTTATAGGAATTCCCTGGGTCGCATCACTACTGTAAGCCGGATCCACTAGCGCTTGATCCGACCTACGGAAAGACTAAGTATTTGTAAGGTGGCTCAAACTGAATTGCGATACTCTGAGCAAGAAGAACGACGGAGCCACGCAGAAGGGAGGTGTGAAGAAACAATATTACGCATTCATTGGTCAATTAGTTAAAACAGTAACACCTCTAAATTGATTTTTTGAAATCAGGGAACATGTACTGTTACGTATCCATTGATTTAACAGATTTAAGGTGTCAATAATAATGATTTTGCTGTAAAAACCCGGCAAATGTTGACAATTACATTATAATATTTAGCAATCAGGGGACATGTACAAAAGATAGTACATCATAAAAATAACAGTACCAAGCTGTTACGTGTCCCCTGATTGCTCAGTTACATTATTTTATATCGATTAAATAAGAACGGAGGTATCTATGGAATCTGAAAATAGTAACATCATGAGTGACTTCTTGCCGAAATTAAAGAATTTCATCAAGTCTGAAACAGTTATGGGAGAACCATATGTGGCAGGCAATGTAACCTTGATTCCTATTAATTCAGTCAAGGTGGGTTTTGGATATGGCGGAGCAGGGTCAGAGAAAAAATCAGATTCTCTCGGTGGTGGTGGCGGTGTTTTATTAACACCGGTGGCTTTTGTGATCGTCAAAGATGGAGACGTAACAATCCATAGTTTAAATTCAGGTACCATCGAAAATGTGATGGCTAAAGTGCCGGATGTGGTCGAAAAATTTATCGGAATTCTTAGTAAACTCCAAAATAAAGAACCAAAAACTGAAAAATAGTCATGACTATTTTCATAAGTATAATAGCTTTATTTATCGTGATATTAAGCTTCCCGATCCGAATTTCCGCTATTCACTCCCCGATGGTTTTTACGATTAGCTGGGTCTTCCTAAAAGTGAGCCTTGCTTTGCAGGATAAAAAAGCGATCCTGGAATATCATGTTTTTGGTTTAAAACTAAAGTCACGGCCAAAAAAAGAAAAACGATCAAGCCCTAAGAAAAAGACGAAATCACAGAAAAAGTCTATTAAAAAAAATAAATTCAGAAAAATATCTATCGCTTTTATCAAAGAAATTATCTATCACCCCCTGTTTAAAAAAATGCTTTATAAAATCCTGAACCTCTTAAAACGCCTGGTTAAATCTATCAATTTTCGAAGACTATCGGCAGATATCGGTCTGAATGATTATTACTGGCAAGGAATAATCCATGGGCTTTCGCACCGGTTTAATTCAAAACGCATTCAAATCAGAAATAACTATCTAGAACACAATCACCTTGAGCTGGATCTAAAAATATCAATCTGGAGAGTTCTCTACGCAGTATTGATTTTCTTAGGCAGTTTCCCCTACCTAAAAACCTTCCGGTTTTATAAACAAACCCTGCTTGAGAAATAATTGATGAAGGTGCTAAAACACATCTTTGGGTGACGTCAGTTTTATGGTTTAAAGATTTTCAACGATAATTCTTTTATTATTTTGATCAGAGCAATTAGAAGAGGTAAGAAAGTATATGTTCCATGGTTTTACCGATTTTGAAAGCTTGTTCTTAAGTGTTAAATAATTGATTTCTCTGCAATAAACTTTTCCATCATATCAATATTGATAAATAATTGGTCGACTATTTCCAGCACATCTTCGAATAACTCTTCAATTTTTTCCTGCTTATATTCATGAGCGATTTGATTTCTAATATCACGGATTAGGAGTAAATCATCAGCAGAAGAAATTAATCCCAACCGTTCGGATAAGTTGACACGGTCTAAAAAGGTATCAGCTTCTTCCCGTAAAATTTTAATAAGCGTTATTAGGATTTTTTGAGTGAAAATATCAGAAGTTCTCGCAAATTTTGAAGTTAGGGAATCGAATGATTCCAATTGTTCAAAAGTGTACTCTTTTTTTATTCCGATCTTCTGACACTTCTCTTGGGACTTTGAAAGTGTTGCTTGCGAAGCTTCGAGTAAAGTAAGATTATTTCGTAAAAGGCTCTGCAATTTACCGTGGTTTCTATTCATAATCGAATGGCTTCATCCATGATCAAAGATTTAAATGGGTGCTGTTCATCGTAGGTAAAGTTCACCAAGTCTAGTTTTTGCAATCCAAATTCTTTATAGAAATCAATTTTTATTTGCCGCAGGGTTTTTCTACTAATCTGGTCCTCAGAAAGGATTAAGATATCGATGTCCCCTCCCCTTTTTGTCTCTCTCACACGTGAACCAAAAAGATATGCTTCTGCCCTGGTCTGGAGACACGCTGTTTTTTGCTTAAAATATTGGGCAATTTTCGGTTTCAGTCTCATTTCTAATGGATTGCGGATCAATAAATTTAATACCAAACTGAACAGATAAGGTGTCCAAATAATAACCGAATAACGAATCAACAGCAAACCTTATGTGAAAACTTTTTATTGGTAAATGTTTTTAAGCCCAGTTGCTAGATCCACAGCACTAGATCCGACCTACGCATGTATCTTTGCCTGATCCGCTTGACGCTTGATCATGCCTACGATTTGAATAAATTTACGAATTTCTACCTAATAGTAGGGTGGCGGAACCACTCTGAAGGGACGTGTCACCAGCAACGAATTGCCGGATCCGCTTGATGCTAGACCGGCCTACAAAGATTTTTCAATGTGTTCCATGGTTAAGAATTATTTACTCAAAATAGATAAAAAAACAACCACGGACCACACGGAATACACGGAAGGGGATTTGCAAAGAGCACAGAGAATCCGAAGTAATGAATATACCATGGGGCAAACGAAATTTTATAAATTGAAATTTGCATTTATAAACATGTTCCCCTATACTCCCTGTAAAAAAAAATATTTTCTGCTTTATCAATCAATATGAGGTTTGTATGTCGTCACGTTTTTAATGGATTATTTTTGTATTGATCTTCTGTTTTACCAATGATGCTTTTGCCAATAACCGGGCCTTTACTAAAAAAACCGGTGATGGCGATTCTGAGGCCAGAAACGCCCTGATTATCGGTAATTCCAATTATGCCACAGCACCCTTAAAAAATCCGGTAAACGATGCCAAGGGAATGGCAGATGTTTTGAGAGAGAAAAACTTTACCGTAAATCTGCTATTGGATGCTGATCTCAGGACCATGGAAAAGGCCATCAGTCGTTTTGGGAAAATGCTGCAAAAAGGGGGTGTGGGACTCTTTTTTTATGCCGGGCATGGAATGCAGGTCAAGGGGATTAATTACCTGATTCCCATCGGTGCTAATATCACCGAAGAGGACGAAATCCGCTTTGAATCCGTTAATGCCGGCAGGATAATGGCCAAGATGGAATCGGCGGGGAATCCGCTGAATATGATTTTCCTGGATGCCTGCCGGGATAACCCCTTTGCCCGAAGTTTTCGCTCCTCATCCCGTGGATTGGCCATGATGGATGCGCCCTCCGGCACCTTGGTCTCGTTTGCGACAGCACCCGGTAAAACCGCTTCGGATGGCACCGGGACCAATGGTCTCTTTACCGGACACCTGCTGCGGCAAATGGAGCAACCGGGGTTGGAACTCACCCAGATGATGAAACGGGTGCGGAGAAACGTAATGCAGGATTCCAGTAATCAGCAGACCCCCTGGGGGGTTTCCTCCTTAACCGGTGATTTTTACTTTAGTGGCCAAGGTAAAACCACAGTGGTGGCTAGCGGAACAGCCGTGACAGAAACAGCCGGCAAAGGGGGAATCAAGGTCGATACCCAACCCACGGGTGCCAAAATATATATAAATCAGGTTTTTGAAGGTAATAGCCCCATCACCTTGAATTTTACCCCCGGCGTCTATACAGTGCTGGCTAAGAAAAATGGATTTAAGAACCAGCAGGAATCCGTCAGAGTCCGGACCAATCGGAGTATTAGCCTGAATCTAATAATGAACAGATCCGGTGGTAGTATTTTTGTTCGTAGTGAACCCGAAAATGCCAAAATTTACCTGAACAATGTCTTTGAAGACTATGCCCCTAATACCATCAGCGGACTGAAAGCAGGGAGTTACAATATCATAGTAAAACTGGATGGCTACCAGGATTTTTCTAAATCGGTATATCTCAGTGAAGGGCAGGAACAACAACTCCAGGCCAATCTAAAGGAGATTCCTAAAACTCCGGCCACCTGGCGAGAGCCTGCAACCGGCATGGAATTTGTGTTTGTTAAAGGGGGTTGCTATCAGATGGGAGATACCTTCTCAGAGGGTGGTTCTGATAAAAAGCCGGTCCATGAAGTGTGTGTCGATGATTATTATTTGGGGAAGTATGAGGTTACCCAGGGAGAGTGGCAAAAAATGATGGGTAATAACCCTTCTGGCTTTAAAAATGGCAGTAACTATCCGGTGGAAAAAGTCAGTTGGACCGATACGCAAAATTTTATTCAAAAGTTGAATCACCAAAGTAACGGGAATTACCGTTTACCAACCGAAGCCGAGTGGGAATATGCCTGTCGGGAAGGGGGAAGAAAAGTTAGGTTTGGTAATGGTAAAGATATCATTGGTCCGAATGAGGCAAATTTTAATGGAAGCTCAAAATATAAAAAGTCCTATTCCCGTTCGGGGCAGTATCGAAAAAGAAGCACTGAAGTAGGTGCTTTTCAGCCAAACGCATTAGGCCTGTATGATATGTCTGGAAATGTTTGGGAATGGGTGTCTGATTGGTATGATAAAAGCTACTATAGTAATAGTACAAAGAATAATCCAACAGGTCCTGGAGCTGGTTCTACCCGTGTCGTACGGGGTGGTTCCTGGTACCGCAGCCCGCGGAACCTGCGGTGTGCGGTTCGCGATAGGAGCTTGCCTTCGGATCGTGACTACGATCTCGGTTTCCGTCTCCTGAGGACACCTTAGTTTTTGGTTTTTTATCTTTTTATTTTTTTTCGTCGGCTGGCCGACCAATCTTTCAACTCCCTCCGAAGCGAAGCACCTCTTTTTTCCAGCAGAACCATCACAGTTACTGGTCGGTTTTGATTGAATATGAAGTTGTCTTAAGAAAAGAAAAAGTAGAAAAGCCAAATTTTACCAAAGAACAGGAGGTGTTGTTTCAGCGATTGCGGGAGTGGCGCAAAGAACAGGCAGAGAAACAGGGTATACCGGTCTATGTTATTGCAACGAATCAACACCTTTCAGAAATGGTCTTTCAACAGCCAACGACCCTGGAAAATGAAGCGGGTAAGATGTTAGGGGGTTGGAAAAAACATGAAACGGGTTAACGGACTATTTACTCAAATTACAGATTTTCAAAATTTATATTTGGCTTTTAAGAAAGCATTACGAGGTAGCCCTCATACCTTAGAGGCTAAACAATTTACTTTTTTTATGGAGGAGGAATTACTTGCCTTACAATCTGAACTACTGGCAACTTCCTATAGGACCGGTGAATTTAGGCATTACATCATTAACGATCCAAAAAAAAGATTGATATCCGTAGCTCCCTTTCGAGATCGAGTGGTTCATCATGCGGTGGTTCGAATATTAGAACCTGTCTATGAACCGGTTTTTATATATGATTCTTATGCAACCCGAAAAAATAAAGGAACCCATGCGGCAATTATTAGAACACAACAACTATTAAAAAACGCTGCCTACTATTTGAAAACAGATATCAGAAAGCATTTTGAAAATATGGATCATGATGTGTTGATGAGAATACTGGAACAGAAGATTAAAGACAGAAAATGTTTGCAGCTGATCAATACCATTATTAAAGGAGTCCCCTGGGAAAAAGGATTACCTATTGGTAACCTGACCAGTCAATTTTTTGCTAATGTTTATTTAAACCCTGTAGATCACTATATCAAAGAAGTTCTCAAGGTAAAAAAATATGTTCGTTACATGGATGATATGGTATTTTTGAGTGACTCAAAAAATTTCCTTAAAACGGTTCAAAATAAAGTAGATCACTATTTAGAAAAACAACTGAAACTGAAATTAAAAAAAAGTGCTGTTTATACTCAAGTTCCGCATTTAAAAAACACGGTTAATAGGTTGATATAACATAGTAATATCCTCGAAAAAGTGTTAAAAAAAGGTTCTTGACATCAATTTTTAAACCTTTCCGAGGATAAAATGCGCAAAAATGAAATTCAGTCCAGAATTCCCAAATTAAATTTAATTTCAAAAGCGCCACATATTGATGCTGATGCAAATATGCAGTTGGCTTTGGAAAAATTAAAACCAGCAGCGATATTGAGAAGAACGGGTTTTCAAAAAAGAAGCGGAGATACGCTTGAGGCCATTCTCTATACGTTATTTATATTACCGATGTTGCAAGTAAACAGCATTTGCTTCTTCTTTGGCAATCGGTTTTCTACTTTGCTGAATGGCCAAAAAGATGTGATTTACCGGTTCATGGAGAATCAATCAGTCAATTGGTCGCTCCTAACCTTGAAAATCGCTTATCGGTTTTACAGGGTTTTCAAATGGGACGATATGCTGGACAGTACAACAGCATTAGTCGTTGATGACACGCTTGATGAACGATCTGGTAAAAAAGTAGAGGGCTCATCGTTGCATTGGGATCACAATAAAGGAACAACCATTCGCGGTCATCAATATTTGCAGCTTGGATTGTCAAATCGCTTTGGTTTTCTTCCGTTGATCGGGCATATTTTCATCGGGGCGAAAAAAAAATCTAAACAGTCCAAAATATTTTTAGATAAGCGTAATGCCGTTGCAAAAAGTTACAATGATGCGTTAACGCTCACCAAGCACGAGTTACTTGCCAAATTACTGGATAAACTTGTCAGTTTCGGTTTCTATGCTCCTTATTTCTTAGGAGATGCATGGTTTGGCTGTAAA
>Ga0307989_1000754_pt1 | contig 19213 bp, 14 predicted proteins | sample EllFjometagen185_FD_203164 | JGI IMG/M metagenome (GOLD analysis project Ga0307989, IMG submission 203164) | Marine microbial communities from Ellis Fjord, Antarctic Ocean - #185 | ecosystem: Environmental > Aquatic > Marine > Unclassified | place: Southern Ocean | collected 2014-10-08
ATCCAGGAAATCATCTTATCGATAATGAGGCTACCTTCCTCTTCCTGCAATAGTTCGTGTTCTGCATGGGTCAATGTGACCATGGTTTTATCGCGGGAAGATGCATCAGAAAAAAGTTTTGTAATAGCGTGGGGCGCAACGACTTTATCTATTGCCGAATAAAATATCAATAAGGGCAGATTGATATCCGATGCTTGGTCCTGAAGCTTCATACACCAGGAATTCATCAAAAGATATAATTGCGGCGAAATCGTTCTTAAACGTAAAGGATCTGAATTATATTTTTTCCAGTTTTCGGGATTTCTTGATAACGTCTTTACCCCATTGGGCTTTGGTAACAACATATCCGGGTGTTTTTTAACCAGTGATTTTGCTAAAAGACTGTTAATTACGGTACTGACCACAGGTAAACCGACCAGTGGTGAGGATAAAATAAGTCCTTTGAGATTGGGTATACTTTGTAAGCAGTAGTGGGATGAGATTAATCCCCCGAGTGAATGTCCGATTAAAAAAGTGGGTTTGGTTTTTAAAAAACAGGGATAAGAAGTAAAAAAGAGATCAACATTATCCAAATACTCCTGAAAATCATCAATATGCCCCCTGATGCCATCAGATAATCCATGTCCAGGTAAATCCATCAGGTGTACCGCAATTCCATGATTGGCAAGTATTTCTGCTGTTTTATAATAGTATCGCATGTGTTCTGAGAATCCATGAACAAATAACAACTGTATGGATGTTTTTGGAGGAATCCAGGAACAGAAGGGAATTTTTCTGTTTTTTCGATCAATTAGAATATCCTCTTTTTTTACAATTGAAGTTGCCATATTTTATTCACTACTGAGATAAGATTACACAAATTTGAATATATCCTGAAATTTTACAGTGTTGTTGTTAATCAAGAGCGCTTCGCTGCAAGTCTCGCGGATTCAGCGTAATAAGTACCTGTCCTCGACTTTACTAACCGTGTAAAACTACAAGTTTCTTTATATATTCAGTAACCGTTCACGGGTTCAAAGTTCAGAAGTTCAAAGTTCTCTTACATATATAATACATTGATATATTTTCTGTTATTAGAATAATCATTTTAATTTGCGTTTAAACATCTTCAAAAGATTTGAACTCTTACACAAACGTTTTTCCAAGTTTTTCTTGAGTGAAAAATCTAAAAACTGTATAAAAACAACTTTGAACAATGAACATTGAACCTGTGAACGGTTACTATATTCAAGGTAATATAAAAACCTGTAACTTTAATGAAAAGCAGATTGGTTTAACGATCTTCCCTGTTTTCTAAACATTTGGTGTTTTCATTATGCAGTATTGCAGCATAAATGGAAAGCATCCTGATACTCTAATATAGAGTAAGAATCTACTCCTTTATAATTATTCCACCCCCCCGTACTTCGTCTCCCTCGTAAAAAACCGCAGATTGTCCCGGTGTAATATCAGCAACAGGTGAATTGAGGTTTACGCGGGCCTGATTATCTGGGTGTGGGTTAACTATGGCGTTGATTGCTTTACCGGTGGAACGGATTTTAACAGAGACGGTAAGGGGGGTTTTCGGTACTGAACCTGATGTATAAATAACATCACAAATTTTAAACTCAGACTTAAACCGCTCGTTTTTGGTTCCAGCAATCAGTGTGTTATTAACGGTATCCAGTTTTATCACGAATAAGGGTTCCGTGTAGGAAACTCCTAGACCTCGTCTCTGTCCGATTGTGTAAAAAGGCAATCCGTTATGGGTCCCAAGGACTTCGCCTCGGGTATTTGTAATGGGACCTTTTTTCGCTGTAATACCGGCATGTGTTGTTAAAAAATCTCGGTAGTTGTTGTTTTCAATAAAACATAAATCCTGACTATCGGGTTCATTCTTCACCGGAAGTTTAAACCGTTCTGCAATCTTCCGAGTCTCTGTCTTCTCAAATTCCCCTAAAGGAAATAAATGTCTGGCAAGGGTTTTCTGATCAAGGCGGTACAAAAAATAGCTTTGATCTTTTTTTTGATCAACTCCTTTGAACAGATGAAATCTGTCATTAGATTGTATGATTCTCGCGTAGTGGCCACTGGCAATGTGGTGAATTCCCAGTTGATCAGCCTCTTTTTCCAAAGAGGCAAATTTAACAAATCTGTTGCAAGCCGGACAGGGATTGGGAGTAATTCCTGCCAGGTAAGATTGAACAAAATAATTGATAACTTTATCTTGAAAGATATCCTGATAATCTTTGACTAGAAAAGGAATATCCAAAATCTTTGCGACTGCCCGCGCATTTTCCATACTAAATGTAAATTTATCCTTTTTTGAGTCACTCAATCCCTTGGACCAGAATTTAAACATTATACCGGTAACATCATATCCCTGCTCTTTTAACAATGCAGCAGTTACTGAACTATCGACGCCACCGCTCATTGCGACTAAAATTTTAGTATCGGGCCTTTTCATTTTTTGTCTTTACCGGGTTCTTCTGGAATAATTCAAATCAATTGTATCGCCTATATTATCTAACTAAGGAAAACCTGGCATCCTGTTTGGATAAGGTCGATCCAAAGAAAAAATCATCGTGAAAGATACAAAGGGTGGAAGGTTCGCTTAACTTCAGAGGCATGGTATTTATGCCCTGGTTTTTGAAGTGGTGAATAGTTACAAAAATACTTTTATACGATTTAAGCAAATAAATCAAAACCATTAGAAACAAAGTATTTATTTTATCAATCTGAATGAAGTTTGCATAGCGGGTCAGTCGTCTTTCCCGGTTCGCATCGTAAAAAAACGCGCCATAATATAATTATTATTTTATAACACATTAAAATAATAAATATTTGTCACATAAAAATTTTTAAATTATCCTTGATATTCATTTTTATAACGCTGCCATCTTCAGCAGATAGCGAATCCCCTGACCCGGCACAAAAACGAAATGATCAATTCAGTTTATGCTGGCTCGAATCAACTTATGAAGGCACTTTCTAAATCGCTTTTTTTTGTGGCATTAATGTTTTCTATAAAAGAAGATCCAAGAGAAATACAGGGCTTTTATTATTGTTCAATTTGTAACGACTAAAAGCTTGTCATATGGGGTCATAGATCAAAAAAAAGGCTTCAATTAAACAGGGCCTCTGACCTCTTTTTCCTAAAAAATATCAATAAAAAATTGAAAATAAAAAAGCTAAACTAAAAAAGCTAAACTAATACAAATCAATATGTCATAATTTTTTTTAAAATTGGACCACCTTTTTGTTGACAAATGGAGGCAAAAAATTTTCTTCTAAAGGTAAGAGGAGTTATTTAACACACATTAATTACACATAACATATTTTGATATGATGTTGTTTCTGTCTTTTTATCAATTCACTTTTTGATATGTTAAGGACCTTCTAAAATACTCAATTAATTTCAGGGCCACAAAACTAGAAAAATACGGCCTTGGAATATTAGCAACCCAGGATTGTTCAAAACGATTTATCAAGGGGTTGAATAATTTAAGAAAAAATACCAAGTATAACGTTTTTTGGAGATAAAATTATGCATAAGAAAGATCAGGTTAAACAAGTTATCGAGATTTATATTAAAAAAGGAAGGGATTTTTATGAATTGACCCCCGGTTTTTTAAACCAGTTGGATGAGCTGAAAGGATTCAGTGAAAGGACACTGAAGAGAGGGCGTACTGAGTTTAAAAATGAAAACAAGGATGTTGTTAAAAAACACTCAAAGGAAACGGTCAGCATCAGAAAAAGTATAAATAAATTTTTGGATATGACGCTCAAACCAACCTTGCCAAAACTGAAAAAGGAATTCCCCAAATTAAATAAAGAAATTGTAAGTGTCAGCTTTAAACTGTGGAAAAAAGATCAGGCACCCAAAAAGGAAGAACCCAAGATAAAAAAGAGCGTTGTTAAACAACCTAAAATTAGCGGAAAACAAAGAATTATTGATTATCTGAACGAAAAACCCAGCACCAGTCTGGAAGAAATCATAGAGAGCTTTCCCGATATTAAAAAGGCATCTATTGGTACTTATCACTCATTATGGAAAAGTAAATTCGGAAAGAAAATTGCTAAAGTGAATAAGAAAGTTAAAAGTACGGTAAAAGAGACAGTAAAAGAAACGGGTAAAAATAAAGATAGTAATGGGGAACTGATTATTGCTTTGAAAAAGACAATCGATGCTCATCAAAAAACCATTGAGGCATTAAAATCTCAAAATGAGATTCTACTTGAAAGAAACTCACTTGTCTTTTCAGAAATGGAAGGGATGAGTCCAGAGAAAATAGTAAAAGTAGAAAATGCAATGAGGATTTTTGTTAGAGGGCTTCAAACCAGCTAGTGAGAAAAATAGTGACCTGCCATTATGGATAAGGCCAGGTCACTGAAAACATCCGCTTTAATTCCTAGTCCAGATAAACGGGTAAGGTACTAAAGTTCAAATATTTCCCCATTCTCCTTGTATTCATTTAATTTGTTTCTCAGGGTTCGAATACTGATACCCAAAATGTCTGCGGCTTTTGTCCGGTTTCCCTTCGTTTTCTTCAGCGTTTCAAAGATCAGTCTTTTTTCAGCTTCTGCCAGAGAAATGCCAACATTCAACTCAAGTTTCATTTCATCACCTGCTGGTTCAGAGGATGCTACTGAATCATCTGTAACAGGTTCCGATTCTGCTTTTTTACTCCCGATCTTATTAATTGACGCTGGATTCATCAAAAGATTGGAAACGGTTATGGTTTGACCATCACTCAATAAAACAGCTCGTTCGATTATGTTTTCCAGTTCCCGAACATTCCCTCGCCAATTATAATTTTGCAGTACCTTGTACACATCGTCTAAAATTTCGGGTACTGTCTCCTTGCTATTAATCTTTGAATACTTTTTGCAAAAGTACTCTGCCAGGATTTTAACGTCTCCCTTTCGTTCTCTTAGTGGGGGAAGCTCCATGGGGATTACATTCAGCCGAAAATACAGGTCTTCCCGGAAAGTTCCTTCTTCTACACATTCCAATAAAATTTTATTTGTGGTTGCAATGACTCGAACATCAACAGGAATTGTCTCTGTTCCTCCCACCCTGTCAACGGTATATTCTTGAAGCACTCTTAATAATTTTGCCTGAAGAGAAAGCGGCATTTCGCTGATTTCATCCAGCAGGATAGTTCCTCCATTTGCCTGTTCAAATCTACCCCGGTGCTCATTAATTGCCCCTGTGAAAGCCCCTTTTTTATGTCCGAAAAGTTCGCTCTCTAATAAATTTTCCGGCAAGGCCGCACAATTAATCGCAACGAACGGGCGTTCAACCCGATCTGAATTATTATGAATAAACTTTGCCAACAGCTCTTTACCTGTTCCGCTCTCTGATTGGATTAAGATGCTGGCTTTACTCTTAGCAATATTCTTTGCGATACTCATCAGATCAATCATTCCCTTATCGCTGGTAATGATCTCTTTCGCCAGTAGATTTTCTGATTCACTGCCATTCAGTTTATTCTTCGCTGCTTTTTTGGCCACCTCTTCATTTTTCATCACTTTGGCAGCAACTTCACCTTTATAAGAGAGGGCCCGCTCAATTAGAAAAATGAAGGTATCAAAATCAAAGGGTTTTTGAACATAGTCAAACGCCCCATGTTTCATCGCGGAAATTGCCGTATCAATAGTCCCATAAGCCGTAATCAGAATAATGGGAACAGAAGGATCAATTGCTTTCATATCCTTTAAAAGCTCTAGCCCGCTTCGCTTGGGCATAGTCATATCTGTGATAACGAGACTATATTTCTTGTCTTTAAATTTCTTTAATCCGTCAATCGCATTGTGTGAAAGCTCTACCGGGTAACCACACCGTTTTAAAGCTGCTGACATGGCAATCCGCATTTCTACTTCATCGTCTACTACTAAAACAGGGTCATTTACTACCATTTTATCCTTCGCGTCTGGAAATTCTAATCTGTCTCACCTGGAATCATTATTCATAAAATTATTATCTTATGAATTCCCCATCTCTAAATAGTGGGGTCACGACACAGGTAATACTGAGTTAATTGGAATTATGAATCAACAGAATAAGAAAAGTCTGCGATAAAATTCAACTAAAATCAAGCGTAATTAGCTTATTCACCATTCAAAACAAAAATCCTAAACATGTTTTTTGCCAGTTCATCGCTGGACCATTAAAAAACGCATATCTGAAATTATATTCTTTAACAAGTCTAAATCTGCCTTTGGTTAGTTTTTTTTAATCTTTTCATCAAAATAGATCGAATGATTACCTGGAGAAAAAAGGCAGGTAAAAATTCTTTAAACGGCTTAGAGCCATAAAAGGTAACCTTTCGGTTAAAGATTTCTTTATTACATAAGTCACCTGGTATAGATCAAATGCGTCTCTTTTTGACATCAGATAATCATCACTGGTCAATAGTTCATCCACCAACTTCAATTCGATTGCCTGGCTTCCATACCAGTGCTCGCCGGTTGACAGTTTATCAATATCTAACTCTTTACGACTCTGCAGAACAAATCCTTTAAACAATTCATGTGTTTCTTCCAGTTCCTCTTTCAGCTTTTCTCTTTCAGAATCGGTATTCTCTCCAAACATCGTTAATGTGCGTTTATGTTTCCCTGCTGTAATCTGCTCATAATCAATATCGTGTTTTTTCAGGAAACGATTGAAATTTGGGATTTGTGCAATGACGCCAATTGATCCGATTATCGCAAACGGCGCAGCGATGATTCTATCTGCAACGCATGCCATTAAATAGCCGCCACTGGCAGCAATTTTATCAATGGCAATTGTGAGAGGAATCCCTTTATCTTTTATTCTTTGTAGTTGGGAGGATGCCAAGCCATACATGTGAACCATTCCCCCCCCGCTATCAAGGCAAACCAGGATTTCATCTTCAACAGTGGCGATTGTCAGAACAGCAGAAATTTCTTCTCTCAGGGACTCAACCGCAGAAGCTCGAATATCCCCGTCAAAGTCTAAAACAAAAATCCTTTTTTTAAGGTTTAGTTGTTTTTTCTTTTCCTTTTTAGTCTGTTTTTGTCTTTTCTTTTTTTCTTTAATTTCGGACTTAGAGAGAATCTTCAGTTCAAGTAGATCTGCGTATGATTTATATTTTTCGTTAATATATTTAATTTCTATTTGGTCTTTTTGTTCGCTTTTTCCTTTCATCAATGATGATAAAATGACGATGAATACAAACAAAACAGAGACAACAAGGGTTACGGTTTTTGCTAAAAAAAGACCATAATTAGTAATGAATTCGATCATATCTTCCGTTTATCCAAGCTGGTTTATTTTTTCTGGCGTAGAAGTGTAATTTATATTCTCCAGGTTTTTATATACCCCGGGAGTTCAACGTAACAAGGAATATTTTGCATCCAATGTTTTAACAAAAAGCAGGTTTATGATTTTTGAAGAAAACGAAGGCTCGTTTATCCTGATTTTGCATCGACACTTATTACAACACTATTTTTACGAAAATGCTATACCAAACATATTGTATATTTTCAATATCGTAATCACCTTTTCAACCAGATTCATCACCTAATGCTTGATAATACATATTTATTGAAAAAACACTTAAAATGTTGAAATATAAAGCTAAAAAATTTAAAAAACATCAAAGTCATCATTTATTGTTATCAAAAACGATTGTTGTGGTATTTTGATTGAATTAGTACTTCCATTCGTTTTAATGAAAACAATTTATAGTTGTTTCAGAAATGTTTTAATGGTAAAAAGAGTGATATGGATGTTTTGTTGCCACATATTAGATTGCAAAAGGATCTTTTCTTCAATAGATTCTTGAAAAGTTCTTTATTAGTTTTGTAATGTTTAGTAAAATACTAATATCAAACGAACGGAATTGTTCAAAACAGGCTAAACTAATCAAAAAATTTGTAAATCGTATCATTGATATTCTTCCTTGTTTCAGATTACTCAAGGCTTCCATTTAGCAATATGGCGGAGGGTGATATACGGTTTCAGACAATATTTTTGGGGATTATAATGAAAGAAAACGATTATGAAGTATTTGGAGTTTCATTAGAAAATGTAAGAAATAGACACGAACGAATTATTATTGAAGTGATGAAAGAGATGATTCCCCAGTTTCATGATTTTGATTACTGCTCAATTTGTGTACAGGATGTTTATGCTCTGTGTTTAAACCAGATTTTGCCAAAATATGTTCAGCAGGGAAGTATCATTCTAAAGAAAGAGTATTCCAATGAAGATTATCACGATATTGTTGAAGCCGCTATTGAGCAAGTATCAAAAAACAAGAATCATCCCGTTTAGAATTTCAGTAACCGTTCACTGGTTCACGGTTCAAAGTTGTTTTTATACCTTTTTTATACTATTCACTCAAGAAAAGCTGGGAAAAACCATTGTTTGAGCGTTCAAATCTATTGAAGATGTTTGAACAAACCTTAAACTAATAATTCGAGTAACAGTAAATATATCAATAGATTATATATGAGTGAACAGTGAACTCCTGAACCCGTGAATACGGCGCCTCCCCAATTGGACATTATTGATATTAATCAGGCTCTGCGAATTAGATCCAAAAATCATTCACCATCTTCGCAACAGATTCCGGATTATCTAAGTGTAAATGATGTCCGCCTGTCAGTGTTTCCACTTTCAATTTTTTAATGTGAGATCCATTTGTCGTTAAATAGTCACGATTGACCAGATAACCGGAATCTCCAATAATCAACAATACAGACGCCTGAATTTCATCAAGGAAAGAAAAAACCTGTTCTTCGGTTAAATATAATGGAGATGCGATCTTTAAACGCGGATCACTTCGCCATGTTACCCCTCCTTTTTGTTCTTTAGAACCCCGCTGAACCAGAATTTTTACAGAATCCATGTTCATATCACCCACGGCAGCCCTGGCTTGAACCATATCATCCAGATTTTTATAGGTTGGGAGCTGCTTTTTTTCCAGCATTTTCATCTGCTGAACCGATTTGGCAAGATATGTTGCGGAATTACCTGGGTCTCTGGTCATGGGGCCCAGGCCTTCAATCAGAAGAAGTTGAACAATTCGTTTGGGAACCACTCCTGCGGTCATACAAGCAACACCCGCACCCAGTGAATGACCCAGTATTGAGAATTTATCCCATCCCAATTGATCCACTACAGAAATAACATCTGAAATATAATCAACATAATGATATCTGATTCCATTCGGTCGATGATCAGAAAAGCCATGACCGGCAAAATCGAGTGAAACCAGTTCAATGTCCTTCAGTAAAGGCGCTAATCTGTCAAAGGTAGCCGCGTTATCAAGCCAGCCATGCAACCCAAGGACTTTTCTGTTGCCAGGAACTCCCCAGCGTTTGGCAGAAAAACGGAAGTTTGCGGTTTTAATTTCGATCTCTTCTGAGAAATTATTTGTCACTACGTAACCCATATAAACGTGTAAGGTACTAATAATACGATATTGTGAATAAGCTAATTAGTGCCTGAAGGAAAACCCTGTAAAAATTAGCTACTATTCATTTAGCTGAATTAGATCCAAAATGAAAATTCAGGTTTTCAGTTATCAGCCATCAGATTTCAGTCTTTAAGCGACTGAAAAAATGTTTGTTTTTACTGAAGGCTGATAGCTGATAACTGATCGCTTCTTAACTTGCATATTGAATGTTATTTTAAACACCCGGTTATACTTAAAAATAGGGGGTTTTCGTTCAAACACTGATTAGCGAAAATCATCTCAACTATGAAATATTTGATCGTGTTAATATTAGATACATTTTCTTGTGACGAATTACTGATTTTTAGTTTTCCCTGACAAGACCATTTAGTATCGGTATAACACTAAAGATTAAAATTCATTTCCTTTCCGATCATAAAACTTTTGAAAAATGATCAGACCACTTCGATTAAATCGCTCGACCAGTTTAAAATAGCTTGTTGTTTCAAATGCTTTTTGAGTAAAATAATGTTCCGCTCCAATCTTAGCTCCCATTGGATTGTAAAATATTTTTGATCGTTCATATATTTTTTCACTTGAACCATCCCCAGTGAAAAAAACTTCCATCCGTTTTCTATTTCCTTTTCGGTCTAAAAATAGTTCAATTTTATGGTAACCAAGAGTTATGGCTTTTTCTTTACCAAAATAAAGCTCAATACTGGTTCGATAATTGTCTGTACTGAAGTTTTCTATGGTTTTTAATACACCCAGGCCGGTGTAATTATGGGGTAATAGAAATCTGATATCCTTTAATTTTTTACGTTTTTGGTCATAATGAGTGATCTCTTTTTCAAACTTATATTCATTATCCTTTTTCGTAAAAACTGTTTCTACGATGATTTCACCATCTGCTTGTACTATTTCTTTAGATTCTTCTGCTAACAGTATAAAACCAAAAGTTAATGTGAGAACCAGTGTCAGCACAATTGATTTTTTCAAGAATTTCTCCAATAGTTGTGTCAAAAAGTGATCTTAAGGAACCGGTATTTCCGCAAGAATAATTTTAATAATATCATCTGCCGTTTTTTCTTCTGCCTCTGCTTCATATGATATCATAACGCGATGTCTTAAAACATCAGGTGCAATTACCTTAATGTCCTGCGGTGAAACAAATCCTTTTCCATTTAAAAAAGCATATGCTTTTGCTGCAATGGCCAACGTAATTGTTGCTCGAGGGGATGCTCCGATTTCAATCAGTGGCTTTAAGCTCAACATTCCATAATTTCCGGGATTTCGCGTTGCATCGGTGAGATCAACAATATAGTCTTTGATTTTATCATCCACATAGATTTCATTCACCATCTGACTCATAGACAAAATTTCTTCCTTAGTTATCAAAGGATTAACTTCGGGTGCGTCAGAAAAAGAAGTTATCAGGTTCAAAATCTCCCGTTCTTCTTCTTTGGTCGGGTATTCGATTTTCAGTTTCATCATAAAACGATCAATCTGGGCTTCCGGTAACGGATAGGTACCTTCTTGTTCAATAGGGTTTTGTGTTGCCAATACTAGAAAAGGACTCTCCAGTTTATACGTCTGTCCGGCGAGAGTGACTTGTTTTTCCTGCATGACTTCCAATAATGCACTTTGAACCTTTGCCGGTGCTCGATTTATTTCATCTGCTAATATGATGTTCGCAAATACAGGTCCTTTCTTGGGGGTGAAAGTTCCATCTTTTGGATTAAAGACATTGGTTCCCACTAAATCTGCGGGTAACATATCCGGTGTAAATTGAATTCGTTTAAATTGAGCTTTCATTGTTTTTGCTAAGGAATTCACCGAAAGTGTTTTTGCCAACCCCGGTAATCCCTCTAACAGGATATGACCCCCTGTCAATAATCCAATAATTAATCGTTCAATCATGTACTCTTGTCCAATTACAGCTTTACCAATTTCCAGTCTTAAACTACGAATTTTTTCACTTTCTATTTTTATTCGATCTTCGAGGTCCTTAATATCTCTGTACATTCAAATTTCCTGTTGATTATTCTAATTTCTGTTTATCTGCAAAAAGGATCATCTGGTGATTTATATAATGATGATAAAGCTATTAAACTAATAACATTGTTAACTTAGAATATTATAGAGACCTTGTGGAACTTTCAAGTGGTTAAATAAAAAAATCAATCCCCATGGACTCATTTAACTCTAAAGAATATACTGGGTTTTAATCTACCATTAAATCTTTTAAATAATGGTTTCGTCAAAGAAATTATTACCTTGTAGAATGAACATGGAAAAAAAGAAGACTCAACCCGATCGCGAAATACCTTCTCGCGGAGAAATTGAACAGAAATTAAAAAAATTATCTGCAAAAATCGATCAAAAATATCGGGAATTTAGCGGTACGGTGAAAAGAACTAAAACTATCGGATCTTTAGTCAGGAAAACAATCAACGATCTTACCTCAATGACTGTTCCAATGCTTAAGCAGGCACAGCGGGATATGGAAATCAGAATTCTGTTAAAGCAGAAAATTCAAATGGATATCGAAATACTTCAGAAAAAACGGGGAGAGAATCAAAAAACGGAGCGTTAGAATCGTAAATAATTCTAAATGCAGAGACGAGGAAGAAGAGAGCATTATTGATAATGCTCTCTTAAAATATCTTACAGCTGGGCTTTTGCTGTGTCGGCAATACTCTTGAATGCGTCAAAATCGAAAATAGCCAAATCAGCCAACGATTTTCTATCGATTTCGATATTTGACTTCTTCAGCCCATGAATTAAAGTGCTGTATGTCAAACCGCAAATTCTTGCCGCTGCATTAATTCTGATAATCCACAGGGCTCGAAATTCTCTCTTTTTATTTTTTCGATCTCTGTATGCATAACATCTTGCTCGATCAACTGCTTCCTTAACGGTCCTCAAAAGACGACTTCGACCGCCTCGATATCCTTTTGCCGCCTTAAAATACGCTTTTTTCTTTTTTCTGGCGTGTACGGCCCGTTTTACTCTGGACATGAGTGTATACCTTTGTGAAATATTTTGTAAAATTGTAATGTAAATATTTGTTAGCCGTATGGCATCATTCTTTTAATTGACGGTTTATCACAAGCTGCGATGAGACCGCTTTTTCTCAAATTACGCTTTGTTGATGGTCCTTGTTTGGTAAGGATATGGCGTAAATTTGCCTTCTTCCGCTTGATTTTACCATTTGCGGTAAACTTAAATCTTTTCTTCGCAGAGCTTTTTGTTTTTATTTTATATCCTGCCATCTTACTTTTCCTGTCTTTTGTTCAGCTTATTTACTTTTTAGGTGCTAAAATCATCAAAGCGGTACGACCTTCTGCACGAGGATATGACTCAATTGATCCGACATCATCTGCTTCCGCCGCAAATCGCCTTAAAAGCTCGATACCTTTATGGGTAAAAGCCATCTCTCTACCTCGAAACTGTAAAGTGACTTTCACTTTATTACCCGCCTCTAAAAAGCCTCGCGCGTTTTTCAGTTTGAATCGAAAATCGTGCTCTTCCGTTTTAGGCCGGATTTTTATTTCTTTAATACGAACTACTGTCTGTCTTTTCTTAGCATCATTCGCCTTTTTCTGCTGCTGATATTTGAATTTACCATAATCCATTATCCGGCAGACAGGGGGCTTTGAGCTTGAACTTACTTCAACGAGATCCAGGCCTTTTTCTTCGGCCAAGAGCAACGCTTCTTTCACATCCAGGATTCCCAGTTGTTTCCCGTCGTCTGAGACAACGCGAACCGTACTGGACTTAATCGCACCATTGATACGAGTGTCATCCTTTTTTATGAATTTCCTACGTTTCTGTTGGGCTATTTTTCCCTCCTTAAGAAAGTAGCCATAGGCGCGGTCGGGATTGAACCGACGACCCCTACCTTGTCGAGGTAATGCTCTCCCACTGAGCTACGCGCCTATCGTGAACAGTTCCTAAACCGCAGTGTTTTGGTGGAGGATAGCGGAGTCGAACCGCTGACCTCCTGCTTGCAAGGCAGGCGCTCTAGCCAGCTGAGCTAATCCCCCCAAAAAAACAGTAGTATGAACAAACTATAATAATTTCAACATGATGGTGGGCCAGGGTGGACTCGAACCACCGACCCCATCCTTATCAGGGATGTACTCTAACCTACTGAGCTACTGGCCCATCGCTTTTTGTTGTTTCCTACTAAACCCTAATTTTTATCGAAACGTTGTAAGTCTGTCAACTGAAACTTTCAAGAATTTCAAAAAAAATAAAATCCAGCAGAATCTACAAAACCATAATTAAAATATTAGAAAACTGGTGATAACTTAGTCAATCACTTTTTCGGTTGATGAAGATGGAATCGAGTTGTTACCTTTTTTTAATAAGGTAATATAAAGGACTCATCAGAAAGTAACGACTATAATTATTAAAGAACGAATTATAATGGCAAAAATAACAGTATATCCTCTATTGTTATTGCCCAACCATCAATAAGGGAGACATTGTGGCGAAACTACCAGTTATCGTGGGATTCGGTGGAGTCAATTCAGCAGGAAGAAGCTCTTTTCATCATAGTTTCCGGCGATTAGTAGCTGATAAACTAGAACCGGAACAGTCTGCTGAAACATATCTGGATCTGGCAGTGATGATGGGGCTATTAAAATTCGATCAAGGTAAATTCCTGACCACCGACGGACAAGAATGCTTACCCGGCGAGGTTATTCAGAGATTTGGAACGATAATTAATGAAAATACGCTCTTGAGAGAGGTAAATTCAGATCATTTTGATGCTAATCATGTACCGGTCAATAAGAAGATCTCCGCAAAGATAAAAAACCAATCTGATATACAATTTACTATATCTAAAAAAGAACTGCCCAATCAGATTCCGGAAAACTGGCTTGTCAAACCGGTGAACGGTACAGATGATCAGCTGGAAATCACTGTTAAGGACACTTTGGAATTTTATCAACCTGACAGCAAAGACTTTCAGGTCAAAACCGCCGGGCAGATACCTACCGGATTTGATCCGGGGAAAATGTATAACTCACGTAAACATCCGCGGGGTTTGAAAATGTCAACCTATGGTGTCAGTGATGCCATTTCCTCCATGGGAATTGACTGGGATACCATCAAACAATCTGTGAGACCTGACCAGATAGGTGTATATGCCGGCAGTGGTCATGGTCAGATGGATGAATTTGGTGGTGGAGGTCTGATGCAGTCGGCGTTGCGTGGTCAACGGACGACATCACGGCATCTTCCCTTAAGTCTGGTTGATATGCCATCAAACTTTATTAATGCTTATGTGATTGGAAATGTGGGACATACCGGGACTCAAAAAGCAGCTTGTGCCACTTTTTTATACAACCTTGAATTGGCAATCAAAGAAATCCGTTGGGGAAATAGACGGGTTGCTATTGTTGGAAATACAGAAGCGCCAATTATTCCGGAACTAATGGAAGGATATAAAGCGATGAGTGCTTTGGCTGATGATGCACGGTTAATGAATCTATTTAATTGTGAGAAGCTCGAACGTGAACATCGGTTAAAATCCTGCCGACCTTTTGGTGAAAACTGTGGTTTTACCTTATCTGAATCATCACAATATATCATTTTATTTGATGACGAACTGGCAATTGAGCTGGGTGCCCAGATTTTTGGGTCGATTGGGGATATCTTTATAAATGCGGATGGTTTTAAAAAATCAATCTCATCTCCGGGATTTGGAAATTTCATTACCCTGGCTAAAGCAGCCGCGATGGCGGGATCCATTATCGGCGAAGCAGGTCTACGAAATCGCACATTTATGTCTGCCCATGGGTCCGGAACGCCCTTGAATCGTTCGACAGAGTCTCACGGGCTGAACGAAACAGCTAAAGCATTTAAAATCAATAATTGGCCAGTTTCCGCCGTAAAATGTTATGTAGGGCATCCTTTGACACCGGCTGCAGGTGATCAATTAATTTTTGCCTTGGGAACCTGGAAGTACGGTTTGATTCCGGGAATTTTCACACTCGATCATATTGCAGATGATGTTCACCAAGACCATTTAAGTTTCAGTCAGGAACATGTTGAAGTCGATGTGAATGGCTTCGATGCGGCTTTTTTAAATTCCAAGGGATTTGGTGGTAACAACGCTACGGGTCTGATATTATCCCCTCAATATACAATTAAAATGCTGGAGAAAAAACACGGCAAAAAAGTATTTAAGAAATATAAGACCTTGAACGAATCGGTTGTTGAAAAAGCGGCTCAATATGATTTGGAAGCAACCCGAGGGCAAACAAAGGCTATATATCGAGACAGCGAAAAAGTATTGGATGAAAAAGATCTGGATTTGAACGAAGAACGGATGAAAATCCCGGGATTTGATAAAACCATTGATTTAAAGCTTAAAAGTCCATACCCGGATATGAATTTACTTGACTCTTAATTCGCCTGGGAATTTCTGCACATGTTCTATGATAAAAATTGGAAATTCAATGCTGTTATCATTCTTTCAATTGTTTTTTCAACGCTTATCCGAACACACCTAAAAACAGATTATATAATAAAGAGACGTTGATTGGACGGAATTTTAAATATTTTCAAACCGGAGGGAATAACATCTTATGGTGTTATTCGAGAAGTAAAAAGATATTCGGGGGAGAAAAAAATCGGGCATATCGGAACATTGGACCCATTTGCCCAGGGCGTTCTTCCTCTATTTCTGGGGAAAATGACCAAACTGATTCACTTGATGAATAATGATGAGAAAACATACCGGGTAAAAGCTAAACTGGGCTATCATTCCAATACATTAGACCGGGAAGGGGAACTCATTGAGGTTCCTGTCCCGGATTCCATTAATCCGGATTCATTGCAGCAAACCTTGCTGACCTTTCTGGGTGAAATCGAACAGATCCCTCCCATGTATTCTGCGGTAAAGGTCGATGGTAAAAGATTGTACGAATATGCGAGAAAAGGGGAAGAAATTGAAAGAAAATCGAGAAAAATCAGAATATTTTGGATAAAAAACATCGAAATATCACTACCTTATTTTGGATTTGATGTTCATTGTTCAAAAGGAACATACATTCGAACTCTGGTCAGTGATATGGCCGTCAAAATGGGATCCGGGGCATATTTGACTGATCTGACCAGAACACAATGTGGTCGGTTTTTCAGTTTGAATGATTCCATCGAATTGGATCAGATCAATAATATCAATAAAAGTGATTTACAAAAAAAATTCATTGATCCACAATGTTTATTACCTGGATGGCATATTATCACTGCAAATTCTTTTGAAATGCGGAAAAATATTTGTCAAGGGAGATTAGTCCCGATTGGCAGTGATGATATTCGCTTTTCTCAGGAGGGAAAAGATTCTTTAAACGCGATAGTAAAAGATAAAGATAAACGTCTTATTGCCATTGGTAGTCTTGAATTCAGCCAGGATTGCCAATATAGATTTCACCCCTCAAAGGTTTTAATTTAAATTGAAATTGTCAAGTTAACGCTGGATAAGGAGAACAAAATGTTAAGTAAGGAAGATATTAAGGAAATCGTCAAAAAGTTTGGAAAAGATGAAAATGATACGGGGTCAAGTCGTGTTCAGGTTGCTCTGCTCACATCAAGAATAACTTACTTGACGGAACATTTTAAGGAACACAAACATGATCATCATTCAAGACGGGGACTGCTGAAACTTGTTGGTAGTCGTCGACACCTTCTTAATTACATTAAAAATAGCGACGTTAATCAATATCGCGAATTGGTCAAAGAATTAGGCCTGAGAAAATAAACTCAAAAAAAACAGGACTCGAAATAGCAGCCCCATTCCATATTCTCGCCATCTTGAATTGGTTGCACTGAAAATTTGAGTTCCTGTTTATCGAAATCAGTTATCATAAGTAATCATTTAACAACTGAATAGTGAGACTTGGGATAGAATAAGAGAAAAAAGCTATTGTTAATACTGATTATAAAAGTATCTGATTTTGATCGGAAAAGCTGTTGATAGGATAAATCAGCAGTTTTAAAGCTAAAATATAAAAAATATGAAAAAAATTGAAATAGATTATTTAGGAAAGAAACTGGCTGTGGAAACCGGCCGAATTGCAAAACAAGCGAACGCTTCTGTTTTGGTGACCTACGGCGATACCGTCGTATTGGTTGCAGCAACGGCACGAAATGAAGACGCAGGACTGGATTTTTTTCCATTAACTTGTGTTTATCAGGTGAGAACCTATTCACAAGGAAGAATTGCAGGTGGATTTATCAAGAGAGAAAGAATGCCGTCTGAAGCGGAAACTCTCGCATCAAGAATGATCGATCGACCTTTAAGACCTCTGTTTACTGAAGGATTTTCAGCTGAAACTCAGGTCCTAGCAACTGTTTTAAGTTATGATGATACAGCCAATCCCATTGTGGCATCTATGTTGGGAGCTTCTGCGGCATTATTGGTTTCTGATATTCCATTTGAAACAGCAGTAGCAGGAATCAATGTGGGTCGAATCGACGGAGAGTTCGTCGCAAATCCATCTCCGGCACAATTGGAAGAGAGCGATATCGATCTTCTCATGGTTGTAAAAGACGGCGCCATCGTAATGGTTGAAGCCGGTAGTAAAATTGTCTCAGAAGAAGATATGGTGGCAGCTCTGGCATTCGGAAATGATGAAGTTCAACCGCTGTTAAAACTTCAAGAGGATTTCCGAAAAGAAGCTGGAAAAGAAAAAAGAGTTGTCCCTCCATTAGAGGACAATTCTGAATTAGAGAAAAAGGTTTCTAAGATAGCCAAAAAGAAAGTGAAAGATGCGTTGGAAATAAGTGATAAACTTGAAAGGTATCAATTCCTACGTGAGATTGGCAAAGAAACCGCTGAAAAGCTTTTAACCGACGATTCTGATTTTACCAAGAAGGATATATCTGAAGTGATTCATGGCATTGAGAAGGCTCTCATCAGAGAAAATATCCTGAAAAATAATAAACGGATTGGCGGTCGAGCGATGGATGAAGTACGACCCATCACATGTGAAATTGGATTTTTGCCGAAAGCCCATGGTTCAGCTGTGTTCACTAGAGGTGAGACACAGGCGATAGTCACAACGACCTTGGGAACAAAAGATGATGAACAGATGATGGATGATCCCGCAGGTGTGTATTTTAAGAACTTTTACCTGCATTACAACTTCCCTTCTTATTCAGTGGGTGAAGTGAGAAGAATGGGCCCTCCTGGCAGAAGAGAAATCGGACACGGGAACCTGGCAGAAAGAGGACTTAGAAACCTGCTTCCAAAAAAGGAATCTTTCCCTTATACCATTCGTGTCGTATCTGAAATCACTGAATCCAACGGATCATCCTCCATGGCCAGTGTTTGTGGTGGATCTTTAGCAATGATGGATGCAGGTATTCCAATGAAAGCACCTGTTGCAGGCGTTGCCATGGGATTAGTGACAGATAGTAAAAAGAGCGTTATCCTTACAGATATTTTGGGTGATGAAGACCATGTCGGAGATATGGACTTTAAGGTTGTAGGAACAGCAGAAGGAATCACGGCTCTGCAAATGGATATTAAGGTCGACGGACTATCCATGGATCTTTTAGCCGAGGCATTGGAACAGGCCAGAAAAGGTCGACTGCATATCCTGGGAGAGATGAAAAAAGCCTTGGAAGGTGCCAGAGAAACGGTCGCTGATAATGCTCCTCGATTCATTCAATACAAAGTAGCCTCTTCAAAAATCAGGGAGATCATCGGTCCGGGTGGAAAAGTTGTTAAAGGAATCCAAGCCGAAACAGGCGCCAAAGTGGAAATTGAAGACTCCGGC
>Ga0307989_1000756_pt1 | contig 19137 bp, 14 predicted proteins | sample EllFjometagen185_FD_203164 | JGI IMG/M metagenome (GOLD analysis project Ga0307989, IMG submission 203164) | Marine microbial communities from Ellis Fjord, Antarctic Ocean - #185 | ecosystem: Environmental > Aquatic > Marine > Unclassified | place: Southern Ocean | collected 2014-10-08
ACCGTTGCACAACAAAATAAAAATTGGCAATTGCTGCTTCCAGATATTGTTGTACCGTAGTGGCACAAAAGGAGAATGTTGATGCAAAAATTCATAAATGAATTAGTAATGGTTGGTCTTACAGAAATCGAAGCTGGTGTAGATGTGATTTTTAATGATCATTATAAGTTTTACATTTTATGGTAGGATCGTAGCCAATGGAACTGTAACAGATTCTATAAAATTCACACCATTAAGTGCCGCAACCGGATGGCATGGATTAAGATTCTATGATGGAAATATAAGTTCACTGTCTGCTAATGAAATTAGTTACTGTCAGTTTGAACAAGGCTATGGTTTAGGTGAAGATGATGATAAAAATGGTGGTGCAATTTTTTGTTCAAACACTTCAAACCTTACTATTGAAAACTCCTATTTCTTCCAGAATTATTGTGAATGGGATGGAGGAGCTGTTTATTTAGAAAACAGTTCAAGCGTTAATATCAATGACTGTATGTTTCTGATGAATGATTGCGGATTTTACGGTGGAAGTATTACTGTTTATGGTTCTGACCCTATCTTAGATGGTTGTACTTTCAAGCAAAATACATCAGCTATTTTTGCAGCTGGCTTCTCCTTTTGGAACAATGCTAACCCCGAGTTATACAATTGTAAGTTCATAAACAATTATGCGGGGGCTTGTACGGGTGTTTATGGTGTGAGCACAAATCTAATCATGGCAAACGTTCTTTTCGTTAACAATGAAACTCAATTTGGTTCTGGAGCCGCTTGTGGAATAACTAATTGTACTACAGAAGCAATAAATATAACAGCTGTAGATAACGTATCTCCACTTTCCGGTGGTGCTTTTTGGGTAAACGGTGGGACATTGAATCTATACAATTCAATTTTATGGAATAACTTACCGGAAGATATCTTCATACTAGATGGAACTGCAAATGTCTCGAATAGCTGTATAAGTGATGGCTCTCCCGGAACTTTTGTCATTTCAGATGATCCTCAATTTATTAATTATGCTGAACTTGATCTTCATTTATCCGAAATTTCACCTTGTATTGATACTGGAGATGAAACCCTGGTTTCCTTTCCACTTCCAAATTTTGATTTAGATGGAAATGAGCGCATAATAGATGGTGATGAGAATGGGACTGTTATAATTGATATGGGTGCTTATGAATTTGTACCAGAAGGTCCTTCGACTGGATTCATTGTGGGAACGGTGACAAATTTTGAAGGAGACCTATTAGAAAATGCTGAGATTACTGCCGGAACTTATTCAGCTCTAACTGATATAAATGGAGAATATGAAATAGAAGTTGAAGCTGGGGACTATACTGTTTCATGTTATCTAGAAGGTTATCAAATTCCAGATAATATTGAGATTACAGTGATCGCTTCAGAATCCTTCAATAACGTCGGTTAAAGTTTACAATGCAAAAGGGCAAATCGTTAAAGACTTGATTCATGATTTTCTGAGTATTGGGCAACATGATATCGTATGGAACGGAACTGATGGAAGCGGGAAACAAACAACTTCTGGAATTTATTTTTACACAATTAAAACTGAAACTCAAACCGGAAAGATGCTAATGTTAAAATAGTGTTTCGTTTTATAATTAAGAAAGAATTTTTTCATAACCGCTATCATTTGATAGCGGTTATTTGATTTATAAAAAAACGTTGACGCCAATATGTTATCCCAAATTATGTTTAACAAATTTTGGAGGTTAGATGCCTAAGATTAAAAAAATAAGAGTTATGATTGCAAAACCTGGATTAGACGGACATGACAGGGGAGCAAAATATATAGCAAGAGCATTGAGAGACGCAGGTATGGAAGTTATTTACACAGGAATTCGACAAACACCAGAACAGATAGTAAATGCAGCGATTCAGGAAGATGTAGATATTGTAGGCTTAAGTTTATTAAGTGGTGCACACAATTTTCTTTTCCCAAAAGTAGCAGATTTACTTGTAGAAAAAGGGAAAGAAGATGTAATGCTTTTTGGTGGTGGTGTAATTCCAGAAGAAGATATTGATTTCCTTAAATCAAAAGGATTTAAAGCTATTTTTACGCCTGGTACACCGGCAAAGGATGTAATCGATTTTATAAAAGAGAGTATGTAAAATGAATGAAATTGCTGATGGGAAAGTTTATACAAATACGGACAAATCACTTTATTTAAAAATTTCAAAAGATAATTTTTCAGCTTATCTCACAATAGAAGACAAAGGAAACATGATCGACGAAAAAGAGATCTCTAATCTTCTATCTTCTGTGGGAGTAAAAAATGGATTAGAAGAAGCAATTGATTATAATATCAAACGTGAAATAATTAAAGAAGTTGGTGAACCATTTCTTATTGCTTTGGCATCGGTAAAAAAAGCTGAAGCATCTATAAAATATAATTTTGATATTGAGACTTGTATGAAAGCTGATCAGCAGTATGAGATGGATGAATTATCACAATTTGAAAAGGTTGAGAAGGATCAGGCAATTGCTGAAATATCTTCAAAAGAGGCACAAAGTTTTGGTGCTGATATCTTTGGAAATGAAGTAGCTATGAATGGAGACTCTCAAATAAATGTAGAAGACATTATGGGGAATAATGTTCATTATTCTGCTGAAACAAATCAGGTTTTAGCTACTGAAGCTGGATATCCCTATTTAAATCATGAAAACAAAATTTGTGTAAAATCAACGTTTATCTCACAGGATATTCATGATACTAGCAAGACAATTTATGGAAATACGACTATAGACGGAGTTGTTTCAAATTCTAATTTGGAAATTTTTGGTAATCTTTGGGTGAAAGGAAATGTACGTGGTTGTAACAAAGGTGGAATTATCGTTCATGGAGATGTAATATTAGATTATTCAGAAGACTCCAATATCTATGCATCTGGCAAAATCTCGATAAATAAAAATGCTAGGAATAGCCTGATCTATGCAAATGGAATAATAGAAGCAGAGGAAAATAGTTCAATTTCTGGAGGTGTTATTCAAAGTGGAGAAAGAATAAATGTTTTCACTGTGGGGAGTCCTTTAAACATTTTAACAGAAGTAGAAATTGCTATTGCACCTTTTTTAAAGGAACAGATTCGCATTACCAACAAAAAGCTAACACAAGCTAGAAACAAGGTTGAAATAGATGAGGTCTTGATAACATCACTTGTGGAAAAATTGAAGAGTTTACATTCTCAATTTAGTAGTGAACTAGAAAGATCGCATAATACAGATCCATCTAAGATTATCATCAAAGGAGAAGTTTTTCCAAATTCTAATATAAGAATATTAAAAGATATATTGGAAATTTCAAAAGAGAAACACAACATAGAAATATCAGTAATTGAATCGGGTTTGGAGATAAATGAAGTTGACAGAATATAACTGCAAATATCTTTTGTTTATAAAAATAATTAGTGGGTATAGAAAAAGTGAAGTATCTGTGGATTAAAACAATAGATCAAAAAGATTATAGTATAAATGATGAAAGCATTTGCCAACCGGTAAATGCTTTTTTTGTTTTAAAAGAGCTTAAGGGGTTTAAATGAAAAAAGAATTAGAGATATTAATTCAAATGCAGAAATTCGATACGGTTATTGGAAAAAAAAACGTTCTTACAAAAGAATTGCCCCAGCAATTGAATAGTTTAAAGCAATCTCTATTGGATGCAGATGAGGCTGTAAACACTACAAAAAGTGAGCTTGACGAAAACCAGAAAGATCAGAAATTAAAGGAACTCGATATTGCTGATAATAACGCAAAAATCACAAAATATAAAAATCAACTTCTAACTATTGAAACTAACAAAGAGTATAAAGCACTTAACAGCGAGATTAATCACTTAGAGAAAAAAAATTCTGGAGTTGATGACGAACTGATCGTTTTGATGGAAACTGAATCTGAACTTCGAGATCGTTTGAAAGAAAATAATGAAGCTCAGCAAAAAGCATCTGATGAGCTAAAAGCTAACGAAAAAAAACTTGAAAAAGAGATTCAGGAAGTTCAGAAAGATATTGAAGAATTAAAGAGCAAAAGAAATAAATTAGCCGCAGGACTTCCAAGAGATCTAATTCGTAGATATGGTAATTTAATAAAAAATAGAAATCGCAAAGCAGTTGTATTTAACGACAATAATGCCTGTAGTGGATGCGGATATACAATTAGACCACAAGTTGACATTGACATGAAAGCACGGAATTCTGTAATTTATTGCGAAAGTTGTGGTAGAATTCTTGTTGATCATTTTGAAAATAATTAGATTAGTCAAAGAAGATAAAGTGTCTGCTGCGTGGAAACACGGAGAGGAAAGTCCGAACACCAAAGGGCAGGGTACTTCTTAACGGGAAGTTCTGGTAACAGAAAGCTAGCTCCACAGAAATAAACTACCAGGCATCATTTGATGTTTGGAAAAGGTGAAATGGCGGTGTAAGAGACCACCAGTTCTCGGTGTGAATCGGGAAGCTCGGAAAGCCTTATCCGGTGCAATGCCAAATAGGAGAATGAGAGCCGGTCCGGCTTGTTAAGTTCTCGGGTGGGCAGCTAAAACCGGTCAGTAATGAACCCGATTGGGTATAGCAATATCCGGTTTAGAGAAATAGACACTGGGTTGCTTATTAGGCAATTTACAGAATTCGGCTTAATATCTTCTTTGACGCTTATTTTTTATAACTAAATAAGGAATGATAAATGCAAAAAAGGTGGAGAATATCTGAACCTCTATCTGGGGAACAGATACAACAAAAAGAAAACATTGTAGAACATATTAAATGCCCCGAAATGATTGCGGAAATGTTAATCAGAAAAGGGTTAATCGATATAGAAGAAATTAAAAAATTTTTCCAACCTGATCTGATAAATATGCACGATCCATTTCTTTACAAAGATATGAAAAGGGCAACAGAACGGATAATTTTAGCAATCGAAAAGAAAGAACTTATCACGATCTATGGTGATTACGATGTAGACGGTACTACTTCTTCTGCCTTATTGTATCTAGGACTCAAAAAGATTGGAGCTAGTATTGATTATTATATTCCACATAGAATGATAGATGGCTATGGACTATCTCTGAGTGGTGTTGATATTCTTAAAGAAAATGGAACTGAGTTAATAATTAGTGTAGATTGCGGAATAAATGCAATTGATGAAATTGAACAAATAAATGATCTGGGAATGGATATTATTGTTACAGATCATCATAACCCAAAAGAAGAATTACCTAATGCATATGCCATTATTAATCCTAAGATCAAAGATTGCGGTTACCCTTATGATATGCTGGCTGGTGTTGGAGTTGCCTATAAACTTTTAGTAGCTGTTTATTCCCAATTAGCGATAAATACAGATGAACTTATTGATAAATATATAGATCTAGTTGCCTTAGGAACAATTGCAGACATTGTTCCGTTAACAGATGAAAATAGGATTATTGCCAGTCTCGGTCTGGATAGACTGGTGAAGAAACAGAATATTGGATTAAATGCACTTATTAAGCTTGCAGGTCTTTCCCAAAAAGAACTCAATTCAGCTGATATCGTATTTGGAATCGCACCACGAATAAATGCTGCAGGTAGGATGGGAAGTGCAATGAGAGCTGTTGAACTCATGGTGAGTGTTGATGAAGAAGAAAGTGATGAGCTTGCTCAGATCATAGAGAGAGAAAATTCATTAAGACAGCAGATAGACCAGCGTACATTTCAAGAAGCTTGCGACATTATAGAAAAAAAATATAAAAATATGGATGAAACCCCAATTATAGTTGTATCTTCAGATGACTGGCATCCAGGTGTTATTGGGATTGTAGCTTCTAAACTTGTAGAAAAATATTACCGTCCATCAATCATGATAACATTTAAAGAAGGAGTTGGAAGCGGTTCTGGTAGGAGTATAGCTGGGTTTAATTTGTTTGATGCACTTGTTTCTGTGGAAGGCTATCTGGAAACTTTTGGCGGGCATAAATATGCAGCAGGTTTACAGATATTAGTAGAATATGTTGACCTTCTTGAAAATGAATTAAAAAAATATGTTAAAAATCATACGACTGATGACCAGTTTGTACCACCACTGAATATAGATACAAAATTAGAATTATTTGAGATCAATGAGAACCTGCTTGAATGGTTGGAAAAATTTGCTCCATTTGGACCTGGTAATATGCGACCTACATTCTTAACCGAGAATGTCACGGTAGTAGGATTTCCCTATAATGTTGGAAAGAATCACTTAAAACTAAAAGTGATAAAAGATGGATGTGAACTAGATCTTATAGGGTTTAATTTAGGTGATTATCTACCTTTCTTAAAAAAAGGTTTGAACGTTGATATTACATATTCTTTGGAATTCAATATTTGGCAAGGAAGAACATCAATTCAGGGCAAATTGAAGGACCTTAGAATTTCTGATCAAGATAAATGGGATTATTGACCATGAAAAGAAAGTTTCATTTTGGACTCTTTATTTTGATTATTCTGTTTGTCAATTCCTGTTCAACTATCGAAATTATAACTAGTAGAGTTCCTATAAATTTTGAACTAATAAAAAAAATACAGACTAATTTTATTCCCCAAAAATGTCTTTATTCTTCAATTAATAAAACTGTGTTTGTCTGGGAAAATGAAACAGACTTGATTCATATTTATAGTGGTGAAAATAAAATAAATACAATTGGTGGACTCGGTTTTAATTCACAGAGTTTTAATAAGTTAGCAGATATTACTCTTGCGCCAGATGGTAATCTTTTAGCACTCGATAGCTTTCAAAAAAAAATAAAGAAATTTGATGTTAATGGAAAGTTGATAGCTGAGATTAGTTTAACTGATTTTGTTGAACCTTCACTTTTTGCAGTTGCAATAGATGAAACTTATTACATCTATGATAATGCTTCCAAAGAGATAGTGATAACACGTACTTTTGATCGATCTGATTGGTATAGTTTTGGCAAATTTCAGCTTAATACACCCAGCAATTTAAGTTTAGGAAAGAATGAAATAACAGTTTATGAGCCTAAACAAAACGCTACAATGATCTTCGGGATTTTGGGTCGATTCCAAAAGGAATTTGATGGTAATGTTAAAATTGAAAAACAGCAGAATTATATCTTAAAAGATCATTTTATTTATCATCAAGAAACTGAAGGAAAGTTTGCAATTTCTACTAATACATGGAATGAATTTTCAATTAAAGATAATGTGATCCTTTTGTCTGATAACGAAATTTGGATCGGGGAATTTACCTATTCTAAGCTAAATGATAAATAAATTATTTTCAATGAAAAATAAAATCTATATATTACCAACTTTATCTGGAACATTACTAGGGTTAAGCAGACTTCCAATTAACCTTGGATTCCTTGTGTTTTTTGCTTTTATTCCAATATTTTATTTTTTTGGTGAGCAAAAGAAAAAAAGAGAAATTTTAATTGGTGCCGCAACTTTTGCTTCAGCTTACACTCTGGTTAGTCTGCATTGGATATCATTGGTTACATTTCCTGGTTACTTAGGTATATTCCTATTATTCACCGCTTATTTTTATATTGTATTTCAGGTTTATTATTTTATCAAACAGCAAAATCCAAAATTTGGTTATTTAGCTTTTATCTTGGTTTGGATAAGTTTTGAATTTTTACAAAATTTTGGTGAATTTAGTTTTCCATGGTTTAATTTAGGGTATTCTTTGGCAGAATACTTGCCATTTATACAACCTTTGGAACTTGGAGGACTGTCCCTTCTATCTCTGTTGATATTGGTTATTAATATTCTTTTGTATGAATTAAAAGCTAATCTTAAACGCAATTTGATCATTATCTCTGTAATAATAATTTTGTGGTCAGCATACGGAAATATAAGACTTAAAACAATAAAATTAGTAAAAACCGAATTTAATGCATCAATTGTTCAAGTGAGTATTCCACAAGAAGATAAATGGGAAGAATTGTACAAAGATTCAACTTTTATACTATATGAACAATTCAGCCATAAAGCAGTAAAAGAAAAAACTGATCTGATCATTTGGCCGGAGTCATCTACACCTGTTTATTTATTAAGACAACCAAAATATAGAAAATGGATTTTAGATCTTTCAGAAGAATTGGGTACAGATATCTTTACTGGATTTCCACACTATAAATATATGGGTGAAGATTATCCAAACAAATTTAAATTTTATAATTCTGCGACCCTGATTGGAAAAAACAGAAAAGTTCATGTTCCATATTATAAAAATATTCTGGTTCCTTTTGGGGAACGAATTCCATTCCTTAAATATTTCCCATTTTTGTGGAATATTCATCTGGGACAAGCTAATTGGGAATATGGTGAAAAACTTGAATATTTTAGTGTGAATGGCTACAAATTCTCACCTTTGATCTGTTTTGAAATTGCGTTTCCCTTACTTACAACAGAGATTGCAAGAAATGATGTTGATTTTATTGTTAACATTACTAATGATGCATGGTTTAAGCGATCTGCTGGTACATATCAGCATGCATCGATGACTAAATTCAGGGCAGTTGAAACGCGTAAACAAATATACCGTGCTGCAAATACGGGATATTCCATAATTGTATCTCCTACCGGAGAATATATAAAACAAACAGAACTTTTTGAAAAAATTACTATTAATAATTCTCTTTATATCTATGAAAATAATTCTTACTTTACAAAATATTTCTTCTGGTTTCCATTTGTCTTTGTGGTTGGTGCAGTAATACTTTTTGTGTATTCTGCAATTAACTGTCTGCTGAACAAAAAGAGGAAATTGAAAAAAAGTTAATATGAAAAAGTATTATTATACGATCGGGGAAGTAGGTAATCTACTTGAGCTAAAAGCACATGTTTTGCGTTATTGGGAAACTGAATTTCCTCAGGTTCATCCCAAGAAAAAATTTGGACGCAATAGACGTTACAGCCCTGATGATATTGATATTTTAAGAAAGATCAAATACATGCTTCACACCCAAGGATTTACAATTGATGGTGCAAAAAAGAAGTTGAAAGAAGATATGAAACATAAAGAACAGATCAGCCTGGATTTTTCTGTAGATAAAACAGAAGCAAAAAAACATATCATTAGCGAACTGAAAAAAGTTAAAGAACTGCTAAGTAAATAATTAAAAAAATCAATCTAAAAAAAAGTAAGTTATCTTAAAACCAGTAATTTCTTTTGAACAATTTTGTTTGATTCAGAATACAAATTGCACAAATATATTCCCGAGCTTATTCTTTTTCCATTACTATCTGTTCCATCCCAACTTACTATATTTGTATTAGTTTCGATCAATTTGATCTTCTGTCCTTTTATAGAATAAACCTCAACTTTGTTAATTGATTCTGATTTAATTCCTTTTTTAGGTCAAGAAGTTAGACTTCTCACTACTATAAATAGGCATAATGTTTGGCGTGCGCCACGATTCTTCTTGCTTATCTTCTTGCTGATTGTGGGCACGTTTGTTAACGGCAATTCACTCCACATCTTTTATTAAATCATTTAAGTAACAAGCTATTACGATTCTTTGCTCTGATAAATTCCCAAGAAATTCCATTAAACTTTCTTGCTACTTCTAAAAAGTTTGGAAAACAATACAATGAAAACAAATTTTTATCAATATGCTGTAAATCTATATGTTTTGTATTCAGAAATGAATGACCAAATAAAAGCAAAATATCCTTTAACTGATCTTCAGAAATTACTTTCGAGTTATTTAGATCGAATTCATTATTCTTAGATTGCGGAATTAAAATATTAAAATGAGATAATGTCTTTAGGAAAGCTCGGAGTGATCTCTTAGAAATGTCTCTATCACCATAAACTTGAACAATTTTTTTTGTGAGAATTGAAGTTGCAATTGTCTGATCCGTATTATAAATTGAATTGATGAAGTTTAAAAGATTTTGGATAATCTCATAATCAAAAATTAATTTCATCAAATAAATAGGTGTCATATATTCTAATGATTTAGATTTTGATAATTCAATTATTCTATTATTTCTAACTGTTCCTTTTTTATCCTGCAATGAATAAATAAAACTTCTGAAAATAACTGTTCTCGCTTTTCGTTTACCTTCTTTTCCTATTAATTCCGAAGCTATTTCCTCAAATGGAATATTATAGGTTGTCGAGTTTACACCATCTTCTACTAAATTTAAAAGTTCATAAATCCATCTTGGTTTTATTGGTCTGTCAAAACCTATCATTATTTTACCTCTATAAATGGGACAACGAGTTCAGGTAATGAAATGCCACCGTGAACAAGCCCTCTGGATTTTTTGTGATTAAACATCTCATCTTCATCTGCCATTATTGCAATCTTATCTTCTACAAAAGGAATTGTGTACTTATCAAAAGAAATATCTGAGAGCAAACTGCTTTGATCGGCAATGTATGCACGTTTTGCAGAATTTTCTACTAACCATTTATCAATTTTAGTTCCATTTCCAATTGCAAAAATATTACCGTGATCAGAACAGAAGTATATTTTAAATTCATTGTCTTTAAGTAATTGAATATCTTCTTTTAATGAGCTCGATTTTAAATATGATAATATCAGATCAAAATATCTATCCTTAAACTTTTCTTTTTTTGGAAAGATAAAGCTATGTGCAATATCATCAAACATATTATATATTTTACCAATTGTGGTATAACCAAGAATGCTGTCTTCTGTTATTGATGCTGATGAAGGTAAAAAGCAAACATTGTGTTCATTGGGAAAATTTCCTTTAAATAATTTATTTTCTGTTTCATTTTTTAAATATATATTTGTGTGAGATGCACTGAAGATAGCTTTTCTTGAAATTGATGTAATGGTTGGAATCAAAGCAAATGTATGATGCTCAATAAATGAAAATTCAGATAAATATTCTTTTAATAAATTCCATTCAGCAAAACCCATACAATCAAAACATATTAAGGCAACTTTAGGTTCGGGCTTAGACTTAATAAAAGGAATTATTTTATCTACCGTCTTTGGTGGTTCAGGCAGTTCATAAAATACATTCTTAAATTGTTCCGATAAAATATATTTTCTGACATTAACTTTTAGGTTTTCTGGTAAAACAAAAGACTTAATTTTAAATTTGTAATCATTATATTCAATGGAACCTAATTTTTCCCCAACAATTAGAAGAGCATTGTAATCAAACTGATTTTCTAAACTTTGATTGATTTCTTTTATGATTAATTTTCTTTCAATTCCATATTCTCTTTTAATTGCTTTGAATAAGAGCTCTTTGTAATTATTTATATTGATTTTCGAACTGAAATCAGATTCTGTAATCCAATCTGCTAATTGAATATATCTTTCTGCTGAAATTAAGTTATAAACTTTTTCTGAAATATCAAACGGAAGAGAGTAAGAGTTTATTGTTATATTGGTGAACTTGTTTTTGATGGTTTCGGGAATTGTATTTATTCCAGAAAAGATGATACCTGTAAAATCAGAATGAGCTATGCTTGAAAGCCGACTTAATGCTTCTGCAAAACGATACTTAATATTATTTGATTTTAGATATTCCAAAAAAAAAGATGAAGACAAGATTCCTTTTTTATCAAAAACTAAAATTTTTGCATTCTTTTCAATTTTATATTTTGTAATAATTCGTTCTATCCAATTCATTTAAATTCCAACAAACATACCTGAACAATCTCTAATTTCGGGACTATCATTTTCTTTTTTTCAAGATTTGCAAATTCCTTTTCTTGTTCTGCTTTTATCTGTTCCAATTTGGAGTTTCTGATATTTTCAATTGGAATATCTTCAATAGCATTTTTTTTGTAATTGTAATAATCTAATGCTTTAATTTTATACTCATCAATTTTCTCTGTCCATTCCATTTTCTTTTTAAAGAGGGTATCCATTAAAATTTCTGTAGCAGCTTCTTGTGCCTTTGTTTCGGCTACATTGTAATCTACATTAAATTTTTCGGATAACGGATAGTTTTCAATTTCGAAGTTTTCTAATGAAATAAGATGCTTACTGATTCTGCTGTTATATTTCTCTCCGTTTTCTAAAAAAATCGGAATGATCGATTTATATTTTTTATCTAAGTTGTTAGTTACAGTTGATTTAAAATAAAATAATAAGCCGAAAATCTTTTCAAACTTAGTTGAATGAATTTTAAAGGAAGAAACAGAACCACGATTGGAATTAAATGATTTCCTTATCTTCGTTAGGAGAGGATGGCTCACATTTAAGAATTCATATTTTTCAGAATCACAAGCAATATCATTATCAAATACAATGTTTCGATATTTAATTTTTGCATCAAATGGAGAATCAAAAAAGTAAACGCCATTGTTCTTTTTATACTCATTGATTTCCATATCTTGTGATTTAAAATATTTGAATACTGTTTGTTTTATTAGATCATTGGATTTCTTATCCACAAGGGCATCAGCAGATTTATTGAAATTAGTAAAAGGCAAGATCATTTCATCTTTCTCAAGAACTTTAATGGCTTTTTTGTATAATTCTTCAGCTTGCTGCTCAATAATTGCTTCTTCCTTTTCTTTATAAATTAATGCATCGAGATAAAGCTTTTCAAAGGAAAATTCATCTTGCAGATATGTAATCACATCGCTGTATTTATCCTCTCCGAATTGTTCCTTGATCAATTTCAGCTTTCTTTCTAAAGTTTCCCTAACATAATCATCAATTGTATTTGTTAATTGAAAATTAAAGATCAAGACATTCTTACTTTGACCGATTCTGTCAACACGACCGATTCGCTGTTCAAGTCTTGTAGGATTCCAGGGTAGATCAAAATTGATAAGGCAATAGCAAAATTGAAGGTTAATTCCTTCACCGCCAGCATCAGTAGAAACCAGTATTTGAGTTTCGTTTCTAAATAATTCAATTTGCTCTACTTTATGATCTCTGCTCAAACCACCATTGATATATGAACTGCTGTAACCAAATTTTCCTAAATATTCAATTATTGCTGTTTGAGTTGCTCTAAATTCAGTAAATATTATAAATTTTAAATAGGGATTGTTTTCTCTTCGCTTTATTTCATCTATCAATTCAATTAGTTTTTTAAATTTCTCATCACCATAATTTAAAGATACTTTTTTTGCTAAACCAATACAATGGTCAATAAATTTTTTCTCTGTTTCAATCTCTTCCTTATTATCCCAAATTCTTTTATGCAGAACAAAATCTTCCAGTTCATCCATATTGCTTTCTTCATTTGGAAATTCTTTTTCAATTTCTTCTTCTAACTGATTGATAAACATTAGTCTTTTTCTTAATGTGTTTAAAACTGCAAAACTGCTTGAAGCAGTAATTCGTTGATAAAGAATGAGAAGAAATATCAATGCACTATTATTCTGGAAAGTAGCAATTCCGTAATATTCTTTCACATAATCTGTAACATAATTGTATAATTCTATTTCGTCGGAATTTCTATCCTCTTCACGATTTATCTTTATCAGCGAAGTAATACGATGTTTGAAAATTCGTTTTCCTTCGAAATCTACAACTGCTCTTTTTTTATTTCGGACAGTTATTTCACCCACTGTTTGCGGAGTTAATGATTTTGTAGTTTTAAATGTGATCGGATCAATAATACGAAGCAGATTCAAAAACATTGATTCATCACCCTGATGAGGAGTAGCAGTCAATAACAGAACAATCGGAATAACTTCGGAAAGCTGAATCCCAAGTTTGTATCTGCTGGTAGTCATTCCATCAGATTTTTTTGTTAGTTTGTGTGCTTCATCAAAAAACACAATGTCAAAACCAGCTTCTTTGATATCTTCAAAAATATTTTTATTCCGCCATTCTCTGCGTTTTCGCTCTTTCGCATCAATATCTTTTTTCAGTTTATAAGGTTTAATTGTATCCATCGAAGCAATGATTTGATCGTGATGTTCCCACACATTTGATTCTTTACCGTAAGTTTGTTTTAGATGTTTGATGTATTGATTGTCATAAATTATAAAAGTCTCATTAAATTTTAAGCGGAGTTCCTCTTGCCATTGCAGAATTAAACCAGAAGGTACAACGATCAGAATTTTATTAGTCAATCCTCTTAACTTCAATTCTTCATAAACGAGTATTGCCTCGATAGTTTTTCCCAGACCAACTTCATCAGCAATCAAACAACGAGGTTTGTATCTGTTTAAAACAAAATCTATGGTGAGAAGCTGATGAGGGAGAGGTTGAATTTTATAGTTTACAGATGATATCAATTCTCTTTCTGTAAGAAGGCAATCAATTTGGGTGCATAAAAATCTACTCAAGAATAAGTGGGAAGAAGCAAATTCTGAAGTTGTTAACAGATCAGAGATATTTGAAATTTCCTGTAGATCATTTTCTTCAATTGTTAGCAACTCACCATTTTGAAATTGAATTTCTGCATATTTTTCACCCAAAAAATCTGAGAAAGAAATAACAAATCCAATTCCTTTTTCGGGATATGTTTTACTGGTAATTTTTGTTCCGATCTTCATAAAACTACTTTGCTTCCTGAGATAGTAGATGATACAGTTCTAATTTCAGAACTTCATCAAATTCCGATTCATATAAAATTGAAAAAATAACTCTTTTTAAAAGGTCTTTATCGATAGCTCCCGATGCAACGTGATAGCTTATATTTTCCATTTCTCTTATAAATTTAGGAACCAGAAAAACATAACCATTCAGCAATAAGAAATGTGCACCAAGAGAAATTGCTATCCGTTTGTTTCCGTCCTGAAAGCAATGATTTTTATTAACTGAAAAAACAAGATGAGTCAATTTATCTTCCATTTCAGGATAATAAAGATCATTCTTAATAAAATCAATGATGCTTTCTATACAACCTTGTTTCAAAATTCCTGCAGCTCCGCCACCACTAACTTTTATAGTTTCATTGTAAGTTCTGTGTATTTGTTCCGAATCAGGATAGATCATAATAATTAATCCCGATCTTTTAAGCGTTTGAATGTGTCTTTTGCTTCTTCTAAACGATCTGCTAATTCCTTACTTTTTTCTCCAAGAAATCGTTCAAAATCTTTTGCAGATACAGCTCCGAGATATTCTTTGATATTCAAATGCAACGCATCACGAAATGCTAAATCAAAACTCGCCATTTTCATTCTCGCTTTATCTATCAATGGTTTATAAAGCGGTTGACTCTCAAATTTCTTGAATAACGAATCTACTTCTATAGGAAACAACTTTCGCTCTTTTTTTATGAAATCATCTTTCAATATTTGAGAAAATCCAAATTCGTAACTTGAGATAATGTCCAAAACTTCACTATACATTGTATCTCTTGTTTTATCCTGACTTTCGAGTTTTAAAATTTGCCGATATTCATTTGCATTTTCGCGGAAAATACTTTTATAAATCTTATTTGTATAAATTGCATATTTAGCATTTCCCATTTCTACAAAATCTCGCAGAGCATTTGTAAATTCTTTTCTATAATCTTCATTTTGGAAATAACTGAGAATAAAATCTTCGTCTCGTTGATTTATATATTTTGTTTTACCGCCTGTTCTTTTATTGATCGTATCGATAGCAATATCTAAAATTATTCCTCGCAAAACTTTTGCTTTTTCGCTCTCTATCAACAACATTGCAAGATTTAATAAAGCTCGAAAATTGAAGACTCCAAGGATTGTAGTTTTGGTAGGGACATTGATGTCCCTACCATACTTACTTTTAATAGCTAACTTAAACTCTTTCAGGCGTTTACCTCGTAAGACAAAATAACCGTTTTTACTTAGTTCCTCAGGATATTTCTCTAAATATCTTTTTATGGTTCGCTCATCTGTTTCAAAGATTGTGGCAATTTGTGGAATTGTAAATTTAATTTCTTCTTCAAAAACTATTCCATTAAATCCTGTTGCTTTTTGAATTTCCTCAATTGCAAACGGATTATTCAAAATATTCTGCCTGTCAATTTTAGAATTTGTTAAAATTTTATTCATTTTAAAATCCTTCCATCTTCATTTCTGCCACTTCCACAAATTCATTCAACTCACTATCATTTTCCAGGATTGAAGGTTTCAGCTTTTTGGCAAGCGTGATGATATCTTCAAACCTGCTTTGTCTGTAACAAACATTAAAACCGTGGGCAATTGCTTCTTTTCGGATAGATGTATTTTTTTTGCTTTTTTTCAACTGCTGTATGTGCCATTGCTAAATTTGCATAAGACCAATATATCTTTTCTCTAACTGTTTCAATTTTTGATTTTGCCATTTATTTTCCTTTATGTCAATTGCCCATAATGTTTGGCAGCTGCCACGCTCTTCTTGATTCTTCTTGCTAGGCTGTGGAGCTGTTTGTTATATGCTTTTTATTTTAAAAATTAAAGCATTAGTCATATTGTCTAGTTCCATTGCAATAAGGATATTTTGAACAACCATAAAATTTACCGTAACGACCATTTCTAATTAACATTTTCGAACCACATTTTGGACACGTTTTGTCTTTCTTTGATTCATCAGTTATAGATTTATAGTTTTTGAGCCTATAAGAAATCCCTTTGCAATAAACACAAAAACGACCATAGCCAGTAATTAAGGAATCATCTCTAAATTCTTCTATTGTTCTTAATTTATTACATTTAGGACATTCTTTCATATCACCGTTTTCTAAATCGTCAATCGTGTTATGAATATCAGTTAAAATGTTATTTGTTAATCTCTGAGGTTTAATAATATTTTCAATTCTTTTATTAAGATTTGTGATAGGTTCTTTGCCGATATTAAATTTATTAATTCTTAAGAATTTGTAACCGTAACCTTCTAGAACTTTTTCTCGATAAACATCGTCATTATTATAATAGTTTTGATAATTAAATTCATTTACTTCATCCAGATTAGTAAAATGTTCTTTAAAGCCATCGTATTCAATAATAATTTTGTGTTCAATATCTGAATTATCTTTGTAAATAAGCAGAAAATCAACTTTGTAATTGGGATGGGTATAATTTCTATCCAATTGTTTCAAATATTTCCCAATTTCAAATTGTGGAATAAATGTAATATTATCCTTGTTTATTTTCCAAAAGTTTGTTTGATAAAACCAATTCATAACAACAGGTTCCATTTTTGAATTTTTATCAACTTCTGATATTGATCTTTCTTTTACTGACTCATCTAAAATAACTTTATAATGACGTAAAGCTTCACCAATGGAACCATTATAATTATCTAAAGATTTACTTAATACAAAATGGATACATTCTTTTGCACGACTAAAACCAACATTAAGTCTCTGAGCTTTAATTTTTCCTTCTTCTAAATCTACATTACTTAAATCTTTAATAAAGACACCCCATAATCTATCCGATGTATCAGTTGCTACCATAGAATAAAAAATAATATCTCTTTCTTCTCCCTGACAAGTATCGAAAGTCATTATTTTCAAATGTAATTTTTCGAAGAAATAATCTCTCTCTGGTTGTTTACTGATTTTCTCCATTAAGAGCTTTTGTTGGTTTGTATGAGGTGTTATTATGCCAACGCTAGAATTATCATTTAAATCTTTCATTTTCTTAAGTTCTGAAATTATATAATAAACTTCATTTATATTTGTGTTGTGAATAGTTTTTGAAAGCTCATCAGAGTTAATAAATGAAAAAGTCATATCATCCTTGTTATGTTTTTCACTCAAATAAAAATCTTTTTTAACAAATGAAAATTTAATAACATCATTGATCGGTTTTCCTCTTATTTTCATTACTTCAAGATTGTCTTGGTAGAAAAACTTATTTGAATATGAAATGATTTCTTTATATCCTCTGAAGTGTTTTCTCAATTGAATGTGGTAATTAGTTATAAATTCAAAAAATTCTAAAATGGATGTCTTAATATTGAACTTATTCAATCGTTCTAATTTCATTTCATCATTTGATACATTTTGCTTGAATGAATGTTTTAGATTATTTAAGTAAGAAATATTAGTTATTGTGCGTGCTTGTGCAGATTTCACATTACTAAACTGCTTTTTATCACCAAGAACCAATACTTTTTTCGCTCTTAACAATGCTGGAAAAGCTTGAGCAATACTTACTTGAGAAGATTCATCAATAATTATTAAATCAAAAATCTCAGGTTCAAGTGGTATAAATTCAGCATAATCACGAATACCAGCTAAAATACACGGGAAAGCTTCTTTCAGTTTGCTGAATTCATTTCTAGGAAAACGCTCTTTCTTACGGATAATACCTCTTAATGTTCTTGCATCAGATTTATTATAATCATAAAATTTAACTAAACGACTATCCATAATATATGTCATTTGAGTTGTAACTAAATCTTGTAACTTTTTATTTTGAGCTATAAAATTAATTTCTGGAATGTTATTGAAATTATGTTGTATTTTGTTTTGAATACTAAAATATCTAATTAAATTTTTGAAAATTTTCTCATCCATATTTATAATATCATTATTCATATATGATGAGAATGCGTTAATGTTTATATTTTTACATAATAGATAATTCTTATATTTAGTTTGATTCTGAATTAAATATTCAATATCTTCTTTTAACGAGATTACTTCTATTAATGAATTTAGATATTCATCTTGATTATAAAAACTATGCGAAGTTTTGATATAATCTGGTTTAAAGAAAGCAAGAGATTTTAAGGTTTTATTTAAATCAATGATATGTTCTAAAATTTCTATTACTTTTTCAAAATTATTAATTTCTTTTTGTGGAAATTCGAATTTATTGTTTGGGAATTTTTTTCTAAAATCATAATTTAGTTTGGCTACTTTCTTCTTTTTAAAAAAATATCCAAAAAGCCAATTATGTAATGTCTTATAACCTTTAATTGTTAAATTTATTTTATTACAATCATCATTTGATAATTCCTTGAAATATGATAGCAAAAACAGATTTTTTGGAAAAGATTCTTTTAGTAAATTATAATTGGTATTTACGCTCTTAAGAAAATAAATTAAATTCATTAGTGTCTTTAAATCCAAAATATCATTAGTTGAAATGGATAATAATTCAAATATTTTTGGATAATTATCTTGAAAGATTGATCTTAGTTTTATAAAGATATTTCGAAATTCTTCTAGTTCAATTGCTGATTCAGATTGATGAATCAATTCTTCAATATTCGATAGTTGTTGTTTTTCAGAAAGATAATTTTCTAATTTATATAATTCAAGAATTTCGCTAAT